>Ga0210059_1002752_pt1 | contig 27770 bp, 18 predicted proteins | sample Ectturendosymbi2_FD_188042 | JGI IMG/M metagenome (GOLD analysis project Ga0210059, IMG submission 188042) | Ecteinascidia turbinata endosymbiont from Florida, USA - Sample 2 (SPAdes) (version 2) | ecosystem: Host-associated > Tunicates > Ascidians > Unclassified | place: Key West, Florida...
TTTTGCTTCAATGATTTTGCCGAATTAATAGCTTTTTGCCCTTGGTATGTTACACAATGACTTCACACATGACAGAACACAATAATTTTCACACAATATTGTCTATGGTCTTCTTTTTCCACAATTCTTCAAGGAGTGTCTTGTGTACTCATGATCTTTCATAAGACAGTTCTGATAACGTGTTAAGGTTTAACTTAACCTTAACATTCTTGACGACGATTTGAAATGGGCAACGTCAAGGCCAAGCTGCTTCAATCATTGAGTTTTTATTGTGATGCAACCAGCATGCTTCAAGCATATAATTGCGTCATAATTTCTTACTGTTGGCTGTGAAATTATCAATCATGCAGTTATCTCATTTTTTAGCAGGATTTCCGTTAGGCAGGTTAAGCAGGTAACAAATTCCTGGTCAGATACTTGTTCCAACAGTTTTCAGAGATGAAAACTTTAACATCTTCTTCATCAAAAAATCCTTTACCTTCTTTCTGACGCTTTACATTGGGCAACACAAGGACGAGACAGAACTAGCTGCCTTTAATCATTTGAATGCATAAATATACCATTTCTGTTACCATTGGAGTTTCTATTATGATGCCGTGAAGCTGCTTCAAGCAGATAAATTGCATCATACTAACAAGTAACTAAATGGCTTGTTGAAACCTAAATGATTTGCTTCTGTGCTTAGTGAGTGCATTGGGTTGCGAAGACTACATTGGCAGAATATATTTTTATCCTACAACACATCATTTTTCCTAGAAAGCCATTGGCCTAATGTCTGGTCAATTGATAATGAGTGCAAGACCAAAAATTGATACATAGCCCTACAAGTGTATTTTAAACGCCTCAAAAATAGCAGTTGTTAGGAAGAATTTCACTGTTTTAGGCAGATTTTAGCTGAAAATTTGTGGTATGCGTTTTAGCAGGATTAAGCAGTTTTTCCTGACGTGATTTAGCAGGTTTAGGTGACAACTGACAACCATCTGGCAACAGTGGAGGCCAGTGAGGTACTTTCGTTCAGCCCAGGTCTCTCTCTTGTTGCTTTTTATGGGTAAGATATGGGGTAAAGACAATACTAGTCTGCATGGTAGCCAAGGCTTTTTTCAGTAGAACAAAATGTAAATTCAGTAGAACAAAATGTTAACTGTTTTGTACCAATCTTAGGCCATTGCTTCTACAGCTCAATGCATAGAAAAAGATTTCATCTATCGTTGAACTAGTTACATATCCTGATTTATTAGTGAGACCAATTTCTGCTTGAGCTTCTTAGCTTAGTAAGCAAAGTGAGCCTCACGGTAAGTTTTTTTAACTTGAGAATGCCGAAGCGTACATATGAGAGTGGTTCTAGCAAGCGAAAGAAAGCTACTACCGAAGCAGAGGCACTACGATGACCTGTTATTGAAAAGACGAAACCAATCACCCAGCTTATCAGTGTGCCACAAAAGCCGACACTAGTGGTGGCTACAGATCCGGAGTCGACTCCGGCAGGATCCTGCGTTTTTCTTTCAGACCCGGCGCCGGATCAATCAAACTTTTGTGAAATAACGGACCTGGATCGGCAGTCACTTTTCATTTTCAGCAGCAGAGGTCAGTAGCGTAGCCAGCCCAAAAATTTTGGGGAGGGAAAATGTTTGATTTTAGGCGAATAACACTGATTTGTTTGGTATACTGCCTCTCAATGCACAAAATGATCATATGTTCTAAAAATTTGGGGGGACATGGCCCGTAGGCCCCCCTGGCTACGCCTATGGCCATATATGAAAATCACACAGACTCCTGCCATGAGACTTCACCAACAAGCAATTTCATTTGCATCATTGGTAGCCGGAGCCTGGACAAGAGTCGGATTCTCATATTAAAAATTTTTGGACCCGGATATTTTGGACTACGGTCACCTCTGGCTTCCAGAAGACCCCCCAATTTAAAATTGATTAGAGCCCCTAAAATTAAAATTCGCCTCTGGGTGGCGGTGCAGTTGCGAGAAGGGATATGTCCATCCAACTCGTAATAGATGACATACAGCTCAAGGCAGAATTAACAAATGGTGCTCAAATCAATTTCTGCTTCGTCTGTAATGCCAGAAAGTAGCTATTTTTCCACTTTCAATTCAACGGATCCACAACTGTATTTTACCTTCAAATGCAACGATGTTTTGGATACATCAAAAAATGTTTTATCTTTTCCCTGCGTGTTTTGCTGATTCAAATGTACAAAAATATCACCTAAGAATAGGCATTTGGCAATCTACTTGCTGTCTTTTAATCGTTCAGCAAAGGTATGATTCCGTTCTTTAATAAAGCACCGGTGTCATTGTGTGGGCACTCTCTCGAGCATCTTTCTTAATGAGTCAATGGATGTTCAAATGAAACAAACGTCCACTGTGTTCTGCCCCATCTCGCCACACAAGCACCAAATTAACGAATGCGCACGGGACGGCATTTGATGTGATTGACAGCAGATGAAATATATTTTGAAACTTATGTCAGGTCTTCTGAAATTTCTTTCGCTGCCAAATTTATTCCAGGTGAAGACGACAACAAGGACCCCAATGAAATGACACCAAAAAGTTTTTTAAAGTGCAGCAAAAAGAGCGGTAGTGAATAGAAATAACTCGCTGCTCTTTATTTCACTAATGGGTGCAGTAGCTCCGCTATTAAGTTTGACAAATTGCGGTAGCGGGCGATGCTACCAATGAAGTAGCGGTTGCCCACCTCTGCCTATTGCACATGAAATTACTTGTGAAACTAATTCAAAGAAAGGTGCCAATGTGTTTTGTGCGGCTACTGAAATTTTGGTGCAAGGAACAAACGATGCAAATAAAATGGGGCAAGCATTTGTCTGAACCGTTTCATGTTACTGATGGGCTTAGACAAGGGCGAGTAGCCTATTGAATCCATACTTGTTTGCTGTATATTTAGATCAGTGGTTCCCAAACTGGGAGTAATATGCAAATCTTCCGGGAGTAACGAGGAATGAAAACCACAATGTTGTTCTGTGTGATAACTGGCTGCTTTTTTTGCAACGAAAAATATTGAGGGTAATAAGACATAATCGCTACCTTCATTTGGGTAATGGTTCGAACAAGTTTGGGAACCACTGGTTTAGATGATCTATCCACTGAACTAAAAAATAAAACAGGTTGTTATGTTGGTGAAGTCTCATTTAATCACTTTATATTTTCTGACGATATTTGTTAATTTTTTCCAATTGTGCGAGAGTTGCAAAATATACTAGATGTATGGCAGGCTTATGCAGAATCACAGGGAATCATTTTCAACTGCAGCAAAATTGTTTGTTGACATTTAAGACTAAGAGTCAAAAAGCACAGTCATCCCGGCATTTTTGTCTGGCTTTGTCTAACAAAAGCTTTTTCATTCTGTTTCTTCAGTATGTTGATGTTGAGTTTTTAGTTTTTTAGCTTTAAGTAGAAAGCGGCTTCAGGTATTATAATGTAATTTGCAGGTTCTTATCCATCGACAGACAGGCACCTTAAATATGCGTGACACGCTTCACCGCTTGCATGTTTCCGCAATCTCGCATACAACAGCTCACCAAGCGAACGAGCCATCCAAAATGTCGCATCCATTAAAAGTTTGCCGCAGCATTGAAGATGTCGATAAGTTGACAGAGAATGTTGTTGAACACTCTGGTTGCAAGTTTGTTGTCCTTCAAAAGCAAAAGTTTTACGGAAGTGCAGGTTGGTAATGTCAAACCTTGCAATGTTCTTGCCGCATTTGGTACTGTGTAAGTGTTAGTGTAGTGTGCCTACCTAGCTAAAAATTTCTTCAAAACAAACTGTTTTTTAACTTTTAAATGCAAGACATATGACATGCTCATGACTTCAAAGTTTCGTTTCTTCCAGACATGATTTTCTCCGACATGAAATTTTCGGTGGTGCAAGCTGTTACCAGATTTTGACGTAAACCTACATTTGATTTTGCCACCAACCAAGGCCATTATGATTATTGATATTAGATTCTGTTGGAATTCTATTCAAGAAATATTTTCAATATTTTTGTGTCAAGCTTCAAGATCTTGTCAGGGAACTGGGGCATTCGATTATACCTCAACAAATGAGTGTAACCCATACTCGAAGATTTTCACTATTTTCAGATACGTTATTCATTGCAAAAATATAAAAAAACATTTTTTTTCAAATTTGATCTATCGGTTTTTTGAGATATGGGTGTTTAAACTTTTGGTCATCACTAAGTGACGCCGGGTGCTCCAAAAAACAAATGCTGTTTCTTTTGATCCACTGATACTAGAGATGTAATCAAAGGGTCAATTCCACCATTTTAGGACATGCTGATTTCAAACATAATGTTTTTTTGAGTGAAATTTTATCAGAAAAATATTTACAGTCACCTAAAAAAACTTCGTAGCCATATAAACATGTCCGAAAACCTGTGTTTGCAATGGCTTTTCAAAACAAAATTTTTGTGTTGATGTATGAATAGTCAATCATTAAAAAAACTTGAAACCTAAGATAAGTTTTTTAAACAAACTTTTTGTCTTAAATTAAATGAAACTATGATCTTTTGCTATTGAAAATTTCACCTTCCAGCGATTGGCGTTTGTTATTAATGATGAGATTTCTTAATCACACAGCTTGGCAACGACAATCTACTAACATAGTTGCAAAGTTTATTTGCATATTTTTATAGGCAAAGCATGATCAAACCTATTGTTCTTACCACCTTATACTAAAACTTTTTTTAAGGATAAACTGCTGTGGTGAGGATAAACTGCTTGCTCCCCCCAGTGGTGGTCATGTGCAAACACCGTTTCTGTAATGTGCGCTGATGTATAGCTAACCACTTTTTGTGCTCTTGTGTCTGTGATGTGGACCATGAGTCTGCAATAAAATATCATCATTGTTATTAATATATTAAGTGGTTGTAAATATTTTTCTGATAATATTTCAATAAAATTAAGATATATTTGAAATCAGCAAGTCTTAAAATGGTGGAAGTGACCCTTTGATCACAACTCTGGCATCAGTGGATCAAAAGGAACAACATTTTGTTTTTTGGAACCCTAGTATGTATCACCTAGTGGTGATCAAAACTTCAAACATCTCTAACTCAGAAACCGATGGACCAAATTAAAATTTTTTTTGTTCTTAGATTTTTGCAGTGAATAATGTATCTGAAAATAGTGAAAATGTAAGAGTATGGTTTAGAAAATTTCAATATATTTGATGAATTACATTTGATTGATGCAACTGTGACTTTGTAAAGTACAGTGTTATGCGTGACATGAGCATTTTTTGGTATGATATGTGTGAAAAGGCAGCCAGGCATGATAAACCAAGTGTAATAATTGCTGTTTGAAAAGCATGGCGCATGACATGCTGAGCAACGTGTGTGTGATGGTGTGCAAAGAATACAGTTAGAGTCTAGAATCTTTCATGAGAAATTTCCAAAACAATCAAGGCTAAATCAAAGGCTGTGGCTACAGATCCGCTGGCAAACCTTCATTTGAAAAAAATTATGAGATTGGCTACAGGTCTACCAGTGGACCTTTTTGTTTGAAAACTTGTTTATCCACTGCTTTTAATGTGACAGTAACACACGATAAGTGTGTAGTAGACTGCACTAGGCTTGGTAGAATGTATTAAACCTAACCCTTAAACCTTGTACTAAGCCTAAACCCTAAAGCAGGTCAAACCCTTAAGCTAAAACCTAAATCTGAACAGAAAAGTTTCGAAACTTTTGAAAGAAAAAAATGCTGTACTATCATCTCATGACACCACGATAGTGGCGTTAACACTTTCGGTACTGGGTGGATCCCCTGTGGCGATATCCACTGTTACTTGGTGTTTAAGGACTACAAGGGCCACTGTTTTGGCAGAGCTTTGCAATACTATTACTTGCCAGCTGATTTAGCTAGGGAGCTGTTAAAACCCTATGCAGATTCAGTAAGTCGTTTAGATTTGACTGAAAAAAGTTTTTTGTTTTGTGTTTGGGGATTTCTTTGGGTGACGCCATACTGAGGGCATGTTTTCAACCTTGTGGCCGAGTTTACCTGGTCCTGGGCCCAAATCCAATGGGCCATTTTTTTGGAAGCTGTGCCATCATCCAAGTCTTTAGAGCCCTTGATTTGGCTTGCTACCATATTAGGAGCAAAAATTATGGGTCAAAAACTAAAAACTGGTAAAAATTCTACCCCCACAAATGCTAACCTGGCGTGCATTACATCCCTGGCCATAACTTGCCAGCCGATTGGGCTAGAGAGTTGTTCAAACCCTCTAAAGATGGGGAAAGTCTTGTAGTTTTCAATGAAAAAAAAATTTTCGATTTAGATATCGTTTTTTTATTGATTTTCACATGATAAGAATATGTTTAGGCATATTTTGTTTCATCGGGCATATTTTGTTTCATTTTCATTGGACGCCAACGCCAAGAGCCATTTTTTTGACTCAAGTTTTTATTGGAAAGTAGGCTATAATACGAGTCTTTACAGGGTTTGATGGACTTTCTAGCATTCCTGGTTCTAAAATTGTGGCAAAAATACTGAAAACTACTTGGTGAAATCCCCGCTAATCCACAAGGGAATTCCTGAAATATTGAATTTTTTGTCCATAACTTTGTACCCAGAAATGCCAGAAAGTCTATCAAGAGACTCATATTATAGCCTAGAATTCAATAAAGTTTTGAGCCACAAAATCGGCTCATTGGATCAACCAATTACGTCATCCATAAAAACGTAAAACCTGTCCTATATCCATCATGACGTCATCAACCAAAAATCCCCAAGCCCAAAACTAAACAAAATTGTATTTTAAACTACAAGACTTTCTGAGTCTTAGAGGGTTTGAATAGATCTCTAGCTAATCGGCGGGCAAGGTGTGGCTTTTAGCCCAAATGACCATGGTTAACTTTTGTGGGATTTGTGTTTATATCAATTTTTTGGTTTGTGAGCCATAATTTTGGCTCCAAATAAGCTAGGAAGCCAAACATGAGTTTTAAAGACTTGGATGATAGCCTTGTTTTGTTAAAACAATTGAGACACAAAAATGGCTCATTGTTTTGGCTCCCAGGGCCATAAAACCAAGATTTTTGTTGGATGTATGTATGCATAGCCTAGTACCCTATGCATGTTCTCTCATGTATATATACGTGGGCCAGTACCAAGAGTGTTTTGATACTTATTTTCAATTTGTGAATCCGTGTTTGTTTGTTTGATGCTGCTCGTTCCATACCTTAATCAATGTGCACAACATACCCAGATTCTTTGCAATAGAAGCAGATTTGCCTGAAATGTCACACCTTGTCATGCACGTCACACCTCCAATATCTTATGTCAAACATCATGAAGTTTTTGTTGATAACTGCCGCTGTCGTGGAATCCAAACAGGACAATATTAAACCACTGTGTTTGATTCAAACACTTTGAGGGCCGGCGTATGAATATATCGTACCTAGATTTCAGCCTAAAACCGGCAGTGTTCGGTTGCCTTACCAACGCCATAGCTCCTCTGCTGATTGCGCTAGAGAGCTGTTCAAGGGCTCAAACAGATCGGCCAGTCTTCTAGTCTGCACTCAAAAGAAAATTTTTTGGTTGGCTGTTGCTGATTTTTTGTGAGTGACGTCAGAAGTGAAGTAGTTTTTGTGCCATTTTGGCTCGTGTTTCCTGGCCTAGGACCCATCCGCTAGGCCAAAGTATTTTGCTGAAGTTTTTATTGGAAACTAGGCTTGAGTCTGAGTCTTTTGAGCCATTGACCGACTTTCTAGCGTTTCTGGTTCAAAAAGTTATTATCTAAAATAAACAAATTAATTAATTACCTAATTAGTCAATTATTTTTATTGCTATAGATCATAATTTTGAACCTAAAACTCCAGCAGGTCATCCAAAGTATCAAAAGACTCGGATTGTAGCCTAGCTTCCAATAAAAACTTCAGTGAATGCTACCATCTTGCGGTTTGAGCCTAGGACTAGGTGAAGTGGGCCAGGGTGGCCTAAAGGTCCTCCACTTATGACGTCACTTATAAAAAATCTGCACACCCAACCAAAAAATTTTTTTCAAGTGATATCTACAAGACTTGCTGTGTCTTGTGAGCTTTTGACCGGGTCAGTAGCATTTACCGGACCAGAGAAATTCCCGCGCAAAGCCACATGTGATTATGTGACTTTTTCACGAAAATCCCTGAAAGCGGCCAGGCGCAAACGTGTTGAAATTAAGTTTTCTTGATTTGTTTAGATGACTACCAACCCTTGATGGATCAGAAGTTTTTAGCACCTCCATTGCCAGTGTACATCCCTTCACAAAACAGAAAATCTGTAGAAGATACTAGTCTGCATGTAGATATAGATTCAGCTTCAATTAGATACTGGTACAACAATAATCTTATTCTCTTAAAAGTTTGCACATATACTGTATATATGAAAAATATGAAGAAAAACAGCAGTTTTAATAATGAAGCACTTGTTTAGGCTTATGAAACTGGCACAAAGTGGTAAAATCTCAAAACCTGCCTAGTGGCCAATGCAATCTCAGGGAAAATCCCAGGTACCAAAAGTGTTAAAAACTGTTTAAAGTGATAATCCCACATTTTTTTAGAAATATATTTTGTGTGTTATCACAGTTATGTTTACTGTGACACCCATATCACACACATACCACCTGTTACATGCTTCGGTTCAGAAACTAGTCTAAATGCCATGAAGTCAATAAATTATATATCTCATTTATATTTATATTAGTTTACACAAACAATCTATCTGCTTCTAACCCAGCCTACTCTCAAATTGTAGAATTCATTGCACCCCATGAGTAAAACATTTTCTTGCTTGTATGCTATCATGACCCAAAATAATTTGGAGCTGATATTCGGTTTTCAACATGAAATACCTGTATTGATTCTATACTCTGAAGTTTCAAGAATCATCAGCAAATGATTCACAGTAGTTCTTCAAAGCCACGTATATATGGTGATTTTTGTTGTTTTTTTCACATGATTCAATTTGGCACAAATTTACTTTCTGTAAACAATACCACATGTTCTTTTATTCTACATTACATTGCATTTTTTGTGTGTTTGTGCTGATTGCTAGACCTCAAAACGATTGAGCCCAAATAGTGCAATAGAAATGATGAGTTTTGTGTTTATTGTATATTTAAATGGCAGGGTCTATTTTGCCATCGGAGGCAAAAGCAGTGGTGGAATTATTTGGCAATGGATGAACCCAATTGGTTGAATTGGGCATGTGACAAGGACAAACTGTGTGGACGAGCATATATGGTATTTGCCACATGACCTAAAACCCTAAACGTAAAACCTTAACGCAAAAGGCAAACTAGAAGCTTCTTAAAAAGTACAAAGTAAACACTCCTATCAAAGGTGTCATCTCTACTAGCAAATCCATAGCAAATGGTGAGAGCTACACAGACAACCACTCGCATAGCAGGCATAGATACTTACCACTTGACTATGTTCAGGGTGCACTAGGATCACAAGCTCCATGTTATATGTGGACAAAGCTGGATATAGTTTGAAGGGCAAAATAGGTGCTACTATAGTGTGAGGTCTACCACACTATAGCGTGAGATCTACCTCCCAGTGGTGCTATAGCGTGAGATCTACCTCCCAGTGGCACTATAGCGTGAGGTCCACCTCTGCATTATTAGAAGAAAGGTAAAAAATAATATCTCCATACATTTATTCTAGTGATACACATCTTGTACATCTTCTAAGAATGACACAATAAGATTTATAATAAATACTACGGCCAAAGCAAACACAATAAGATCATTGGAATTTTTTCTCATCTCCTTCCAACTAAAATGATCAAGATGAGACTGGAACAGCTGGCAACTAACACCTTGTATTCTCTTCAGTATCATCATTTTAGCGTCCAACCACGATCGCTCAATTACCTGTGTGTGTGCTCGTGTCGCTGGATCCACATAATGTTGCTGGTGGTTCACTGTAGACTGCTGGTACCCCATGGCGTTTAGGTTGCTACAAGCAGACCACTCATCTGAATGAATAACCAAACCACATGCACATTCCTTTTCAAAATAAGGATTAGAATGTTGCGGTCACGCCATTCTACCCAAAAGTACGGACAGTCTGAGCTTTGTTTAAGACCAAAAACCCAAGGCCCATCAATTCTACGCCCATGGTTTCTGATGTTTTCTTGATCTGCGTCACTCTCCTCAGAGAGAGGAGCGTTGTCTCCATTCAGCATCCTTCCTCGCTTGTACTTCTGTCGACCAGCAAATCTTGCCTCATCAATTAGGATGGGGTTTTCTGTTGTTCCGACCATCTTTCCTTGTCGTTGGTGAAAAACTATGGATCTACACACTTCTCGGCACATGTTGAACCAGTCAGTGACAGTATTAGCAGATTTTAGAGTTGTTACTGTGGACCACCTATGTCCAACTCACGGCCCGCGGGTTTCGTGCGGTCCAGTTTAGTTTTCGCTGTAGTAAAAGTATCCTACATACTGATATCCTGTTCGTGTTTTGATAATCTTGAATTTGACATTTTTGAGGCAAGTGATCTTCAGTGCCACTTTATCACGTCTGTCACCGTTGCATATAGGATTCCAGAACTTTCAGTATATTCGTTTAAGCTAAATTTAGTTTGTTAAGATCAAAGTAAGCCATTCAATGTGCGGCCCTTGATAATATGTCATTCAATGTGCGGCCCAGGTCAAGATAGTGACATAGTTTTTGGCTCAGTAAGCCATTTGGGTTGGACATAGCTGCTGTAGACATTGGTATATCCAATACAAAGAGAAATATTAATTCTAATATTTCACACAGGCTCAGGTTGCAGTCCAATTTGTTGTTAATGTCCGTACAATGGAAATATTAATTTCCTGTACGAACAGACCATGTAGTTTGACATCACTTTCGAGGGCAACGTAACACAGGTTTGAAATCTCCTCTGTTAAGCTTTCTTTCTTCCTGCATAATAGAACCACATTTATGGCATGGATCTGCTTTTTGAACTGTATCCAAGAGATTATGCTCTCTTAAAAAGGCGAGTGCTGCTTCTTCTGTCAGAATGACTCTCTATAAAACTCTTTCAGCAACATTTTACAGTACCCTCAATCGATGTTAACTGTTTTAGGAGCTCCATTTGCTTCCTTTTCTATGCGCATGGCGGCAGACCTCACACCTCATGCTATGGAAACATACCAGACCTCACGCTATGGAAAACTCACACCTCACACTATGGGAACTGACATGGTGGACCTCAGGCTGCACCTGGGTAGGCGACATGTGGCGGTAGACCTAACGCTATTTTAGCACCCAAAATAGTCCCAGCAGAGCTTTTGCCATTAATGGTAAAAGAGACACTACCTATTTAACATACACAACACAGCTTCTTTGAGCCCATTTCAAGTTTTTTAAACATCACTGCGTTGCTTAATTTCCAAAATTTCATGTCATTCATTTTGATACAATATGTTTTTTAGAACCAAAATTCTTCTTTGATGCAGTAAGACTTAATGCATTCCCTTTCTGTGTGATACTTCATGATTTTTAGCTATACTTTCTTGTTGTTTTCACTTTATTTTTCATGGTTCATTTCACAATAATCAAATAACACAGGAATATAAAAATGGTTAGTCACAGTGCATTACAGAGATTGATAAACACAATCAGCGCTAAGGGAGGAGCAAAACACTGAATTCATGTACACCTGCTTTAATTGCATTCACTCATCGTCTTACATGAATCCGACAGAGACAGAGAAACGAAGACATTCTTACATCAGGTTCTGAAGCAAAATCTTTAAATGGTCTTTTTTTGCAGAATGGATGCCCCTACCAGAGCATCGTGTGTTTTACGAGCACCCAATGCCAAAAGGTGCTATCCAGATACCATATGACGGAACACCTTTTGTTTTTGTTGGTAAAAAGGTTTTGGGATGCCACCATGGAGGTCATAAATCAAAGACAACTCGTTTGAAGTATGAACAGTATACGGTCAGTGCTTGTAGGTCGAAGTCTGATGGTGCTGTATTGTCCTGTACCTAGACATAAATATGTAGCTTTCATTTTTGCTTAAGAAATTAACACCATCGACGCGGATTGATATTTATATATATGTCATTCATTTAAATGCGCTGTGTGTGAACTTCTTTTGTACTTGTTTTCATGGAACAAAAATTTCAATAAATGTTCTTTATACCTAGACACATGAATCCTGAAAATTTCATTCAAATTGACCAAAAACTTTGAGTTATGAAGTTTGGCATCAAACCATCTTGCTAGGCCTAGGCTACAAGACTAAAGTTAAGTGTCAACAGTTGTTCCATAAAGCACAGTAACTTTTCATACTCTTTCGTTTGCAATTAAAGTTTTCAATACTGTTCTCCATACCTACCTGTATAACTTTCAAATTTCAGATGGTACGAGCAAGAATTTTTTTAATTATGCAGTGTGGTATTCAGCAACATTTTGCTAGACCTAGGCTAGAACACTTACTGCAAAACAATTAGGGCCTGAGTCCCGATAGGTACTTTCAGTTTGTAACTACAAATGTACGTAGACTAACAAACTTTATCTTATTCAGCAGGGATGAGCAGTTCTGTAAAGCACCACATCATTTCTGAAACTAAATTTTTTACAACCGAAATTTATTAGAATGTTCTTCTAATTTGTACAGAACACAGGTAATCGTTATGCATTTTTCGGGAAAATTTGAGTTCAATCCGTGAAGAACTTCATGAGTTGCTAATTTTTAATCGTGCAACCGGACTCTGTTTTCAGCACATCGGAATGTTGTTCCTGTGATGCGCTTATCCTACCTAAGAAATTTGCAGCAGCAAGTTGTAGCATAGGACTGAGTAACGCTTCTCATGCTTGATCTTTTTCAAACAAATTTTGCACAAATGTTCTTGTGAAAATCAATCTTACTTGAAAAGTTTATTTTGCCACGTTCTCCAGTTTTTATCAAATTAATGAGTGTACTGACAACTGATGAAGCAACTGAAGTTGGATCTGAAACAATATTGTATTTGCATGCCATGGTTACACGTGGCATTATGATGTATTTGTTGATCAGGGCGACCAGCCAGGCACCAGGAAACTCCGCCCATCAAAGAAAAGAAACTGTCCAGCCAAAATTTTTATTGTTCAAATTGCCAAGTTTCCCGATTACAAGGTAATTTTCATTTTTAAGCGTTTTTATTCGCAACAGCAGTGTTCGTTGTTGTAGTTGTGTGCTTTGTTTCTTGCTAGTGGTTGATGGCTTGTTACTCGGTACAACAACGTTTCCATCAAATCCAAACTGTTAGGGACATCACTGAGCTGGTAGACCAGGTTCTGGTGTTTCTTGCTGCTGCTGCACGGACACCAGTGCACAAACACCAGTGCAAACAGCAAACGAATTAAATTGTTTCAACGAATTATTCGTAAGACGTTCCCTTTTAAAATGTGGAAATTCCACCTTTCGTCATGTGCAGCTCAACCCGCTGCTCAACACAGCCAATGTTTTTTTCTTCCCATCGTGAAATCGTATAGTCCAAAAACAGTTGTTCAGTACGACAAAGAGCCATGGTACTTCTAACTCGCACTGTTCTTTTTCTTGCCGGTTCTGTTGCCTCTGTGCTGTGTTCTTTGGACTGTCACAGTATACCCGACTGTTTTCTCGTCGCTTGTGGAAGTTGCGCGCAGTAGCATCGATTATTTGTCGCAGTCTTCCCATCACGAGATTAATTGCAACATGAAGCGATTTCAGTGCACACGTACGTCAGGCACCGACCGCACTAGCTTGTGCAGTGGCCAGAGGTTACCGTTTTCACTCGAAAATCTGTACCCAACTGTATGCTTATCTGTCATCAGTCCTGCTGTTCCGGTATTGTTATGTAGTTTGCTGAATGTCGAATATGCAAATGATGTCGTAAGCTCCAGTCATTTCGAATCCTGTTCATTTCAGTTCTGCAGATACTGATCTTATTCAATCTGCTTCAATACAAGCCATGTCGTAAGCGGAGTTGGGTGTTTTCTTACCTACTGCAGGATTTTTTCCTGCGCTAACTTTGCATTGACTAACTGGATATTTTTAGGATATTTCAGTATGGAATCGGTCTGCGATGAATTTCGCAGCTTCGTTCGGTCATTACGTCTTCGCGAAGTTGTGTGCAATTTTTAAACTCTTCTACTTAACTATTTTCCATCAAAAGCGCATTGCGGAGGCTCGGCATTCCTTCACGTCATACAGCGAGATCGCGTGAGCGCAGTTTCGATTCCACGCAGAATATAAAATTTCATCCTTATTCCTTGAAAATTTATACAAATTGCAATGTTTTGAAATTTTCGGGGGGGGCAAATGCCCGCCTGCCCACCCCCCCTGGTTGGGCGCCTGGTTCCTGATAACTCTTTGGTTACTTAGCCACTGAAGCGTGACCGAACGTTAGGCAGCAATTATAGGCGCAACCCTTCTCATGGACGTGTCTTGATTTTTTAAATCAGTTCAAAACGTCGCAGTTGTTTTCTTACCGCCAAGTAAAGTAATTATTTGAAGTGGGTCTACATGCATATTTATTTTGCAAACTTTCTGCATACACGATCAGTTGATCACCGTAGCTCATCAAGAACACGTTGACGCGAATGTTTCAGCTTGTCTTCCATTGTTAGATAACAACGAACGACGACGCTCACAAGCGATTTGCGTCCATGAAGTTGAGAGAAGATTTGAAAAACCGCAACGAAGATGTCCGCTACGAGATCTTCTTCATAGTGCGCGACGCCCTTTTATCAGAACACGCGGGACACCTGGTGCCTGCTGAGGTGAAGGAAGTGTTTTTAGTCTTTTTTCGCGAAACTTGTGTTGCCTCAGTCGGCATGCAGCAACCATTGACTTTTACCACAAACTTTTTGCGCGAAGGTGTCAGTGGAGATGTGGAAATCTTCCAGCATGCAGTGCAGACGTGTTAGTGGCACTGGGGACCACCTGCATCAAAACTAAAATTTAAGATTAACAAAATATGGACAGTTTGTTAGTAGGTAGTCTGCTATCCAACGAAAACCTAAACCTGGGCCACATGGGACCCTCGGGGGGCGGGTTGGACATAGCTATTCTAAGACTTACTTCTAAATCTTATCTAGGTCATTTTAACATGTAAACCCTTAGCTAGTCTGACGCAGGTTAAACTATCTACTTAACTCAAGTCACATATGGTTCGAACAACAACTATTAGAAGTTTGCAATTATGCTTAGTCTTATGATGCTGTCAGCAATTCTTTCGATTTTGGGTGACGACGAGTAACGGCAGGCCTAAGCCTAAAACTTGCTTCTTGTTGGGTGCGTGTGAAGTGAACACTTATGCCCAACGAGCGGTACGGCGATTTACTCGTGGTTGAGGATCGAACACCTATCCTCTCGATTGAGAGGCGGACATTACTATGCTATCACACACACCTTTTCGCCGAGGATAAATCTCTTTTATATGTCATACACAACATTCCAGTGTCTGCAAATCGGTCGTAATTTTTAGGTGGTAAATAAAATGTTAATCAATTCAAGTAAGGAGACGTGGCATCATTTAATCCTAATTTTTAGGTGGTAAATTATCTACAATAAACAGCTGAACTCAGCCCGCAATGGCTGAATATAAATGTTCCAGGAAAATTCAGCAAACAAAATGTCAATTTTCACTAAAAAGCATATCAGAACAACTGTACTCAAAAGTTATAAAGACCCCTCTTCAGTTAAAATTCACACAGATATATATCCTATGGAACGTAATAACTCACCATTTGCAATGAAAATGTTTTTGTATTCATGTTAATATAAAAACAGATAGAAACAAAGTTGTTATTTCATGTGAAACCACGTGGATTGTATTATTTAAACCCGTTTTTTTAAAAACCCTGGCATAACTTTACCTTAAGTTAAATTCAAGTTTAGCATCATACGCAGGATCTTTCTGTCTGAACTCAATTCAATGCCGGGATATGTTTTATTTCAATAACGCCGTTTTGACGCTGGTTGGATCAGTGAACGTTGTGTTTCTACAACATCGAACACAACTGAATATTTATTGCTAGAAACAGGTAACCGGAGGCGTAACGACGGATCGCTAACACATTATCATCACAAGTCTTGCTTACTGTTGACAAGCCTCACGACGCAGCCTGGACGTCACACTTAAACGCTTTCTATTCGTTTATTGTTACCTCTGTAAATGCAAACACCTGAAGTTGATCTGGTCGATGCATTTTCATTGAACGACTAAAACGGTCGTTTTCTCCATTTAATTGGCCTCAATCGCCTGGCGTGTGGTTTACAGGATGAGGCTCTGCCAAAAGACGAACAACCGTTTTATGAACTTCTGAATCCGAACAGTCTGGCGTGTGGGTCCGTTCCAGGTGAGTAGTTTTATGCGTGTCCGTTCCACGTGAGTAGGTTTATGTCACTTAATTGTAGCATGAGAGACTGAAATCGAAAACGAAGCAACAACATAAGCTGACAGCCTGTGTTTTTTTTCGGCCAAAGACCGAAATGTTTTTGAAATAACCGAAAAAAATTAAGTCATTTCAGTCAGAATGTCCGAAAATATAGGTCAATGAACACTGTTACGGCAGGTTTTTTAATACAATGTGAGGTAAAGAAACGAAATGTCTCATTGGCCGAAATGTCTTTGCGAAAAAAAAACAGCTGGTAGCAAATCTTTGTTAGGTGGGAAAATGTTAGGTTAGGTGACCTGTAGGGACCCGATTTCTCTTATTCTAGGGGCCCGAATGGGGGTCCCTGAAACGCCTTAAAAGACCCTGCTTATATATTACATCCCATATGGATTCTCTAAGGTTAAGTGGTTCGCTTAGGTCTTTCTGATAAGTTTTCCTGTACCAGGTCTTTACCATCGTCAAAGAAGTTCTCACCAATAGATTTGTTGCCTCAAATGCAGTGGACATACCGGGCCAATATTCAGAGCATCATCTTAACACTGTTGAAGCACTCTTATACTTGTTTGTTCTTTATCATGTTTGCGTTTGGACATGTGTTCCAACCGTCGAAATGCTTGGAATACAATCTTTCAAAACATTTTGTACAGAAAACATCGTTACATGTGTGACGGTGCATCGCGTCACAATGCCTGAAAGTGCGCAACTGGGAAGTGTTTCAAAAATGCATCTACGCGCAAACGAAAACAGAGTGAACCTGGTCGATCAGGGAATCTCTATTGTTGCTTGTGCCCGTTGCATTGGTGGGCTTGGCGTTCATTCGGTTGCGCGTTCGAATCTTCCAAGAAAAGCCGCAACTAAACATGCAAAGCATTGTAGGGCAGCCAACAGCACAGGCGAAGCTTCTTGCGATTCACACACCACATGTGAAGGCGAAGCTTCTGTGACCCGCATTGCTCTCACCCGCATCGATCACAAAGTGAGAACACGTGTTTCCTGGATCAGCAGACCTTTGAATTTTTTGCTCAACCAACCACTGAACAACAAATGAGTATATTTTCTATCCAGTTTTCAGAACCGTCGCCAGAAAGTTTCCAATAGGGGGGCTTGACACGCTAAAAATTGACAAACACTCAACTGATTTATAGTGTTTCGTGTTACAATTTGGGGGTTTTGGAGCCTTGTTTGGTGGGCTAAGCCCCCCCAAAAAAACGCTGTGGCGACGGAAATGCCAGGTTTACCGACGTCCTGCCGCCTCCAAGTGAGAGTCCGGCATGGATAGAAGTTGCTGACAAGTCATACTTTTAAAAGGCATCTAATCAATAGAGAAGTTGGTGGGGTCGTTGAAACAATGAAAGACAATGGCGATATATTAAAACAATGAAAGACAATGGCGATATAGAAGAAAGTTATGAAGCCGTCGTCTTAACAAGAAAAAAGAAGTTAGAAAAGTTTTGACGCGTCGTTAGACACCGCGAAACAGGCCCCGGTTGTCTTTCCAGCAATGTTCTCAGACGAGAAGAAATCTACGAATGCCTTTAATTTGTTGTCCAGGTAAAGTGCTCGCGCCCGACGCGATCCCGAAGCGAAGGGGCAGAAAGAGGAAGGACAAGTCCCAGATGATTGTCATTGAAGTTTTCGGGAAATCAGGTACACCATTGTAATGTGATCTTATTGTGCTTAACAAAGTAGTGCGATTAGCTTGCAATGCGTTTCAAACGTTGTCCGTAATTTAATGTTGGCGTTGAAACGGACTAAACTGCGGGTGACTACCGGATAGAAGCATTCGACAAGTGACTTTTCGATGAGTGGTTAACCAACGCACTTGCGCCAGTACTATAAAAATCAAAGTCCCAGTTGAATTTGTACCTGCTTCAAAATGCTTCAACGGCAAGCACTGCTTTCAACGAAAATGAAGTCTTTCGCGAAGACAACATTCGGTTCACAAGTATCATGTAGATTCCAAAAAGACCGCTTGCCGCTTTGCAATGTATAGGTTGATTACAGGCAGCAGTGGATACGTTTTGGCGGGCAAGGAATTTGAATGGTGTCGGAATAATGAAAAAATCAAAAGTGTTCCACGTTTTTCTCACAATTGTGAAAGACTTTATGTGATCGCGAGAATTCGTTGTTGCTGCTTTGACATGTTTTAATTAAGATCCAAGCGGTGCTTTGTTTAAAGCAGAAAAAAATGGTACGAGTTCAAGGTTGAGATGTCGGGAACGACGGACTCGACCCCTTGCGTTTAAAACTTTAACCAGGATTTCCGAATGTTGGTCTGTTCTGCTTTCTGAGGCTGGCAAACGTTCTTATACGTTTCCAAACAAGTGACAAGCGGCTTGTGTCAAGACATTTGTATCCACACGACGGAAACGCTTGTTGCAGCGAAAGAAATTGTTGTTTGCAAATACCTGTCTTGACTTGAATGAAATGTTTGCGGAAATATTTGTGTTTTTTTTTAATTTGGGAAATTGCTGGATTTTTTCAGGTTTGTCGAAAATTATCAAATGATCGTAAATCATCGAACGTTAGGTAAAGCTATCACTGAAAAAAGTCTGGTTTTGCAGAAAGCTGCCGTGTTTTCTCTCCGTTAGTGCAAACCGCACCATCCTTCATCAGTAATTGTCGGCAGTGAAACGAAACGAACATCTCTCTCACCCACTGTGTAGACATCCTTCCTCAGCTTTCAATCAAATTCGCACATTCCCGCTATTCTTTCTTTGCGTAGCGTGTCTCGACAAAAAGGCCGACCCCCCGGAATCGAGTGAAGTTACGGAACCGTCTGTAAGTCCACTCCCTCCCGCCGATGAGAGGGACGTTGGCGTTGTGGAGTCAGCCACCGAAGGTTTGTAACCTTGGAAACGGCCTTGAATGTCTTCTGTGGAGTTGCACATTTTTTTCCAGTATACATTTTTATTTCTTCGGTGACATCGTTTCTCTTGCGCCTCTGCGTGATTTCACTGGAGGCCTGAGTTGAATCGGACGTCTTCGGTTTTTGAATCGGACGTCTTCGGTTTTTGAATCGGACGTTTTCGGTTTTTGAATCGGACGTCTTCGGTTTTTTAATCGGACGTCTTCGGTTTTTGAATCGGACGTCTTCGGTTTTTGAATCGGACATCTTCGGTTTTTGAATCGGACGTCTTCGGCTTTTCAATGGAACGTCTTCGGTTTTTGCTGCATTTCGTTCCGTCCAACTCCTGTTTGTTTCAGCGACAGTGTAGTCCACTGCTGGCCACACCCCTGGAAAATTAATCCACTGCTGGCCATACCCCTGGAAAATTCCTTCCGACACCCGCGCTACACAGGGTTCTTCCGGGATCTCGTAAAGTATGAAAGAAAGTTTCGTCTTTTCCCAGACTTGATCTTTTGACATGCATTTTCATAATATTTTACTCAAGATCGATATTTTTGCTTTCATCGTGTTAAATATTATAGTGCCCGCATTTGACTTAGGTATGTCATTCGGAAAAGTTTAAGTCTGGTAAAAGTCTGGATATTTATTTTCAAACTTGCGTAGGAGCCCTTAGTATAGGTCGACGCTGCGATGAATCATATCAACAATCCCTTCTAAAGTAGCGACAATCAAATGCTAGATATATTGTTTTTTTCGTATATTTGACAGTCAAAGTTGAGGTGGAGCCATGGGACCGCCCTCCCCTTCTTGAAGAAAGCGAGCCTTGCGGCGATGGGGATGACGTCAAAATTGCAGGGTTGCGGTCACGCGAAGTCGCTTCCGATGACGACCTTATCGCGGGCGCGCCCGCAGTGGAGGTCGTCATCTCGGACGATCCCCCCCCGCCGTCACGTCACGGCGACGACGAGGAGGACTTTCTTATTGGCTTGTTCGAACGAATGCAGCGCGTGCCGTCGGCGAAGAGGCGCAGATTGAAGTCGGAGATTGTCGAGATCCTGGACAAAGCGCAGCCGAATGGTTCACGTGACTGAGTCACGTGACATTAGAACAGCCGTTTCATTGGTCGAGCGCGCATTGGTCATTGCGGAATGACTGTGATAGCAGTCCCGTCACCACGTGGGGGTCTTTGGTGGGCTTACCCCCCAAACAAAGCCGCGAGCTCGCCCGAATTTGAAAAAAAATTAGAAATTTGAGAAAAAAATAAGTAGCACTGTAAAATCAGTGGAGTTTTTGTCAATTATAGATTGTCAAGCCCGCCCTGTTGTAGACTTTCTGACGACAGTTCAGGGTTATAAAGCAGGATTGGCGAAACGGATTTCTAGAAAGGTTTACGCATTTAACAGCGTTGCGTCACGGTCCCTCCTCACCGGCGTCTCTGATACGTCCGTTGCCAGGGCAACGCCGCGATTACGTGTGCCGTCTGTTGGGACGGTTAAAGTGCTTCGAAATCCTGACCAAAAATGGCGAAAGAATTATTGGCGAGCTTGTTCCCCGTATCACCGACTGCTACTGAATACATGAAATTCTTTAGTGCTATTGTTCTTTGCAAAACAATGCGTTAGATTTTGCTCCTGAAATTTTGCACTGTTAAAATATGAGCAGAAACGCACAAAATCGTTTTGTTAGCTCAGTGGTTTTCAAACTATTTTGTACGGCGACCCGTTATAGCAACCCACTATAACCCAATGACCCCTGTCTACCCATCATTGTGTTGCGATCGAAAGCTCGAGCGGAATGTGCGAAAATCTTCGCACTGTGGCAGCAAGCAACAACAGAGATCACTCCTGTTATTGTTTGTTCGCGCCACATACATATGGGTGTTGTTCTTCGCGCACATCCCGTTCGTGGTGAATCGCGCATTCAACGCAACGCCAGGTGAGAGGTTGCAACAATAGCAACCCACCATATCCCAACGGACCCCCACATCTGAAACTCGAATAAAGCAAAATAATGCATCAGTGTACATGAAATATCTACTCGCTACCCCTCAAAGCAGTTACCGACCCCTCTGGGGGTCACGACACCCAGACTGAAAACCACTGGTCGGTTTAGGTCAGGGTTTCTCAAACGGGTCCACGAGCAGAGGCCTTCACTGTGCAGCTTTTCCGTGATATTGCATAACCCAAGTGTCACGATATATTAAGTATTTGCTAGTAAAACTTAGGAGGCCGCGGCTCATGAAAGTTTGAGAACCACTGGTTAAGGTTAAGGGGCATAAAGGTTATTTTCTCTCTTTGTTTGAGTAGAGCACCATTTCTGTGTGTATTTGCAGATTTTGATTTACTTCCTTGGCAAGCTTGACAAATTCTATTCACTCGGTAGTAGATCTGACCTCCGAGAAGCACGCGCTAGTTTGAATTTCTAATTAGATAAGAAACGGGTACTTGTGGTAGATGCAACGGTGCAGAACGTGCAACGAAGGTTGTGAAATCCTAAACTTTGTCACTGCGTTGTGTCAGTTGCTTCTACTTTTTATGTTTATTGCGTCGTTCGCTCCAATCTGCCAATGTATTGTTTTGAATGTTGGCGATGCCAAATATGACTTGTTTTGTTTTTCATGTGAAGTTCTGCTCAATTCATGAGTTTCTTAAATTATTTTTGTGGGTGAAAGTAAAAAACATCAGATCTCCTTATTTTCGTTTCTTCGCCCAGAAACAACGAAGTTAATTATGACGTATATATTGACGTATGCGATATTGGGCGGTTTCCGTCTGAAAAGACTTCGGCCGCGAATCCGTTTTGGCGTTTTTTCCGCCATTTATTATTTGTTTAATAAAAGCATAATGTGAACGAAGTACACACAAGCAAACAAACTCAACAACAAGCAAGCACAACCATTTTTAATGGTGAGTATCAATGTGGAACCCCTGGGGTTGCTACTGACGCCCCCGGTGTAGAACACGGGGCTGACTAATTTCACCCCCCTGGCTACTGCACAGCTGAAGAAGTTGCATAAAAGCGTGAGTTTCTTAATCGGGGGGGGGGTCCCCAAACTTTTTCACAGAGGGTAACAAGCTATAACACATCACTTCAAGGCCGGACATTTCAGGTAATTTGATTGTTTCGGGATATGTTACGTTCTAACAAATCAACATATTTTTCATTGTTTCTCCTTTGTTGAAAAAATGTGTGCGGGTTGGATGGAATGGCTTCGCGGGACGTAGTTTTGAGAAGAAGTTGCCGGAGTCACTTTTTCCGACTCCGTTCCTGTTCCAAATTTTTGAATCCGGGTCCGGCAATTTTTCAAATTCAAGAATCCGAGTGCCGTTCAGACTCCGGCTACAAATCATCAATTGAACGGAAATTTATACATGTTTTTACACGAACGAAATAAGACACTGACTCCTGCTGTTGCAGGAATCGAAAAGTGACTCCGGATTCGAAAGAAAAACCCAGAATCCTGCCGGAGCCGACTTCGGATCCATGGCTACCTCTGGTTTTGGAGACCCTTGTGTTAGAGCAGGGGTTCCCAACCTGAGGTACATGTATCCCCAGGGGTACATATGCTTATCTGAAGGGGTACATTTAAGGATGGCAATAAGAGCAAAATATATTTAAATATAAGTTTTTCCACATATTTATACACATATCAGTGGATATTCTTTTCAAAAATCATCTGCTCATTGTTAAATATATCTGTGATTAATCGTGATAAAATGTTTTGCCATAGGAAATTTTAGGGGTACATATTCATCTGTAGAAATGCTGAAGGGGTACGTGGTAATAGAAAGGTTGGGAACCCTTGTGTTAGAGGAAGACTGCTGTGAAGCAGACCCGTAGCAAGGGGGAATTCAGAGGCAGTGAACCCAATATTTTGTGCTCAGAAAATTTTGTTTCAAGCCTATAATAATGGCAAAGATCTTAACCCCCCAAAATGTAATTTTGCCCTAGACCTTAAAACCGGGCTACGGGCCTGCTGTGAACGAGTGATAAGGATTGATTCCAGCACATCCCCGCTTTTTCTAGCTGGCCGGGAAATTCCTACGTATACGTACCTGAGCATGTCGAAGTTATCGTAGTTTCCACTCTGTGCAAAAAAATCAAATATAGTATGTCCATGTGTTGCGGTTCTGTCAGGGGTTTAACGAGGGAAGGACACCTCCCCGGGCACTGAAAAGTCACAACAATGCCACAAATACATTCTTCAATACAGTACTGCACATTTGCTTTCGAAAGACCTCAGTTTCGACCATAGGGGCGTCAAACTTGCTTCTTGCCCAGGGTGCCCTCCAACCTCGTTACGCCCCTGTATCCTGTCCATGTGCTGCGGTCGTGTAAGACCGAGCATGATTCAAGAATTGTTGAAGTCACGAAAGCACAAGGTCAGGAATCCGCGATGAGAGGGAAATATTTCCTGTCGGGATGCGAGGTTGGAGAACGCATACGATCTAAAGCATAAAACGAGAGGTGGCATATTTGAGATTAAAGCATAACTGCCGGTTCTAACCAATAAATGGTGGAGCTTTCCCCTGCGTGAGTGAGCTGGGCCGCTCATCAAAGTTCGCTTGACTACTCTTTTCACAGTTCTCAGAACTCATAAGGATCTCTTCTAAGGCCCGGGCAAGCCACAATTGTGGCAGGTACGTCTTTGGTCATAACTCGTCAGCCAATTGAGCTAGAGAGCAATTTAAACCTAAAGATGCGGAGAGTCTAGTTTCGATTATGAAAAAATGGGAGGTTTTGTGTTTGAAATTTTTTGGAGTGACGTCACCGCTGAGATACACGAAAACGTCCGCAGCGGTTTTGGGTGCAGTGGCAGGAGTCCGTAGCGACAAAAACTTTGAGAACCATTGTTGCGGTCTGTAGATGGCGTCACATGTGAATAAACTGGTCACCGGTAGATGGTGCCCAAGACTACTCGATTGCCATCGCAAATACAGGTGCTATTCTTAGCTCGGTCCAGTGGCGATTCTAAGGGTGGGCCATGGCCCCCCTCAGATTTTGGTTGCCCTCCCCCCAGTTTTTTTCTTAATTTCCTGTTTAAGTTCGTTTGGTTGACGTATTAGGTTTGCCAAATGCGTTTTGCAAAAATAACGGCCATTTTGTCAACAGCGCCAGATCTAACTGTGTCGTAATTCGTAAGCGGCACAGGGAAAACATAGACAATGAGTATTGTTAAGCCACAATTAATAATTTTCCAGTATTTTGGCTGATTCGCTAAATTTCGGTGTGTGTGTGACGTGACAATCGCACCAAGGATTGCGTCAGAAGCAGCAAATAAACCTCGCTGAAGAAACTGTCCTGACAAGATTCACTACAAGAGTCATTATGATTTGAGAAATTCTGCGTTAGTTCTTTCTGAAGTTACGGCAGATTATTTATGTTCACAATACCGGCTTCAGGCGCTGATTTTCAAAATACCGGCCTCTGCTAAATTAGAAGTAAAATACCGGCCATCTGGCAACGCTAAACATATGCAGTTGGATAACTTTCGGCCAGCAATATTTTAAGCGATAATTTAGAACTCCTCTTGCCTGCATTCGGTATTTCCCAAATGCATGATAACCTGAGTTTTTGTTTTTGAAGGTCGGGTGACTAGAGTTGTTTATGACGACACACATCAGGCGTTGTCCCGATCCTGCGTGAAATTTAGTCAGACAGTGGTCGTGGTGGTGTTGAAAAACTTATTTTGAAACCAAGAAACAGTCACAGAAGTGGAAAGATTGATCTTTCGTTCATTTCAGTATGAGATGGAGCTGGATTATATTACTGTCAGCAGATTGTTGCTTGTCCCAGTAGCAAATGTATGTGAAAGTATTAAGAATTGGTTTCGGTTAATTTGTCTCAGTTTATCCTGGCTGCTGTATTGCGTTCTGCTGCCTTGTGTATATGACTTCGAAACATCTTACGTAAGTGGTTCGTGACTACAGTTTTAACTCTACCCATATGTCCTGCCACCTCATGGAATTTTGAACGGATTTTCCGTAATAATTCAGAAGCAATTCTTTCGCGTATTTCAGCTCTTTGCCCCGGAGGTAAAACATTTCCATCATAAACACACTTGAAAGAATTCGCAAATCATATTCATTTAGTGAAAATGATTTAAAACGTGATATAGCTTTGACAAAGAATTTTCTTCGGATGGAGTCGAAGCCGCCAATATCGCTCGAACAATTTTTTTCATTTACAGTATAGCTACTAAAAAAGCTGCGTTTGATTGCTACTGGTAGCTGTAACTTTTCCCTTCACCGACGCTTCATGCGAGAGAAGTTTTTCAAAAACGAAATTAGAGAAAACATTTCCCAGAAATTCCATGACCTGTGAAAGATTGGGTAAAACTGATACACTTTAAACTGAAAGGTACCAGCTGAAACACGTATTCAGATAATTTCGTTGATGAATTTGGCAGTCGACATTGATATAAGAAGGATTAAGTTACATTGAGGTGATGATATAAAATTCTAACGTAGACTGCAGAGAACTGTGTGAGAATTATATTGCCCATTGTCTATGTGTCTGAATCTTTTTCGGTTTAGAGTTAGTGCGTGTATCGCTTATGACAAGACAGTCATAAATCAACGCAGGATTGAAAAGTCAACTTTTGAAGATCAGTCAGAGGAAAATTCAGTGTGAATAATAAAATGAACGACTTTGTTGGGAATATTCTGCTAAATAAGCTTTACGCCTACTGTTACATTTTGCTATCAGGTACACGCCCTAAACGCCGATGCACACCTATCTGCGGCGCTGCTATGTAACTTAGGTGCAACTGGTTCCGAAAACTCGCCGCTGTTAACTGCATACTGCATTGAATAGTCCTCACCCTATCCACGCTGCACACTCGTAATAGTAGTTGCATAACATTGTTATGGTTACACCAGTTTTTTAAGGTGTTTTAGGGACCTGTTTCGGGTCCCAAGAATTGAAAATCGGGTCCATAGAATCAGAAAAAATTATCATCGGGTCCCTAGAATCAGAGAAATCGGGTCCCTACAGGTCCATACCGGGTATCTACCATTTTTCTTAAAAAAACCCTGGTTACACCATAATCACAAAATAGCCATAAGCTACCACAAAAACGGGTTAATCAGTAGTCACCAATACGTTGGACGATGGTTTATTTTTTATGTGCGTTGTAGTAATAATATTTTGATGAAACTAGTTGGCTATCAACAGCCTACTTGACTCTGTGTCAAGATGGAATTCGTGGTTAGAACCATTTCGCTTTCATGTGAATTGTTTCCACTTTCTAAAGCTACTTTCGTTCATGTCGGGACGGTGCAACTGTGTACGGAAAATGTGTTTCGATTTGCATGTGCAGTGCTGTGGAAGTTGCATGGTTAGCACAGGATATTCAACATACCAGTACACGTGTGTGATTGCATCTACAGTGGCGTTTAGGTGTCTCTGGTGAATAATAACGCTAGTTCATATTTAACGATATTCACAAGCCTGTGTTGGGTTTGATAGGGTTAATCATAGTTACTTAATCTTCAAAACAATGAACAATCACCTTGCAAGATAGACATTTATGTTGGCCCCTCTACTTTTTACTTGGCCCTGCAGTGCCCCCCCTTTATTAACTCTAGAATCGCCACTGGCTCGAGCGAGTAGTGCGCTACGCTCCGGTGATTCTTTGATGTCGCGTACATGACCGCCATAAAATATGCTCCATTGAAACGTGCACTTGCGACCATTGGCGTCGAAAGTTTATTTGCAGGAAAGGGGTATAGTGGATCTTTCCAGGGGGTAACCAAAAAGATTTTCTAGGGAGGCCAATAGTGGTGAAATTTCTTTTTACCAATTCAAAAGTGGAAACTAAGGCAGCCGTGCTAGCTTGCTGAACACTTCTGTGATTCGTCGCAGAAGCTTGAAGATTCAATCGGACTACTAGCCTACTTCACCATCATAGGTGGCGGAGCCGGGGGGCCGCATGGGCCTAGCCCCCTCACTTTTATTTCTGGAGGGGTCTGGCCCCCCCACATTTAATCAGTTTAAGTAACACAATTAGGTACATTGTTAAAGTAAATCGATTAATGAAAAAAATGTTGCAGAATTTTGGCAGTAGGCTATTTTGTCATCATTATTTGCAATATATTATTAAAAATTTGACAAGATTTCGAAATTGTTTGACAAAATAAACCGTGCACAGTCGCTCCTGTCACCCTGCTGTGGCTTGCTTATCGCGTTGGTGGTGTTGAACATTGTTGCCAGATGGTGTAATACACCAGAATATTTTACAAAAATGGTGTAATTTTACATGCTTGTGTGCATGGGCGTGGAAGGATTTTTACAGCCGGGCCACTAATGGATTTTTCCAAACGTTTTTGTAGAGGGGGCCATAAGTGGTGAAATTTGGTTTTTACCACTCGAAACTAAGAAAACGGCCTTTTTTGTTGAAATTTTGAAATTCCTGCCCCCCCCCCTCCGACACCCACGCTTGTGTGTTGGAAAAAAATCGTGCCACAGCATTAAAAAATTGGTGTCATTTCAACCGTTTTAACATCATTCTTTGTAGTGAAATTTTGCTGAATCTTACATGCAA
>Ga0210059_1002753_pt1 | contig 27769 bp, 18 predicted proteins | sample Ectturendosymbi2_FD_188042 | JGI IMG/M metagenome (GOLD analysis project Ga0210059, IMG submission 188042) | Ecteinascidia turbinata endosymbiont from Florida, USA - Sample 2 (SPAdes) (version 2) | ecosystem: Host-associated > Tunicates > Ascidians > Unclassified | place: Key West, Florida...
TGCAAAGTTTTGATTGGTCAAGTCTATGACATCACAGAGCGTGGTTAAGATTGGATATGCTCAATCCAGAATGATTTTACTCACTCTATGATGTAACAGTCGCTTTCGATTTTAAAAAAGAAGACATAAAACACTGCTTGAAAACATTGTTTTGGCTAAATCGAATTTTAAACAAAGCTGTTCGCGACCCATTCATAAAGCCTTGGCGACCCACATTTGGGTTGCGACCCATGGTTTCAGAAACGCTGGCATAGATGTATTATAGTAGCTTTTACATTTTTCAGGCAGGTAGTTGACTTGAAATGCTGTTAGGAAATAATAAGAGGTCATTAACATCCTTCTGATATCAAACTTAAGCACAATCCATTAAGGTTTGAAGCTTTTGATTGAAACTTTTACACTGGATTGAATCATTTACACATAGTTTGCAAACGAAATTTATGCAAATCCAAATTGGCACTTCAGCAAAGATAGATATTACTAAATTGACTTCACTTTCCAAAAAATCTAGTTTTAACATCCATATCAAGAAGTTTTATGGGTATTTTGTTGTGGAGAATTCATCATTGTTAATATTGAAACAAGTTAAATAACCTCCACATTATCCGTGTTGTTTTTTGCTTCCATGTCTCAGCAACAGTAATTTTGTGTCTTGATTTTTTGCAGAAGCTTTGGTGCACTGTAGTTATTGGAATACAAGTGAGATATTGCTGCAAATAAATTTGTCTGTTGTTGAAGTGCATTTGCTTATTCAGAAAACAATTCATTCTAATGGCCTGCCGAAAGTATTATAACATACAAAAAATGGATTTGGGAATTGAAATCGATGACTTAAACTTGAATGATTCAATTCCGTTTGAAGTCATTGACCAGATTAAAAAGGATGTTACCAAGTATAGGCTTGTTGTTTTCCGGGATCAGGTATCGCCTACATAAAAATGCTAAATTATTTTTGAGCTCTGATGAAGCATTGTTGTAGGAAGTATATGCAAACTCATGTTACCTTCATGAACTGATGCAGTTATGGCTGTCACTACTGAAAAGAGTTAAATTATTTTAAAGTGTGTCATAAAGAAACACATTGTGCATTTGCAATAAAAGAATGCATGAATTATTAAGTTTGCAATTGCTCATGGCCACGATTGAAAAGAAATTAAATTCTAATTGCTATGAATTGATAAAATTAAAAGTTGGCCAAAGCAACTGGTCGTCAGTATTATGCTATAATCAAACACTGAGCACTTTGTGTTTCACAGGGAAAAATCAGTGGAGATAGACACATTCAGATTAGCAGGTGGTTTGGTGACATTGACAGCTCTACATTTACCAAGCATCCTGCATCCCCTAGTGAGGAAATCTTTTGTGTATCAAATGATCCAAAATGTGGTAGGTTGCTGTGATCCAAAATGTTGTGTGCAGTTTTATGTATGCAGTAATTGTTCAGCAAGACCAAAATCTCCAAGACTATCGGTACACATTTAATCAAGGTAAAAAAAAATTAACGCCAACAATAAAAAGCTCTACGTTTTGTATAGGCTTTAGAGGAATCAGCCAACTGGGCTCTGATTTCATCTTTTTGCGATGATTCAAACTTCCGTGTATCTGTATTCAAGTAACTTCACTCCACAAGTGAAAGAAGCAAGGAACCAATCACAGATTTTTAATAGGAAATATATTTCACGTAACACAATCATCTTATTCAAATAGAATGTTCTATTTGATTAAGATGATAGGACTGACGATGCGTAGTGTTACGTGAAATCGATTTCCTATTAAAAATTTGTGATTGATTCCTTGCTTCTTTCACTTGTGGAGTGAAGTTACTTGAACACCAACGCCAATATCAGTTTTTTTTGAGGTCTGTATGACTTGATCCCAAGTCAAGTGTTTTTTAAATGGCTTGATCCCAAGACTGATTTTTTCAAATGGCTTGATCCCAAGACTGAAAATAAAAGTTAACGAGACAAGATATGAGATGACAGTTTCAGCAGAACTACGTTTGCGTCTGGTAGTCATCACTACTACTAGAACTTGCGCAAGGCGCAAAGTTAGTCAATTTCTTTGCATACACTAGAAACAATTGTTGTTGCTCACTCAATTTTTTTCTTTCCTGAAATTTTGTTCAGCAATTTCAAAGTAAGGGTGAAAGTTCATTTATTTTTCAAACAATTGTTTCATAATGCCAGAAATCAGGTCTGTGTGGGAACGTGATCAGGCAAAAGTTTTTCTCCTCTCTGTTAAACGTCGCCCCATTGCGCCTATTCATATATGTTGTACCTTTTTCCGTCTTAGGGATATGGTTTACCTGGTTCTGAAGCCATGTGACTGAGAGAATTTGCCTATCGTGTCCCACCTCTTATGGCAAATGTGGTAAATGATATTTCCTTGGTTGGCACTTGTTCTGAAATTTATAGCTGCCAAAAGCATATATTAACCACAATATAAAAATATAAGCTTTTGGCGAAATAACCTAGTTTTGAGAAAAAGTGACTTCTAAATAAAGAACGTTCACATTTGAACGAAGTTGTTAGCCAAAATAGTGGACTGTTTATTGTATGTATTTGGCTGCAAGACACATATTGACGACCACGCAAAGCCGGCCACATTGCGAAAAAGCCAATGCAGGCAAAGATGATGACGTTACCCGGTCCAGCCGCGTTGCACCAATATACTGTAACTAAGGTTAAAACAAAGTGAACTGCAGCCAGGGCACCGAAAAACCTTGTATCCCAGCAGAGTCAAACATTCCATAGTTCTGTGATCTGCGAGTAAAAAACAAAGCAAATATCAGTGAACCGGACCTGAGGCAGGCGCGTAGCCAGAAATTTGAATAGGGTAGGGGACAAACAACAATCGAGTCCCATCATTTAAATATTTGACGCCCCTTGTTTTTGAAGCATTATCCGTAAAAGATGCATTTTTCTGGCATTTTTTTCCTGAAATACTGTGTTCAGATTTAAGCCGGCGGCTAAAGAGTCTGCTTTAACTGAATTGACAAGAAAAAGTTTGTTTTTTAGTGAAGTTCCAAAAGCCAATATTTGCTTGCAAAACTTCTCTGCAAAAGCTCTTGTAAAAATCTCGATGCTATAAGTGCAAAATCTGCAGTATGCTGCTGTATTTGCTGCCAGTATTGTAGTTGAGCAAGAAGTCATCGTCGCTGCCGTTAGGATTTTGCTTTTTATATTTAAACGCTTCTGATGTACACCAACAAACGTTCAATTGAAGCCGGGTAGTGGCTTGACTTTGTTCAAACCTTGCGCGCATGTAAGACGTAGATCCTGTTGTCGTCCAATTCTTGAGCGGCTAACTGACGTATGCGACTGATAAACGTAAACGCTGGAGCAGTGGTTCTTAACCGGGTGTCGCGGCCTCCCCAGGGGTGAGCGAGCCCCTACGCGCTCAACAACATGAAAAGTTTGCTCAATAAATTTACCAATAAATACATTTATTTTTACACCTTACTTGACTTTAGGGAGGCTTGCAACAAAGAGCAATTACTTAAGGGGGGTGTGGTAGAGAAAAGGTTAAGAATCAATACGCTGGAGTCTCTAAAGCGTTTGAAAAATATTTAGATTTTATGTCATTAAATGTTGTGAAATTCAACTCATACGAAATGCGGACTCTTCCCGTTGCAGCTGAATAACTTCAAATTTACTGTAGGATAGGGTGGCAGTTTTGACAAAACTTATTTTTTACTCGCCGGCTAGGACAAGGTAATGGGAGATCATTGATGAAAACATTAAGACCCCACATGATTGTGATTGAACCGTGACAATGCAAGTTTAAAAACCATCACAAACAAACATCTACATTGATTGCTTTGTTGTTAAACTGACTACGGCGTGATGAAGAAGAATTTGAAACTGGTTTGATTCTTAACCAAAGTTTGAGCGTAAAATCATGTATATCACCGCCATAGTCTCGCATTTAGTTTCAAAACTGTACAAAAACAAAATCTACGATATTCATTTTAACAGTACAAACAATACTAAGTTATATTTGTAGCAAGCCAGAGTTATCAGAGAGGAATTTTTGCGATGGTTTTGAAACGAAGACCACTTACAAAGACCTTTAAGTGAGATATAGCAAAGCTGGTACGTCAGAAACAGCTGCGAAAAGCGTTACTCCTTGTTTTTGCTTCCAGTTAGTGATTGCAAGCGGTTAAATGCAAGTTTCCATTTCATAATCACCAACTTCCACAAGGAGTGTAAACCTCACGTTAAGATCGGCCATGATATGATTTCCTCAACACTATACACGTTTGATTTATCATGGACAATTGGTAAACCATACCGCATTGATCAAGTTCGACTGAAACAGCGGTTCCCAACCGGGGGTTCTCGGACCCCTGGAGGTTCGAAACAACATTTTCAGGGGGCCGAAATGCGATTTTCGTGGGTGAGAATTTGTATGTCCTTGGATGTATTTTTATGAAATAAGCAAGATTTACAAAATCTTGCAATTGCTATTTAATCAAAATAACATTTTCCAGCCAAATTATTCCAGTTAGCGTTACTAATTAAAAAATTTAAATTGCTAAATGCGTGCATTGCTATTGCCACTTCACGCTACGGTTTCCACGCTGAAAATGGCCTGTGATGTGATTCTACGCGTATTGTGACGTTTTAAATGTTTATTGCGCAGTTAAGGCGAGATTGTTTTTTGATGCTACAGAACTCGAAAGTTTCTGGCATTGAACCATGCAAAGTTACTGGAAATTGAGTTTAAAAGCCCTGTCCACATATTCTAGTGCCCTTCACAACAACATATTTGTGCGAATCTGGATTTTCCTCTCTACTGCATTTGAAAATAAAGTGTCGGAGTCGCAATGAGTCGGAGGTTTTTGGGTGGAGTTGGATTCCTAAGAACACTAGGAGTCGGATAAAAAATCCGAGTCCGAAAGTCCAATTGAATCATTTGTTACATCGCACTCGTAAGTTAGGAATCCCTCTTGAAATCGTGCAATTTCTTTTGACACTTCTATAGAAACAGAGTAATCTTACTGTGTACCACGATTTCCATTGATTGCTAGTTGCTACAAAATTGTTAACAGCCCAACTTCATTCACGTTATGTTAAGCGGTCAGAAATTTTGGAAAGGTCGGAGTCGGCCATAATACCTCTGACTCCGCAACCCTGTTACTCAGTAATTGTGTGCCAAGGCATGAACGGATAATTTCAGAGAAGCAGCAACAAAAAAGTCACTAGGTTTATTTCTAATGAGCAGTAATGTATGAAAGTTAAATAATATGACTGAGTGTTTTCTGTTGTTTTGTCAGTAGGCCTTCGTATTACGAGTAGTAATTTAAAAAATTAAGATACTGCAAAATCGGACTGATTTTGTGATTTCTACGCTTTTTCTAAAACGAAGGGTTGTGAACGTCACTCCCTTTTTAAGGAAGGGGTGCCAGCTTCAAAAAGGGTTGGGAACCTATGGACTAAAAGCTGAAGTAGGATAGGTTCTGTTGCGATCGGAAAAGCCGAGCGGAAGTGCGCTAAGCTTCACACTGTGGCAGGAAGCAACAATAGAGATTCCACGACGAGATCACTCTGTTATTGCTTGTTCGCGCCACATATATGGGTGTTGTTCTTCGAGCACATCCCGTTCGTGGTGAATCGCACATTCAACGACACGCTAACCGAGAGGTTGCATAGGCTCAGGGGCGGATCCAGTGGTGGGTAGTTGGGGCAATTACTTCGCAAACATCTATGGCGCACCCCTGATACAAATGCGCCCCTTTTTGGTGTCTACTGAAGTAGAAACAGAGATTTAAAAAACTCTAAAACTAAACAATGCTTTACACTGCGTTGAACTTCAGGATTTACGTGCCGGACTTTGACCCGAACTCTTATCGATTAGGATCAACTACTCTTTCGTGATAATACACTGTTCCCTTATCTGTTTTCCGCGTGACAACTGCCCAGCAATCACAAACGCGATCGCTTTTGCCAGCATAGTTCTGGACGTGCCGTTGGGCTGTGCAAATTGGTCTGTATTTGCTACAATTTCATTTTTCATGCCTGATGACAGCCTCGAAAGGAAAGGCAGTAGTGAAAAGAATACTGCAAAAAATATGGAAAACTTATAACTGACGCAAGATTTAAGAAGCCCGCAAAGCGAAAAAACAGTTTCAGGGCTGTTGCCAGTGCAGTCTGTGAGTCCGCAGTACGTCTGCATCTAAGTTTTGCCACATAAAGGTGAGTGTGTGAGTTTCTTCTCGGAACTACTGCCACTGATTGAACCATAACGCAGCATGTGAAAAGTGATCTACGTAAGCAAACAACTTGCTCTCTGACAAAAGTGCATTGAGCGTGCTCCGTAGCACAAGGAATTATGACGTAACAATACAATTGTGTAACACCTCACTTCGTGAATGGGAACAACGTAGCGTAATACTGATTACGCGCCTGGCAACATTGAATGATGTGGTTTTGATCCTTTCGTTGCAACTGCAAACCCATAGACAGCTCATTCCGGCCACGAAAAGACAAATTTGGCATGCTTAGCGAAATCTGCAACCGACAGCAAGATACGTAGCTCAGTGGTACGTAGCTCACAGCATACGTAGCTCACAGCAAGATATGTAGCTCAGTGGTTCCCAACCGAGGAGGAATGTGAAATCCTCCCTGGGGAGGAATTTCATGAGTTCAGGGGAGGAATTTCCACCTCGTAGTTAAGTTACTTATTCATTGTAAGTGCTGTACTTTTTTTAAAATTGACATTGGCTCTTTCAATTAGTTATATCACTTTATATTTGTAAGTTATTTAGTGGACTAGCACACGTATATGTTGACAAACTTTAGTGCCATTATTTGACAACAAATAGTTTTCGTCCCACTTTTATTAATCAAGTTTTTGTCATCAATAAAGACCATTGTTCCAGTTGTAGTTAATACTAGACTACGAACCCGAACAATAAGCTACACCGTGACAGGTAAGAGGCAGGTGAGAAAGAATATATTAGTAGATCAAATATTCTTGCAAACTCTTTCCTGCTTTAAATAGTTAGCTACCGGTAATAACTGATAATTAAAAAAGAAAAACAGGCCTTCTTGTCCAGAGCCGGAGTTGGGCACTTTGCCTGGAGCCGGAACTCAAATTAAAAATCAAGAGCCGGAGCTCAATTTAAAACTTAGGACTGGAGTCGGAGCTATGGCCATTTGAGAGGTGGCTCCGGGTCCTTTCTGAGATACTAACGGTTTTGCCAACTCTACCTAAAACAGTGCTCTTTATAGCACACTAAACGCGACTGTTACGAGTTACGACACCAGACTCCAACAATTGATCAGCAAGCCTTTGGTGGTTCCTTGGTTTAATCATCGCTAAGGCTGTGACATCGTAGCTTGCAAGCGTGGTGTTACTTGTTGAACAATGGTTTTCAAACACTGTTCTAAGAGCCGCATGCAGCTCCCAAGCACTCTTTGTGCAGCTCTTGGCAGTCTTTCAGTAACACCTCTAATATTTTGTGTAACAGACTTCGTTAGTGCAATAAAACAAAACGTGTCAATTGACTTGTGGTAAAAAAATTTAGTGCGGTTCTCTAACAAAATCGTAGGTCTGGATTTGACTCCCTTCAACGAAATGGTTAAGAACCACTGTTGTATAAGTACAAAAAACGTTAACTACCACAACATCTTACTTTCGATAGTCAGAATGATCAAACCGGGTCTGTAGTATTGTAGCGATCGAAAAAGAACTACGCTATAATGAGTAGGTACATAATATAATATCCATAGCTTTTGTAGCTGTGTAGTCATGCTGTTAGCAGGAAGTATGTTTAAGATATGATACCATTGCAGATTTAAGCGTGACATGCATGGCACGCCATTGTAAAGTAGGACTTTTATTGGAAACAATTAGGCTCACTAGCAACGTTTACTAGATTACTGGCAAAATGCACGAGGAAACATGGGCCACCATAAAGCAGATCCATCGCCAGATCAACAGCATTGGGGAAGATTCATAATAGTACAGTGCTTTAATCCAAGTCGAAAGTACTTTTCCATAACACTGATAACTTGCATGTCAACCATAATCAACCAGATACTGGTGAAAAAACTTAACAAAACCATAGGTTTTCTTGACCATCGACTTCGGGTCCAATAGACAGATGCACAGCTATGTTGGGATCACTGTCCATTTCATTTCAAATTAAAAGCTGTACAATGCTGTGCTGACTTGCAAACGATCGTAACCCGCAGTTGGAAGAAATAGTCAGCATTTTTGAAATTATTAACAAACGAATTTTCAGCGTTGCTGGACGAATGTTCAAGCCTGATAGATGTCGTTTGACTGATAAAAGATTTGAAGAGTTGATGTGTATCAACTGTAACAAAGGTTTTGAACATGGATTATTTTTGTTTAATTAATGTTTAAAGTGTTTGTTGCAGTGGAGTACCTGACGGGAGGGAAGAGGGGCGATTTGCCTCCCCTGGCCAGCTGAATGTAAAAGCCAGGCCTCCACTTAGTTTATATTTCGGTTTTAATATTCTTTTAATTGGTTTTCAGTAGGTTATCATTTTGCTTTTTTTCGGAGTATTTTCCGTTGATTTGGGGTTTTCGTATAGCCATCCACATCCGGGTCCACCATTATTTCTCAAGATTTTTTTTCTGAATGTTGACTAGTTGGAGGATTTTTTTTCTGAATGTTGACTAGTTGGACCTACAGAGGCGAGTGGGCCTCTTTCAGCTCAGTTTCCCTCTAGCTCAGCTTTGTCCAACCCAAATTACTTACTGAGCCAAAAAGTATGTCACTATCTTGACCAGGGCCGCACATCGAATAACATATCATGGAGGGCCGCACATTGAATGGTTTACGTTGATTTTAGAAAACTAAATTTAGCTTAAACTAATAGACTGAAAGTATTCGAATCCTAACTGCGATGGTAAGAGACGTGGTAAAGCGGCGCAGACGACCACCTGCATCAAAAATGTCAAATTCAATATCATCAAAACAAGGACAGGTTGTCAGGATGCAGGATACTTTTACTAGAGTGAAAACCTAAACTGGGCCGCACAAAACCTTCGACTGGGCCGCATGCGGGCCGCAGGATGGACATAGCTGCTCTAGCTCAAACCTCTAGTTACCAAACTGGTTTGTTGACTGCACGAACATCTCATTAAACATCTAATGTGATTTCTTCCGGTGCTTGATCCTTACAGATTAGTAATTTCGTTTATTGCATTCATCCATATCGTAGCCTATGTTGTTTGAAAATATACTCACATCGAACCATGCAAATGGGGTTTGTTTTCTGAAGATGTTTCAAGACAAATGTAATCGCGATTGTAGTCGTGATTACTTTTGTGATTTTGTTTATTCGTCATCTAGATCGATTACATTTGTGATGTAATCGCTCCATGTCTGGTGTCAGCGTAGCCTTAAATCGATATCGTAGAATTTTGTTTTTGCACAGTTCTGAAACTACATGCGTGAACATGGCGGTGATACACATTTTATGTCTTGAATCTCAAACTTTGGCTAAGAAGCGATTCAGTTTGAAAGTCTTCTTAATTGCGCCATTGTCACTGTTTAGCAACAGTAGCATTCATTCTAGGTATTTATCTTTGATGACATGTCTTGTGACGGTTCAATCACAATTATATGGAGCTTTAATAACGTTTTCATCAATGGTTTCCCTTTGCCTTGCCGGCGAGTAAAAATCAGTCTTGTCAAGATATTAGACCCCGACCTGGTGTTCATAAGCTCAGTGTTTCAACTTTCATCTGATGTTAATTTCCACCCCTACAGTAAATGATTTGAAATCATTTAACGGCAACGAGTAGAGTCATCAGCAAAATCTAACGTAAATAGCAATGTGCTTTTTATTTTATAAGTGCTGAGGGAATTGACACTGCCATTACTTACAGATAATGTACTGAGATAACTTGCATAGGGGTGGATATTAAAATTTAGGGGCAAGCTCTCGGAAAGGGGCCCCAAAAATCGCCATTGCGAAGGGCAGATGTGGGATTACGTGGATAAAGGAGTTAAATTTGTTTTTGTTTCACATTTAAATTTTTGAATCAAATTCAAGAGCATAATATGCATACGAAAGGAACAAAAATTTGTAAAGTTTTGCAGCTGGACACTTGAAAGCTGCCTCCTTTGACACATTTTCCCATATTTTTGCTTCATTTTTTTGTGGGGGCAGTGACTTAAATGACAGCTACGGCCGTCGCTTCCTGTCCCTGTGTTCCTGATGGAAGTATTCTGTGCTTGGTGCAGAAATAAATTGAACTGCTTTATTTTGAAAAAGTTATTATTTGCTTCAGAGCTTCTTTAAGTGGCGCTGGAGTGTTACATAACCTTTTCAACTGAACAATAGTGCAAAGCTCTCAAGAGGGGACACGATATCTCTGAAAAAAGGGGCCCGAGGCGACTGCCTCGTTATCCTTCCCTAATGTCCATCCCTGAGCTTGCAATCTGTCTTGTTGGCAAAGTGCATGTGACTAAATGAAACTAAATTTGAATTTTTTCCCATTATGGCTTCAAATTCCACAGACAAGTTATTGTATTTTCTAGAAGCCTGTGGTTTGTAATGTACAAAATTAGTTACGTGCGGTGCTAAGCTGTCGGTTACATGCAGCTGAGCGTGGTCATTAAGTTTTGTAATATTGTGGTTACGATTGTGTTTACAGTTTAATTCTATTTTATAGTTCAACGAAGTCAGATAAATTTAGCAAAGTCTCATCAAACAATTTAAACGAAGTAAGTTTAAAGTAGCTACAAAGGTTTGGCGTAATAAGTTGAACACAGCCAAAGATCTTACGGATTATTATCAAAAATCCAAACATTTTTCAAACGCGTTGAAAGACTCTTAACGTTTGCGTTTATCAACTACATACTGTACGTGAATTAATCGCTCAAAATTAGATGACAATGGGATCCACTTCTTACATGCGCGAAAGTTTTGCAGAAGGCCTACTTCGGAAGTTAGTGCCTCAGAGCAAAAGTCTCTGCTCGGCTTCGATTAAACGTGCTGTATTGGTGTACACCCGAAGAGTGTAATTACGGTATAAGAAGCGCAGGCGTAATAGCAATGGCGGCCCCGATGACTTCTTGCTCAATTGCAATATTCGCTGCAAAAAGCATACTGCAGATGGTGCACTTAAAGCATTGAGAGGTTTACTAGCCCTGTTGCAAGAAAGGTTTATGAGCAAATGGCGGCATTGATCCGAAGTAGGAGAAGCTTGGAGCTTCATTATCAAAACTTCTAAAACTTGTCAATTCAATGAAAGCAGACTTTTTATTTGTCGGCTTAAATTTGAACACACTTGTTCAGGAGAAAACGCCAGAAACAGGCACGTTTCATGGATAATGCTTTAAAAACAAGGAACGTTAAAAATATTTAAATGTTGGAACTCGGTTGTTGTTTTTCCCCCCTATTAAAATTCCTGGCTACGCGCATGGTTACAACTGCTAGTATTTACCAAAATCTTAGGGTTTGTTTTTGATTTTATCTATGGAGATCTTGTGGTTTTCAGTAGCAGTACATTTTATTTCGGAACTGACCAAATTGGAATTGATTGTATCACAATTTTTGAGCATAATTATGTCTATTTTAGTCCAACTCCCAGAATTAATATTTTCATAGTAAATGCAGTGCTAAGTGCTAGCACCTACCACCACCATGAGTGTAGCCACTTGGGCCATGGTCACCAAAATGCATAAATTGCAAAATGTGTCCCTACTACGGTTGAGTGAACATAGTGACGTCATTGAAACACAAACAAAGGTTTGTCCCCTCCAAAGATTTTTAGCAAACTCGGTCCCTGCGGGCTGTGCTTTTCGGGTTAGGCCGGGTTCGAGCTTATATTTGTCAAATTTTTCGGGCCCGTTGTGGGATCGCATACAAATTTTTTTCGCAACGACGGACACCATTTTCACAAGTTACTGTTGAAGCAATCGAGTAGATTTTAAAATGATTAATTGTGAATTATTTAGTCATGTTTACTTCGCTGCACTACGCAGGGCCGGTGCTAGGAATTGCGGGGCCCAATTTGAAAACTGATGGCGGGGCCCCTATTCTATGCAAAAGTAAAAGTTCATTCACCGTATGTTTTTATTATGTTTTATTTTATAGCATGTTCGTCTTTAACTAAAAAATAAGTGCTTGATATACCAAAAATAACAGGTTTTTTTATTTGCAAAGTCTCTGAATATATTTTCAAGGTCAATGATTTTAACAATGCCATTTTCTTTAGATAGTCTCTCTTGTAAAATTGTTAATCGTAAGTGTGTTTTTGAAAAACTTCTTTCACCTGATGCGACTGTCATAAGCATGCTTAAATAAATCCTCAAATCAATAAAAACATTATGAAATGCTGCCAATCGATTTTCTACTAGCAGGTCATCCAATAGAGCATGATGTGTAAAGACACTGAAGGGAAAAAAGTTTTCAAAGCTTCATATACTTCAGCCAACAGCTAGATATCAACATCTTTCGTTTTTTTAGTAACTACGTCTTCATCAGTACTCTGTTTTATTGTGATAAAAGATGCTTCACGTTTTGCTGTATGTTTCCTTATTTCTGCTTTCGGTATATTTTGAACGTTATTGCGACATCCAAATAATTTTATATGCTCTGTAAAATGTTAAAATCTACACTATATCATGTGGATTGGATAGCATTGTCTAGCATAAAGTTGAAGCACTGATCTCTGTACGCTTCTTTCGGATCATGCAGATGTTGATCTTGATCTTCTGTCTAATATGTAAGCATTCTTATTTAGGTGGTTATGCGTCGTAGTTTTTTTCTTTAAAATGTTTAAAACTATAACGGTAATTTAACATCTTCAGCCAATTCATTTGCATCTGCTCGAACATGATTTTTCAAACCTTGATGATTTTCCTGCTTTTTGTCAAATTATCTGTCCATTACAAAGTTTTGGTGTAACTCCTAGAAACTCCAAGTGGCTTCCAAATGATTCTTTGAATTTTCATGCTCACATAACCTTGTACGAAGACTAGACCAGTTGTTGAATCCACTTGTTGATAATACATTGGTTGTGTTCTTGCTAAAAACTTTGCTGTAAAAGCTATAAATTAAATCAGCATACCAAACAGGCCCGTAACCAGCTTGGGACACCAGGGGTGGCGAAGAGTTTTCTGAAAGGGCCCAAAATTTTCAAAATATCCAGTACTTTTCAACTATGCCCAAGAGTTTTTCCAGCGGGGCAAAATTTTTTGCAGGGTGGGCTTCGCCTCCTGTGGTTACGGGCCTGATACCAAGCAAGGTCTTTCAACACTTCCTTCATCTGGAAGTTTCCGCTAACAGTGACACTTTGAAAAACACAATTTTTTCATATCTTGAAAAGCGGTTCACTGGAATATTTAGAGAATCTTTAATTGTTAAATATTCTCTTATATTTCTATTTATATGTGCTGGTCAACTAATTGGGCCATCATACGTGTTAATTACAACTACAATACACTCACATTTTACCTCCGAATCCGCAGCCCTGCTCTGCTCGCATCCACCGTGGAAGAAATGAAACAACGCACGTTTTTAAGTTGTGGCTTGGTGTACTTCTCTTAAAATACAAAAAGGTTTCAAACCATAACACTTCAGATGCTAGCGCGGGGCCCCTAGAGCCTCGGGGCCCAATTTGGTGAAATAGGTCAAACAGCCTTAAAACCGACCCTGGCACCACCAACACCCCGCAGTTGCGCATACAGTGAGTAACTCAGTAAATTTTGCTTTCGTGCCTAAATCGGGCTTCAGTAATAAATGTCGGGCCGGGTTCGGGCTCCGGCCAGGTTTGGGCTTCAAAATGAGGCCTGTTTACATCTCTTCTGGAGACATTATTGCAGCAGGCTTATTTGATGGGTCAAACTGGTAACTTCATTTCAACTGTTCAATATTGCAACCATCATCGGTTACTCCCCGGCCGCGGTAAAATTGTCAAGCGTTGACCGGTACGCGGTTGCAAAAAAGGTTGGGGGCCACTGCTTCAGGGTGTATCTTTTAAACACTTATTGTTGATATAAAAGAATGTTCGGGACACCAACAAAACAGTGTTCTCGTTCATATGCGTAGCTTGTGAAAAATGGGACCATCTTACTGAACCCACTTAAAACTTTTTGTGAATAAATGATATAGGGTGATTTCAAACTGTGGTGATACTCTGTAAGATTGCATAGTTTAACCAAAAAAATAGCCACTTTCTTGGCCTTCCAAATGTAAACACATTTGTGTGATACCCCACGATTGTCGCAGAGAACCAGGGGTATTTAGACAAGTGAAGACGTGAAGACTTTTTAGCGCCCCCCTATTTCACTGCTCCCCAAACGTCTGGCCTGGATGCGCCACTGCATCATGGACGAATGTTTCGACTGAAAGCTGAAGAAGAATAGGTTCCTTAAGCAGTTTCGATTATTTGCACTGAAGTATTTATTCGGTTTATACATCAAAGGCTTGATTAAGCTGAAAAATTTTGCTCGAACTTCTTGGCATTGTGGGCGCGATTGTCCCCCCTGACAACGCGCCTGACCTGAGATAGGGACCAGATCCGTAGTTCAGTTGCATCAACCTCATATATCAAACGCTACGCTACAAACCACACAAGCAAAGAGAAACGCATGCCAACAAATCGTAAACGCCAAGACAGATCAAGTACATATATAATTTCTAAAAATGAGACTCTATAGTAAAAATTGTTGTGTGTTGAGCAGATACGTAATTTGTGTTCTGGAAACAGCTGATTCATTGTGTACATAATCCGCATATGTCTAAAAAGTAAACGGAATATCGCCTGCAAAGCTTAAAAGTAATCTGCGTAACCGTTAACTAAATTACGCGTGGCTGAGACCTTGCGATTCCTTTCAACGTTTTTTTTTTTTTTCTTTACTGGTGTAACGACATTGCGATGAATTTTCCATCTTCCCAGTTCGGTCAGAGCAAAAGTGCAATGCATGGCTGAGTTATAGTTTAGGTGGTATCGTGCCGTGTCTATGTGATTCCTGCAATCTGCTGGTAAAAGTAAAATAATGTATGTTGTAACTGACGTTCGGTATCTTGGGCTGGTTACCCATAAAGCGATGTGATTGTCATTTAGGTTGCACGGGAGTTGGCATGTCTGGATGGCATATTGACGGCACCTTCAGACCAAGCCCCTACGCGTACTCAATCTATCATATGAATGTTGTGCCAAAAAAAGATGGAGATACAATGTTTATACCTCTTACTGAATTGATAGAGAAGTATGAGCGAAACCTTGCATGTATATCTCTGTCATGGTTTTGTGGTGTCCTGGTACTTATGATCGAGCATATTGTTGCCAACATTACTAGTATTTGTCAGTTAAAGTTATTTTAAGCGAAATTTGCAAACATTTGTGTAGTAGTCTGTGGCTGCTTCATCAAGTTATCAGCTTACTACCTAGAAGTTACAATTTCTTCAAATTATATCTTAGGTTCCCCGTCTCTTTCTGCTGCACACACAGGTTGTAAGCATGGTTTTTGCTGATCCGAGTATTCAGCATCTCAAAGAATGGGTGCTGTGCATTTATTTTGAGGATAAGATTCGTAGCGAAATCGACTATCTAATACAGTGGTTCTCAAACTTTTCTGCACGTTGACCCCCAATTGAAGTATACAATTTTCTGTAGACCCCGTGGCCTAGCCCAACAGTTACTAATACAAGGAAAGTATGTGTCAAAATAAATTTGAGTACTTTCAACTGCGACACATGCACCACAATATTGTTTGTGACGTAACAAACAGAACAGTTTTCATAATGTCATCACAATGGATGATTTGATAAAAAACTGTTCGAATCGATTGTGCTTTCAAACTACTGTAGCTGAGATTTGATCAGCCCTCTTAATTTTGTTTGATTTGTTGAAAATGCCGCTTGCATTCCTTGCGCGATTGACAATAATTTTGAATTGGAGGCTTCAATGCTCCAGTAGACCCCAGCAGTTATTCATTGACCCCCTGGCCATTCAGTGACACCCTTTCGACCCCGTGACTATTTATCGACCCCTTGGATGGTCCATTTGACCCCTGGGGGTCGATATCGACCACTTTGAGAACCACTGGTCTAATACAAGGTGACAGTTGATTTTCAAATATATGTTGCAGCACGTTATTATAATTATTTCAAAAAAACTTTGTCTCTTCAATCCTTTCAAAGCACACAACCTTTTCAGCATGATACAGAACAGCATGTAGCGTGTTGTGCTACACGGTTAATAGAATTCTGCGCGCAAACTACAAGTAGGTGGAAAACATCACCCTCCTTGCCAATTACAACGCTTAAGAGCCTTTAGCGTATCTACTGTATAATGGAGCAAATGCCAAACAGTTATGTGAATAATGCGCACTATATTAAAGAATGTGCTCAGTATCAGTTCAGATCTCTCTCACTTCTTCATTTTGAAATCAATACCTTTGTCTTTCCATCGCTCCTGCGTCCCTAGCGTGGCTTAATAAATGTATTTTACCTACAATCAGATCAGAATATGCTGTAATTATACACGTACACATTGCTCTGGCTATCCACCATACATTTATGTTATGTAAAACTAACACTGTGAACGATAAAAGCGCAAACTTCCTGGCCATCTATTACAAGGTTTTAAAACATGAACGAAGCTTATCCGTTACCGAACCTGCTTGAGTTTGCCTTCCTTTTTTAACCGCCTTTGTGCCTGTAAATTTGCCAACTCTCACCACGGAAGTTTTACACTTTATCTGTTCTCTATTTTATCCCATATCTTCACGCTATTTAACCATCTTTGTGCATTTTTATGTAGGTTTTAGGCTATTTATTGTGTTGTTATAATCCATCATCTCCCAGCGGTTTTCATTTTACACTTCTACGATTTTTCTGTGGCATGCAGTCCGCCATTCCTATAACGTGATGGTCAGTTTTGCGTTTTTTGTCTTTGTACGTCATACTGCATTACTGCTCATTGTTTCTTGTTATTAGTAAGTTGCATGTTGTACGTGGTTGAAAAACACTGCCCTGAGGAAGCCCACTTGAATAGGTCGGCGAAACGTCGGCTAACAAGGGCGTACGCAAGGGAGGGTTGGGGTTAACCCCCCCCCTTGAGCAAGATATTTTGCAAAATCTTTATTGCCTGTGCAAAGGAAATTAAATATTTTCGCACACCTTTTGCTTGTTAATTTGCGAATATAACGGAATAAATTTGTTTGCAAATTTCAAGGAACATTGTAGGCTAAATGGGCCAAAAAGTAATAATTAGATTTTGGTGAGAATCTGGGTTATCGTCTGCGTCCAGAAACCATCTCACCACTTTTTGCAGGTCTTTTGTCCACTACGCATGTTTAGATTGTGTTCCAAGATAGTTCACTTTATCCGAAATAATTGTGTTTATTTTGTCTGCTGTGTCTGATCAACACAAGCACTGACCGCAATGGCTATATTACCAAATTTTCTAGCATGATAGAACTGTTGCATGAGCTCAAAAACAGCAATTGTTAACATAGAAGTATGCAGGAATTTCATGATGTCTCAGCAGGGGAAAAGGAAACTAAGTTTTCTGGACTTCTATACATAACAAAAAATCGAAAGATTTCTTGCGTACTTTATGCGCATTCGCAATTCGTGTGTAGTAGGGTTGCTACTTTGGCTTTTTTGATGCCAGATTTCGCAATTCTGGCTGTTTTTGAACACCTTTGGCTTTTTTTGGAAATAAAAGAAAAAAGGGCTTATTTTCAGTCGGATAGGCTTGGCTCTCGCAAAACATTGTCTGAACTGCATATGCATTACAAATCTCTTTTGCAACGAGGGTCTATTACCATGCAGGGTGCACAGAATATTGCAAAAATTTTACGGTTGCCCTAAAAATGATCGATGTTGTTGAAACAAAAACAAATGCACGACAGTGTAATTACTGGGAAAGAATATACTTCTGAAGATTGGACTTGTGTTATATCGATGTTTTTGACCAGTTTTAATGTCTGTTTTGTGTGTGGTTGTGCATGTTTTATGTGTATATACCTCAAAACTGTTATCTGGCTTTTTTGATGGACAGGTTGGCAACCCTGTTGTGTAGTTTAACAAGATTCGATCTTGCAAACCGGGGTGTGCGCCAGCCAGTCCAGCCGCACACCTATGCTCGACTGTTCGTATTCGACGAGACGTTAGCGCAGCCTCATTTTGCAGTTGTAAATTGCTCTGACGCAGTGATGAGTGTGCTTCACGCCCTTTTTCAACACACAGCCAAAATTTTGCAGATATGAACTCCTGTGTCGCAGCATTGAGTTTATTTTACTCCGATATCCTAACTTGTAGCGCTGATGGTTTATATTTCAGTGCAATGACACATAAAATAAGGGGAGTGCACGTAGAAGAATATGCATATTATGTCAACAAACTTCGCCAAAATATTGGTTTGGAAACATGTATGTGACTTAAAATTGTGACGTCACAAACAGCGCACCCCAAATACAAATGACCACCATATACCACTGAATGAACCCCCCCCCATGAAAATTTTCTGCGTACGCCACTGTCGGCTAATAATAAAAATCGCCAAGAGATCTAATTTATCTGCTTGATTTATGTTATGGTTGATAGTAATGATACGCTGCCTCTTCTCGTGGTTTCGATATCCTTTCTTTTTAAGCATTTCCACATCAACAAAACGTCCGTGCGGGAGGGCGAGTAGTCCACGTTTGTTCGCAGTGAAAGTGTTATCTCCAGAGGAGTTCTAACGTAGTTCGTGCAATTTTTACATCGTTTACTTTATTCGTTTTTGTCATCATGTTCTGTTTCATGCGTGGCCGCTAAGTCATGGGCGGGAAACACACCGACAGCACAGCCTACTGTATATAACACCCATTCGTTCATCGTTTGCGTTCCATTTCATATTCGGTGAGGTTAAACGGTTTCTGAAGCTTAGATGGCAAAAGGCGATACTGTCGCGACTGTGTTTTTACAAGATGCTGAAGTCAGGCCCTAAATGTAATGTCTGCTTTCCAGTGGAGACATTGGTAAAAAAACGGTGTTTGATATATACAGACCAAACAATGTAAACCAGAAATTTTGGAGCATAAAACTTGGTTTCTTTATTTTTTTGACTGAAGATGGATTAAGAATAATCCGAAACGTCTCAAAATAAAACATGTATAGTTTTTTGAAGGCTTTTTTAGTGTTGATAAACCAGAAATATTTTCATTAAAATTATTAAACTCAACGATATAACAAAAATCCGTCCTCCCCAATTTTTTAAGTGCTTTACAATGAAACATAAAAGCTAGGCGCACTAATTTCTTTTTTAATCTTTCAAGTTTAACTATTGATTAGTTCCATCTGCATTTTAGCAACATATGTCATACCGCATGTTAATATAATGCCACGTAATACGCAAGCAAGCGGCAAGAACTGCCTGAGCGACAAACTAGTCACTTAGTTCCCCATGAACAGAAACAAAAAACTAATTTAAACGATTAATCCTTTGTTGAAATAAGCATTTGACAAGCTATCGAGCGAATGTCCATTGGCATGTCACAGTATTATGCCAATACGTTTATTATACGCGAGTGCTTCCGTGGAAGGTATTGTGTCTGTTGATTATTGAACCGATCAAATCAGTGCGGAGGGAGCAGGGGTGTTTTGGGAATGGAACGCGTTCCCACACTTTTTTTAAACAAACCTGACTTGAAGATGTGTATTTTCATTCAGATTTCCTTTGTGTGGACGTCGCGTAAATGACAAGCTATTTCTTGCGTAGCATCGCAACATACTGTAATTGTGTAATTACTGAAAATGGCTAGTTTTTTGGGTACGTTCCCTTACTTTTTCAACACTACATCCCTGGGAGAAAGTGGCTGAATTTGATGAAAACAAGAAATGGATAACGGCGAGCTGAGCTAAAGGATTGCGGCGTTTACCCTTTGCTACATTTTATGTGGTTCTTTAAGATTTTTCATTGAATGTGAAATCATAACAGTACTCGGCTATCAATGTGCGAATTCATTAAAAACTGGTTCAATCTATGTAGTTTTAGATTTTTGTTTTCTGCTTATGATGATAATTCCATAAGCACACGTGGAAGGATAGAGCAGAAGTATTTCCTTTTCAAGTAAGAACTAGTGTTTCGTTTTACGATTTACTCGTGACCATTGCTGCTAGCGGCTTGTTATGATGCTGTATCAATTTTTTCATTATTAGGAAGCAGAAATGTTTAATGACTTTCACCACCTACCACAGCATAACCATTTTCCATAACACTTTTTTGTACCTTGATTTTGATGGCGCCAGGCCGGAGCCTGGAATTTGCTCCTTGCCGGGGCGATTGAGGTGAATGCTCTTGCCCAAGGAGCGCTACGGCGATTCACTCGGTGGCCGTGGATCGATCACCCAACCTTCTAATTGAGAGGTGGACAATCTATCATTGAGCTATCAGAACACTTTCCGCTACGAGTTCAAAGAGTTTAATTGATTATTCCACGAAATGTTCAAAAAGTGTTGTTGAGGCTGGGATAAAAAGTGTTCCGTGGTTGCAAAGCTCTTCGCAGTGCTTGAAATAGGATCTGATTGCAAGGGTAGTTCATTCTGTGACTGCAGCTTCAATTTTATGGTTTTCACGTAGTTTTTTTAGTTGACTTCCATTTGACTAGCAACTGTCGCTTGAACCCGCCCACAGTAGTTCTTCGGTCAGGCCACTGACGATCACAATGCCCGGATGAAATTGACAGAAAGTAGTTTTCGACCCCCGCAATGTATTTCTGCCTATTAACTGAAAACTTTGTCTTACATTTTAAGATTAAAAAATTTTTTAATATCCGATAACTTTACAGCCATTGCGACTTCGCCGAAGGTTTCAAACCTTTGTTGAGTCATATTCATGTCATATTTCGTGTGGAACCCTCCCGCAATGTTACATTTTTTGTAAATTCCTCTTTGAAATTTTATATCGGCTGAATTCCACGAGAGCATTCAAGAAAAAATGTCAAAAATGGTACTTAGAGTGAGAGCTAATGTACATAAAAATTTTTTCGGAGCATTGTAACCTCCATGCACACCACCAGTGACGCAGAAAATGCGGCATTTTAAAATTAAAGCTGCGATAGCTTTTCTTTGCGGAAGTTTTATTTTGAAACACAAACATTTTCTCTACGCATTTGTTTTTACCCAGATTCGCAATGTAAACGTGTTTTCTGTCATACCAGGTTGCCTGGAGCTCAAAGAGAGCGATGGGAAAGGCTATGGATGGTTAGCGATCGTAGAGGTTCTATAGTTCATCCACTGGTTTATCCTCATCCAAAAACTGGCAGATCAACTTTGTGCTTTCACACGGGAATGACAAGTGCATTTGTGTTTGATTACAGTGACATTTCCGCAGTACAGTTTACAAGTCAAGAGGTTTGTAAGTTAGTATCCATCCGTATAAGGTGTAAGCTCTATTTGCCTGTGCCGTACAGTAACATCGCAAGGAAAGCATCATAGCGACATATTACTTCATGCAGGAAACGGCGTCAATACTTCATGAAATCAGTCAAGCTATTGAAGACCATGCGAAGGTTTACTCGCACAAATGGCAGTCGGAAGGGGATTTCATCATATCAGATAATCTTGCGGTTGGACATATGGCAGGTTCTATTCCCTCAATAGACGAAGCTGGATTGAGGGTACTGCATCGAACCACTGTGATAGGTTCGTCCTCTCCCAGCAAAATGCGTCCTGTTGAGCATGCCGACTGCGCATACTGACTGTGAAAAAAGCCTCGCACTTGAATGAACAATGCATCCGATGCTTTCGAGAATAATGAGTAAGTGAAGATAATCTCTAATCGAAAGTAATTTTCAGAAATACAGTAGAACTTGTCTAATTCGCTTAATTCGTTACTTTTTCGTCGGTAGTAACGAATTAAGCGAATTAGACAAGTTCTACTGTATTTCTGAAAATTAGTAACGAATTAAGTTACTACTAGTTATTAAAAGTAACTTAATTCGTTACTTTTTCGTTGGTCCCGGCAGAATTCCTATCTTTTGTGTATATATCTGTTCGTCCATGTGCTCAATTCGTCGCCTCTTTCTATCCCTGAGAAGCGTTTTGTTCGGCTAATACGTCATTTGGAGTCCCGCTTTGATGTCTGTCTAAGCAGCTAGCACGTGTGGAAATTCAAACAAATAAGGATATTTATCTGAGAATTGTTGCACCTCGCAATTTGTGTATCGAATTTATACACGAGGTGCGAAGCGCGACCCGACTCCCCATTGAGAGAACGCGGGAAGTCTTTGCAGTTTGTTAAAAGATTTAAACGGTGCTAGACTAAAAGGAGAAGTCCAGATAGAGTAGAGGAATTAATTGTTGTATTCAAGAATAACGTCATAAACTTGTATTTAACTGCGAATAAGACCACTATGTATACGAGTTACTATGATAAAGTATACGAGCTTCTGTGATAAAGTTTTCACCTCTGCATAATTCGTCACTTTTTTCTAATCCCTTGAGGTGACGAATTAGGCAAATTCTACTGTATATACACTGTGTCTTGATTTTTGTGCAAAGTGTTATCTTGACATCTAATGACACGGATAAACTGAATGTGACATTTTCTCGATATTTTATGATGGTTTTATAGTGATTTTAATTTGCTACACCTAACCTCATTTTAGCAGTGCCAGTGCTTGCAACGTATATAAAAATGCTGAAATTTTAAGTTGGTGGCAGAACTGGAAGAATTTTAATCAACCTTTCAGCCATTTAGTTGCACGTTTTGTTCAATTCTGAAAGTTGTGCAGCTGATTTGCTCTCTGATGCTATTGTTGTAGCTTCTGCCGGATCAATACGTAAGCCCATACGCAATCGCAGAACGTATTTTCACACCGTATTGGGTTAGCGTGCTGTTGTGCTTTATTCCAGTGAAAGGTTTATTCAGATTTTGGTACAGCATGTGCGTAATTCATATTTTTGTAAAAATCGCCACAACAATCCAAAAATGAAGCAAAACAAATTTTTGAGGTCGAAGTACTTCAAAAAGGTCCAGATTCTTACGTGTAGAACTACAAAAAATTAAATCCGGCAAGGCCGACCAGTAATTGCATCCGTTTGAGACAAACCTATGCCCAAGGCGAATGCTGAACTAAGTGAAAGATTGCAACAAAATTTTTCAGGTCCACAGCAGGGATAGCTGTGAAAAGATGATGTGGGACCTGGGCCGGGATTTTAGTGTTTGTTATGAATTGGAGGCCGATTGTTTTGCTTACCTGTCATCAGGGCCTCCAACAAAACCCATTTGGGGCCCCTAACACTTGGAAAATCGTTTTGAAAATAAAAATTGAGGTTAATATCTGCGTTAAACTTCAACAAGTGCTCGTTTATTGATCATATGAAACATGTTAAAACACCGGTATTCAAGTAGTGTGACAATATTACAATTTTTAAACATGACTTTTAAATGTTCATAGTAAAATCTTACCGAGGAAGAAATTAGAAAGAAAATCATTTAACTACAGTATTATGTAAGCGCTTTTCTGACTTTCTTATTCGCAAAATTTCTAATAACACAATCAAAATCAACTTGTCTGGAAATGCTAGACTCAGTGCTTAACAATCAACATAATGCACAGCACATCGCCGCGGTGCACTAAAAGTACTTGCGTCCTGCACTGCAGTTACTTGTTAATTTTAAACTTTTTAGTTGTCTTACACATATGCGCAACATTCGAGGGCTACTGTTGTTAGATTAGACTTATTGTGAATTGTCATGTTTATCTCTTAGTTTGAAACTTGTTTTATTGGAGAGAATTTTTATTAATTTGTTTGAAAATGAAAGACGTAAAGGAAAATTCAATTCATTGGACAGACTGGGACAGTAATCGTGAATGTCTTAAATTCGACAAACTACGCAAACATTCAAGTTTAACAAAATTAGTTACTGCTAATATATATCACTGCATCATATCAGGAAAATGCACTACCAGCAACTCACATTAAAGTACATCACACTAGATTATCTAATCCTATAGGCCAAACCAGTTTTATCACCGGGATTAATTTTGTTGCATTATTCCGAGTTTGTTAGTAACAAACACTCAAATGTTTCTTCGGTCTTGGGCACCGGAACAATGTACCTGCTGGACCCACCTCTCAGGCCCTGCCTGTCATAGAAGCGTAGCAATTAGTTCGAAACCAGGGATTACGTTGCCAAGCTATATGCAAGAATGGTATATTTTTTGCTTGACATTCGGACTTGTGATGTAGGTCAATCTGAATTTGAAAGCACCATCAAAACCTTAGCAGATTCTTCAAAGCTGTAACCTTCGAAGCCAGTCTTGAAAACACCTTCAGTCACCATGACTTTAGTACAATGGTGTGTCAGTGTTCAGCTTGATTTTTTAGATGAAACAACGTTGTATTTGAACTGTCTCAAGATTTCTGTTGGAGCAATGGAAACTGCCGGATTAAAGCGGCGCGGGGCCCTAAGTTAATAAGTTTGAAAAAAAGTGAATAACTATTAAATCGTAAATCCTGTGTGACTACCGCCATGCATACTGAATTTCCTAGGTACAGTACAAAAAACTGGTTCTAAATAGCAGCTGGTGAACATTATGGACTGCACGTGTTTTTTAACCAAAAACGTATATAACGTACAGGCAGGAGCGGATCCGGGGGCGATCGCCCCTACTACTAAAACCTACGAAAATTATTTTATTCACTATGATTTTGTGCAATTTGGAAAACAGCGTTAACGATATAAAGCCATTTTGCCGTCCGTTGTCTTGTCACAGCAGTGTTGTGAAGACAAGTATACTGTTTCTCTCTTACAGTGGTGAATCTGTTATTAGTCTTGATTACCAAATTTTACGGTAATTGACCCCCCTAACGTTACTGGCTGGATCCGCCAGATTGTGTACAGGTACAATCTTTTTACCAAGAAGGAATACATTACTGTCTGTACAGCTCACAAGTACAGACTGCGTCCAGACTCATCAACAAATTTTGTCATTGCTATATCTGGACAGAGTATTCTTAGTATGTGTAGAAGTCGTTCGTCAAAAGTAGCAAACCTGCTTAAGAATGCATTTTATTCTTCTTTTGAGCCAGTTCTTCTAACCACTACATGGCCGCACTAGATCTCGGGGCAGGTGTTCAGCAGCCATTCGATTGTCTCATCGTCCAGAACCGTCAGGCCGTGCAGTCCATGAGGAGGTCGATGGATTCGACATTGGAGAACAACCTTGTAGGTTTGTTCTGCGTCACACTCACAGGCCGCAGAGGAGGCCACACCTCATTAGTACAAGCAAGAGCGGAAACACCCGACACCGGTGTGGAGACGGTTAAGGACCCAGGCTCTTCTTGGGAGAGTCACTCCGGTGGGTGGGTTGCCGGTGTCGGGGATGAAAATGCAGTCTTGTGGGGTTGTCCGCCCAATCCGCATTCCATTGGTGATCCCCCCAGTGCGCCGCACCAGGGGCGGATTAGGTAGTGTGGGGCCCCTGGCTGAAACTTACAAAGGGGCCCTTTATATATGAAACTGTCGTTAATAGGGAAAAAATAAATGAACTAACTGAAGTACTGTATTTGTATTATTGAAACAAAAAAAGCTTGAGCAAAGAAACGAATCGTCAACTAATATGGACGTCACAATATGAACGAAACTCGTTGATAGTGATTTCAGATCTCCATTTCTTGCTGGAGACTTGAAACCATATCGATAAACTTTCACAAAACACCGGTGGCATGTTTTGAATACACAGTGACACCCCGTCGACGATCACCCCGCTATCACGACCACTTTAACGCGGTCTTCCCTAAGCTAATGTATTACCTGTTGTTTCACTAACGCGACCACCCCGGAATCCAGACCGCGACCACAGTCCAGCTGTTACAAAACTGCTAATCGAACAGCGCGTAACACGACCACATATTCTATCGGTATCCTTACGCTGGAAAACTGGTAACTTGTCAGCAGCAATTTACTCAGGTGCATCATGCTGTCGTGAATACAGGGATATAGGCAGGCGCGTAGCCGGGGGAGGCAACTTCCCCCCCAACTCCGAAAGTAGCGCTAACAATTTTCAGGGTAATCAACCTCTTGTTGTGTAATCCAAAGAAATGCGTCAGTGCAGATCGACCAAACTGATTAAAAAAGAAATATTCCACTTCAAGTAGTCGAACCTGATCAAAGCAGTATGCTTTACCAGTTGCACATGTCAAACATTGTGTATAGATTAGGTGTCGGCAACCTTTCCCTAGTCGAGGGCCCAAAACAAACTCTGCAAGCAATGGCGGGCCATATTCTTTTTCAATCAACAATTCCGTTCTGTTTGCAGTTTATGATGTCGTTAAAACTTGCCAATTTATGGAATTTTAATAAGATTAACGCCTGACTTTCACAGTTCATAACGAAAGTCCAAAATACGACATACTGTAGCTTACAGTACATTTATAACACAGTGCGGTTTCTCAAAATTAGTTCTTCATAAGTATGCAATACAAGAAGTTGCAAGGAAGGCATATTCACAAAATGCAATACCATTAGGTAGGCCATAAAATTACTACAATTTGCAATGGGGCTGTGGGCCGGATGATCTTGTCTGGCCGGCCCGCGGGCCGTAGGTTACCGACCCCTGGTTTTGAGTAAATGCTGGAAAATTCACGCCATGGCTAACCTTTGCCTGAGATTTAAAGCTCCGTGTGAAAGTTGGTGATAACGAGATACAAACTTGAATATACGCGCTTGTACTCACTAACCGAAAGCAAAACAAGGAGTAACGCTTTTCGCAGCTGCTTCTGCTTGCTGTATCACACCTAACGGTGATACAGTCTTCATTTCAAGACCATTGCAAAAAGTCCGCTCTGATAAATCTGGTATGCTACAAATACCGTATATTTTGCCCTTTACTGCAGCATCAGCCGTAGCTTTAAATGAACATCGTAGATTTTTGTTTTTGCACAGTTGTACAATGTATGTAATAATTTTTTTCGTTCGTTGTACAATGTGTGTAATACTTTTTTTCGTAGTTCAGCTGGTGCAACGAAAACGTCTATGAAGGTTTTAAGTATCGAAACGAAAGTGCTGTACGTTTTAGTCAGATCGAAACCAAACTGAGTTATTTAGCGATCGGCAAAGCACAGCTGAATGCATGTGCGTTTTCGGACGGAGTCGAAAAGCAGAAATGCTGTCTAGGACCAGGTGATATAAAAACTGTTTTAACTTTTCTTCTCTGCAATTTTTTAATTCAAAACCTGTCAGGATGCTTTGTAACAGCTATAGCAAACGTTTCTGTAATTTTTACATTTTTCCCATTGTTGGAATAGGCGCAATAAATTTTCAAAGTCAAAAAACAGGCCATCCACCCTTCTTTCAGGGTGATTTTTCTCTCCAAAATAAGTGGAAAAATTATGTGATTTCGATTTTCATAAACTACACAATATGACTAACGTTTTTGTGCAGAATTTGGGTTTCTATCGTGGAAGGTTTTCCATCCAGAGCCTTTTAAAAACAACACCTTGTCCACTCAAGCGCCAGCGCGAAAACCGTACCGGCGTTCTAGCATCAGACAGCAGCCACGAATATACCATGGACCGGCGGTCAAAGACGCACACTCAAACGAGCCAAGCAATCTGTACGTAGGTGTTGCCCGCTTCTAAAACTCTTGTTAATCAAAAAAGTCTATCATCTTAACACCCTGCAACTCTATCCAGCGAAAACGAACAAAGACTCGAAAACGAACAAAGAAAGAGTTACCGAATTCTTATATCAAGCTGTTGAACTATCGACATCCAATTGTTCGATTTTTACAGAAAACGAGGGCTTGGTGCAGATCAAAGTCACTATAACC
>Ga0210059_1002754_pt1 | contig 27769 bp, 22 predicted proteins | sample Ectturendosymbi2_FD_188042 | JGI IMG/M metagenome (GOLD analysis project Ga0210059, IMG submission 188042) | Ecteinascidia turbinata endosymbiont from Florida, USA - Sample 2 (SPAdes) (version 2) | ecosystem: Host-associated > Tunicates > Ascidians > Unclassified | place: Key West, Florida...
TAGGGCTGAAACAACGGCGACACTTAAATGCGAGATCAGAGCGGAATAATTTGAAATTAAAGGGAAACTTGCCGTAACACAGTTACTTGACGGCCAGCAAGAGGCACACGTCAACACCGTATTCCCGTAACATCCCCCAAAGCTTTTCACGGGGAACCCGACCATATACTTTCCCGAGGTCGGCAAAACATGTGCATACGTCTTTGGCATGCTTCCATGATTTCTCGAAAATTTGCTGGAGAGTGAGACTTGGGTCTATAATGCTACGGCCGCGACGAAAACCGCCCTGGATATTATCCAGCTTTGGTTTGTTTAACTATTTTCGCGACATCTTGGCATACACTCTTCCTGGGAGACTGTTTAAAGAGATGCCGCGGTAGTTATTCATTCACTCCTGTCTCCCTTTTTGTTTATGGGGATGGTCAATTTGCCAATCTTTCGGTGCCCTGATAAAACGCCATGCCACTTGACACACTCAGCCAAACCATCCGGCGTTCTGAGATCCCCTAATTTACTATCAAACTTTTCGCAGTTAGCTTTAGGCTTGGATTTAGCAGCGGCGTCAGAGAGCTTATTGATGCACAGTTCTACGGAAGCTTTCATCTGTGCAAAGTTAAAACATCCCTCCTGAGAAACTTTGCTCAGTTCTGTCGGGTGAAGTACCAACGTCGACAAAAGGAAAGCAGCATGTTGAAATTTTTTTTTTTCATAAGTCGCAGTAAAACGACGCACATTGCATCATTATTATTTTCTGACAGCTGCTTCAGTGCGGCCCAAATAGGCTACCCAAAATCTCATACCTTGCTCTCACTGCTGCCTCACTCGACAACCACCTTGTTTTGCATGCGCGCTGCAACTGCCAACCTTTTGTCTTCATTGTAGTTCGATGCATCGCCAGGCCAGCCAATCGCAACGTCAAAAAACACTTCCATAATTGCATTAAATTGTATTTGCAGTTTCGTACGCACAACACTGTACAAATCTGCGGCAGTATAGTAAGAGGCCAGAGCGAGGCGGTGCGCATGACAATGCACAGTTACCAAACTTACAATTTTTGCTTCCAGCTTCTGCGCCAGAAAATTGAGTCGACCTATGACGTTGCAGCCGTCTGTTGCAATAGCCATGTGCAGGAAAACATGCTTTCCTCCTCAAATCGTTTTACTTCAATACAAGGCAAAACCATATCCCGGCTTTCAGAATTTAGGGTGTCATTCCAAAATTTTAGGGTGCCATTTTGATACCCAAAAACGGCTTTAAAAAAACACTAATTTAAACTGTCACACTCCACACGCTATTTTGAAACTGTTTGCGGAAAGTCAAACTTTAACTAATTTATTTCCGAGTGTAACGTGCTTGCTGCGCATGCATTTCGCATTACCCTGTACTACCTCTGAGGCAGAGCGTACTTTTAGTGCACTTTGTCGCATTAAAAATTATTTCCGATCGAGCATGACTCAACGTAGGTTGAATTCTTGCTGTTTACTAACAATTCGTTCCACAGTGACAGACGAACATTATGTTGAATGATTCATGGACGTTGGGATTGATAGGCCTGCAGTGCGCATAAATACTTTTAGATAATGTTGTGTTTCCAACTTTTCATGGTTCCAGTTTAATCTGTTGCGAAGGAGTTGTAGAAGCTTTGATAAAACTGAGTGATCGAATAACTGTGAGTCCCCTGCAAAATTGACATCATTAGTGTGAGAGCCGCTTTGAGATATTTCAATGAATATCATTTCACCAATTTAAGGAGGTTTTGGCGGCATATTTTGTGACGTAATAGATTTCGCACGCCTGAAGAAATTGCAAACTCGGCGCCTATGCATGCATCGATTGGTTCGTTCTGAGTAGTGATGCCACGAAGCTGGGGTAAAGTCTATGAGGCTGACATCTTTAGCAGTTTTCGTGTCTCAAAACAGCTTTAAAAAAACTTGATATGTTTTTGTTCGGCTGTTGAACTCGTCATTCATCCTAGAACTACAAGGCAAGCATTGTAGTCATGATATTAGAGGTGTTCAAACTTTTGTCTTTCCAAAGTCGTTTCCACCGCATCTATCAGTGGGTAGTGCGCTGCCGTCGCAGCTACAAGGACCAATTGCGATGCTGTATAGAGAAAGAAGTGATACTCTCGATTTAATTTAGGATTGTCAGTTTCTGAACTCGATTTTGCTGCCTCCTGCTTGATTTGCAATAATTTTTATACCACGCCGGACGAATTTAGAGAAGATTGGTTATATCTACATGTAGTAAACACTATTGAGCCTAAAATTTAACTCATTCATTTTAATGCCTTTAATTCCAGATTTTAATTTCTTCAACATCAACTTTTTTAGTAGTTATGTGAAGCAACTACGAAATTGGTGTACGTTTTTCGCGGACGCTTGAGTCCACCAAAATTTTGCAACCAGACTTAGATTTCAAGAATGGCAGCCCGTTCTTCAAAAAAGCGACCTACACAGTTCTAATTACCCCGTAAAGGGTTTTTTGCTCAGTGGGCAAGCACGCTAGGGTTCATACCGTTGGTACAGTTGTAGTATTTGTTCAATCGCTACATGCTTACTTATGACTGGGAAACGCTTCGCCCAGGCACTGGCACAAAACAGGTCGATTGTGCTTTAGAATGCGACGACATTACAACTAACATTAACTGCAAAAGGCGAAAACTTGAGCGCCCTCGAAAGATGCTGCTGTTTTTAGTTTCAGTTTCGCGGCCTGTGTTACACTGTTGCTCATTCAGGCACTGTTACTTAACGGACTGATCTGTAACTGGCATGTGCTGCTTTTCGCGGTCGTTAACTACCTGAGGCACGGTAGCTACAGTAAATGACCAACTTATACTCACTTTTATAAACAGGTTGTTGTTTCAGGTGATTATTGTATGTTGTTTTTTTCTGAAAAATCTTTAAGCAATATCATTCATCGTTTTCAAGATGTTTGCAGCTGTGTTATACGGCTTATACGCTTCTTGTTTGCATCCAATACCCCATTCTGCCCTAAAATATTGGCAGTGTCATGCTTACACACATTACATAAGCACTCAGGTCTGGAAGTTAGATGATCAGCTGGAAAGTGTAACTTGGCAACAGTGTTTTATAAATTTATTTTCATAGTTGCACAAATGCTTTTTTCGCAAACGTTAGAATTAAAACTGTGAAATTAGGCGAAACCGGTCTGTAAGTGTATAGAGCTTTTGCTGAAGTCAAGTGGAATAGGAGTTGATGTATCAAGGACAGAACATATAGCAGGCCATCAAAAATCCTTCGACGATGACAAAGTATACGAATATAGTAACCGCAATTCGTTATAAACATTTTTTTGCGACTTGCTGAAGTCGGGTTGACCTTTTTCGCAGGCCATAAGCAAATCAGTTCGTGAATAAAAGTCAATGCACACGTATTGATGTAAAATGAAAAAACATAAACGCGGCGATCCCCGTGATTTCATGATCAAACGTTTTCGTTTTTTCTTCGTCACTCTGCACCAAGTCTTGCGGAACCAGCCGCAGGCAAGTGATCGTTTCGGTTCTCGAGCAAGTTAACGCGCTGCCAATGCTTGGGATTATCACCTCAGCTTCAGGTACCGTCTCCATGTGCGGTCATTCGCAAAGAATGCGTCGCCGTGCGGTTCGCTGCGCCTTTCCAGGGACGGCGCTTCACGCGCCTGCATCTGACCTTTCAAGGGAATCACTGGCCCTGCACGCTGATTTCCCGATATGGTGGTGGAAGCTCCTCGTCGGTGTCCTCCTCAGCTGATACGTCGTCGAATCCATCGGCGGCGGAATCATCACGAGTAGGCTGGGAAGTCGGGGGTACCTGTTTATTGTCTAAGGTGGAAAAGTCGCTTTCGATTAACGCTTCGCGAGGTATGATTTGCATCGAAACGGTCTTCAGTGCGAACCCTGTATCGCCCCATCTCATCCATTCAAGCTGCTGATTGAGGAAGCTTTCCTGCATTTCTTCGCTGTTCAGCCGAGGGTCGTTTTGGTAAGGTCCGTTGGGGTTCGCTTCGCCGCAGTCCTTGGGAAACCACCATCCTGTTTCAGTCACAAAAAAGAACACTTGGATTATGCAGATCATAACTGTAGCTTTAAGAAAGGCAAAAAAAATAATCGCGCAATATCGTGCTTTTGCAGTGTGAAATGCTGCGATCACTGCGTTGATCCGCCTGACTGCTGCTTCCGCCTGTGAGTGGATCGGTAACAGCTGCCAGTTGGAAAACAGCCGGGAGTAGACAGTTTGAATAACAATTTATACAATTAATCGGGATGTGATGCTGTCACAGGTACATTACGTCCTGTTTCATGGAGAACTTGGGTGTAGGACAATACTGAGCAGATGAAAATAGCTTATGATCGCAAAATACGCGTGCTTTGCTTGTTGAAAACATTCCGACTCTGTGTGTTATTCAGGAGTGTTGATTTAAGGTGCATTGCTTTTTCCGCTTCAACCAAGCAAAATGCTGATGAAATTCTCAGGTCCGCAGCTGAGGATCTTACTTGACATCACAATAAATAAACAGCGCAAAAGCTAAAAAACCCTTGCCTTTTGCCATTTGCTTGAATTTTATCACATATTTATATTTGACTTCAAGCTTTCTTCGAAAAAAGTATGTGCTGAAAAGCACACTTCAGGAAAGGGTTTGATGAGCAAATGACCATTGGCGAACTGTTCATAACACCACCCACCTGCACGCCGCGTGGTGGAGCAGTCCGAGTTTAATGTAACCGTCGTGTCTCTGCCATTTTTGCGCACTTGAAACTTCTCATCATTGCCGTCCATCATCTCGTCTCCAGCATCACCGCTGTATCCGCTTACCTGACGAAACGTACAGAAACACTCTCATTACGACTCGAGCGTAAGAATTGACATCCGCGAGGTGGCGCTGGTACATAACATAACTCTACAATTCAAAGAATTACGACGAAAGCAATTGAGATATATTGGTTGTATGTCCTCAGTTGCTATCAAAATGCTGACATTGCATTTGCGTATTTCAAGTACCCAGTTGATGGAATAGGCAGTGTTAAATGAACCGTCATAAGATACCTACTACCGTGTAAAAATGGCTGCAGCCTCTAACTAGGTAGGTACCGTGTTTTGAACAAAAATACGAGACATCATTGACCCAAAACAATAGATCATTGATATCATTGTGAACATGGCAAGGAATTAATTGCCGTCTTCATGTGCTTCGTGCAACTTGGTGACCACGTGGAGATGTATTAAATGAGGCAAAAAACAATATCTACTATTCAATTTGCAATAATTTCCTGTTCGTTAGCTTACGTAATAAATGCTTTGCATTTAAAAGACTAATGCACACCCTGTACGTTTACGCGCTTGACAAATGAAGGTATGTTGTGTCCACGTAAAGCTTTTGCAATTGGGTGCTGCAGGCGTATGAGCGCCGTCTATCACGGCACAGTTACGTTGCCCAATACGTGTTCAATGACAACTCGATCCAATAACGTGCCTTCGCTGCGCTGTTTTTGCGGTTGGTATTGCATCATGAGCAGCTGCAGAGAAGGAAGTTGAGAATTGTCTTTTTACGCTCTCGCGTATGTTTGCAGTGCAGAACTTTGTATATTTGCTTACCGCCAACAAGTAGTGTTGTCCAAAGACCATAAATTTGTCGTACAAGGCATATCTCTGACGACCCGTCCAGTCTTCAAGAATAACTTTCAGGCTGTACATCCTACCGTGCGTAAGCCACCGCATATTGTCCAGTCCCAACCAGTGTTCGCCGTAAACGCTTCCGAAACCGCGTTCGTATTCTCTGTAACCTGTGTCCCAACAGTTTAACAGCGTCAAATTGCAGCGTGAACACTTTTTTCGATAATACAGTAAAATTGCCCTACAATGTCACTTCATGGGACCAGAGAAAAAGCGTCGTTACAGCCGAACTGCGATATATCATTCCCAATATGGTTTTTTAGTTCAACGGCAGGGTTTGGCAAGGGTTATGAGTGTTCTTCGATTAGGTTTGCCGCTTACTTTATCGTGTTTTCGTGCATACACTGATAAGAAAATTGAGAACTTATTTCGTCCTTATCTTTGAAAATTGTAGTCAACGTCCTTGGGATATCGAAGTCCTTCACATATTTTGCCACTTTTGTAACATTTTCGCTATACTGAGCGAAACGAGAATGTCAAGATTTTTTCCATAATGGAATGTTGCTTCCTTTTGTTCGACAATTTGGGCACTGTTCCACCAAGACTATCGATCAAACTGACTACAATCGTAACAATCCCTCTCATACAGTAAAACTAATGTAACGATTTGCGTTCATTGTTGCTGTTGTTAATGGCGCAATCCTTGATGCCATTCTTACGTCACACCTGTCACGGCTCAACGATTGGTCGCGTAACTTTAACTGTGTTCATATTCGGTCGTAACGATTTGTGTGGTGACTCCACATAGCCGAGCTTACACTTCAAACTGTAAAGAAAACTTGCAACTGTCGTTATAAACGAACAAAAGACTGCGGGGACCGACAAAAGCGTCGCTATAGGCGAAATGACGATATAGCCGAACTCGAATGCACGTAAAAGTTTGGAATTCTGCCGGGACCGCCGAAAAGCGTCGTTATAGGCGAATTCTACTGTATTAACATGTTTTACTAGCACGACATCAATCTTATGAAATTTTACCTTTGTCAAAGTCCTGAGTCCCGTCGCTTCTTCTTTGAATGACAGTCCAACCACCATCAGCGGTCATGTTGCAGTAGACTGGTATCATCTGCATTTCTTTGATAAACGTGTAAACTCCGCTTTGTGGATGACCATTTCTCCAGTAGTCGTGACAATCTGGCATGCAACAAAAGCACAGTACATTTTTCTGCGCATTTAGTCATTCTCTCCCCAAATGCTGCTTCGGTAGGGTGTAATTTTACCTTTGTGTTGAGGTAGAGGCTGCCGTATCTGTCTGGCCAAGTTGGAAACGATTGTCATGAGCTTCCGAATGGTGCCGTGTTGATACTCGAGGTGTGTTGCCATGATGGCTTCGTGGTCGTTGAACTGCAAAAGTGCATCACTGCTCTAAAGTTTTTTTTTGAGAGAACATGTCAAAGCGTTTTTTGCCCCGGGGCGTTTACGGAGCGAATCGTTGTAGAAACGGGCGACTAGACGTCAACAAACACTTGTCGATCAGGTAATGATCCTTGGTGGTTCAGGCATTACAGCAGTTGCATTGTTCAACTGCTAAATGTGTTTCTGACTTTTATCTGTTTCTTTTAGCACCGAATGATCATCCACGTTTTCTTAGTTAAAAATACCCGAAAGCTTGTCATAGTCGCCGTTGAGGTAGAATTTCACGCGAAAGCGCTCTTTGCCTTTGCGCAGTTTATGTTTCCTTTGCTGTCTCCTCACCTTGATGTTTAAGGCGTTGATTGTTTCGTTTTGTTTGCGTATAATCGCCGCGTGCTCGTTGATCAGTGTGAAGTAGTTGGACGTAGTGATGGATAACGAGCGCACGTCCTCCATCACGCCCCTCATCACGGACGTGACGTTCTCGAGCTTGTGGTTGTGATGCTGCAACGATCGCGACATCCTGTCAAGTCTGTCCTCGAAGCCCGTTTCCGATAGGGCCGTCTGAAAAATCGTCAAAATCCCGTGACAGGCTCGTGTCTTGTTGCTCAACATCGCATGAGGCGTTCACACAAAACCCTTACCGCGACCCCGCGAGTAGGCGGCGCAAGAGGCAATTCCTGGCTTGCTTCTCTGCGCAGCGATGCGACGAGTTCTTTCTGCGCATAATTTTTCGATAAGATGAAGTTCGGAAGTTGCATCAGTCATCAATGACTGTATGCTAGTTGAAGGAACAACATATTTTTTAATTAAACAAGTTTTTTTTGTAATTAGTACAACTATTTTTTCGCTACAGCAAACTCTAAATCTAGGAGTACAAGGTAACCGTTTCGATTGTCAGTCTTTAATACTTCTTTCTAATACAAAGCATCCGAGCTGTGCAAAGGACATATCGTAGTGCAACAGTGGGCGAAATATATCCGTGTACGAAATCACGTGTTTCGCAGATTTGGTGTTACGGATTTGGCGTTTGTGATTTTTGTTGGTATGCGTTTGCTTGCTGCTCAGAAAGAAATCTCTTGCTGACCTCTGGGAGTGGAAGTAGCGTTCATGAGTGGCGACGCGTCCTTTCTAAATATTGCTCTCAACCACCTCGGCTAAGTGCAGGTGACATAAGTGACAAGCGCAAGTGCTTTTTGTTACTTGTACTTTACGTGGAGCTTTCAAGCAAGCACGTTCTGACAAATTTGCTGTACCGTGCACGTTGACACGCACTGCGTTGGTTTTGATCATTAGCCCAAGTTAGAGCAAATGCTTTGTGTTTTGCAAAGCATTTGGTGCATAGATTTTACTTTCGATTTGCTCTACTGAGAGGATGATGTCATCTTTGCTGGCAGTTAAAGGCCCATTGCTCGGTTGGCCAATGTTGACAAAACCAGCACAAGCTTGATGATGAGCAGAACTGAGGCTTGTCAGTAGAAAGGTGTTCAACCGCAGCGATTGGCCACGATTTCCCCGTCAAATTTCGGGTCAGTTCGCCAAGGGAATAGTGCTCGAACCGTAGCGGTTCTTTAAAGAAATTCCACCGGTGTTACTCTCAAATAGTTTGGAGTTGGATATCGCTCTTGGCGGCATGTCGCGGTTTTTATCGCATTGCTTGCCCAGGCTGTCGTTAAAAGTAAATTGTTGAATGATCGGATGGGTTGGATTTTCCCACTCCAGAACAAATATGCCGCTTATAAAACAGTTACACATTTGTGAGTTTTTCCAAGGGCTTATATGACTTCAGCTCCTATCCAGGTAAAATTCTATTACAATACACAGCTGTATTTATCCAAGTTCTGCAGTCTTGGATATATAGTTATTGCACTGATTGGTGAAAACGTGATGTGATGCTACCGAAAACGATTCTGAAATTGAGCACTGGGTAATTTTGCTTTTTTGAAATGCTCGCAGTCGCTGTTGTTAGTTAAAAATGCAAAGTAAACAAGTCACAGACATGTTTTGTTTGTATTATCTCAGCACTTGAATTAATTCAAAAAAAGCAAATGCAAAAACAGGTTGCAGCAATTCGCTTTAGGCAATATCAGTGACAATTAGTTTGAAGGAATCTGAATTTTGGTGTAGAAAAATTCGATTACGGCTGCCCACATGAATGAATGATGACGAGCGTTGATTGAGCGTTTTTGATTTAACGCGTTTGCTAAGGGTCAGTAGTTTCGAATAACAAATTTTCCATGCACTCACAATGTAAGAGTACATGTTCTGTAGAAAAATGGAAAAAAACGTTTTTCGTGATCCTGTTTCCAACAAGGGCTAAGCGTTGCGGAAAGGTTAAAGATATAGAAATGGTGTGAAACATTACTCTTCTCGTTTGTGGATATACTATGTCGTATAACCTGCGTACGAAAAGTTGAACTTTTTCAATAAGTGGTGCTTTAAGATGGTTTTATTGTGTCGCGACTTAAGGCAGCAGGTAGCAGCAATGACGATCACAAAACTAGCTTCGCCACAGTTCGAACATTTGTCGGCATCGAAATAAATTCTTCAAAACAAAGAAAAGATCTGCTTTGGTAATCTTACCACGGAGCTGAGTTCGCTTGTTTGATTGTTTTTGACAACTTCATTCCTCTCTTCGAGGTCCTTAGTCGGCAGCGGGTCAAGTTGCTTTATCAGATGTCTGTTTAACCGAAGCAGTTTCTACAAAGCAAGATTAACTCAAAGTGAGCATCGGACGTGGGGTATGTGCTAGACAAAACCTTGTACGCAGGAAGAGTGACCTTGGACTTTTAATGCAGTTTCGTCATGCTACATTGGCAGGTGAAGTACATACACCTGGATAGTGTCGGGGATGTCGCGGTGCTGGTATAGTCGGACAACTCAAATGTTTCATAGAAACGGCGCTCGTGGAATGAAAAGCAAGCTTGCAAATAGCGAGTGGTGTGCAAGTAACCGGTTGAAACCAGGCCCGTAGCGAAGTTTTAAGGTTTGGGAGGCAAGGAAAATACATTTTAAGGTGGGAAACATTTTTGTTTTTATTCTGTTTAAAACAAATTTTTCTGGGAACAATACAGTTGTGAGGGGAACTGTCCCCGAATGCCCTCCGTGGCTACGGGCCTGTTTGAAAGTGCGCTCGTTTTGCTAAACTTGATTTTCAGTTGTTGCATTGCAAGCATTTACTACGTGCATCACTTTCGTAATTTCGCTGGAGCTTAGAAAAAAGTCAGGCTGTTGTATTGTTGAGCAATACTGTCGTGGACGAATGCAGGCATTCCTTGCAATTTGGTTAAATGTAATGGAAAAAAACGTTGTTCAATATTAGGGAATAGCTTATTTTTGCAAAAATGAACTTGTCAGAATGAAGCATACCCTTTCAACTGATAAGATTCTTGATTCAAGGTAGCTTTCCCTGGCGTAGCTACGCCGCACGGTGTCGTTCAAATCAACTATGAGGTCCTGCAACGATCCCAAACCATCCAACCTCGCGCTGGTCTGAAAGACAAAGAAAGAAGAACGGAATAATTCTGCTGAAGTGTTTTCAAACCACTGCTTTAAGTTAAGCCCTCGTTTAAGGTACTTTTATGAAAGCGTTTAGTGGTCTCCCCACGAAGCATCACCGCCATGTTGCTCCCACTGTCATTAATCATTATGACTGATCACGCCACTTGTATTGAAGAGATTATGAAATCCTATCACATATTGTACATTTCGCTAACACTTTTCGGTGCGCTGTTCCAGGACGGAACCGCACCTTGGTGTTGATGTGTCTGCGATATTTTCTGTAAATACTGTCGTATTTTTTAATTACTTTTCCTTTGTATATCCTTTCGGGGAGTAGTCCTTGTTTTTTTTATTTTTTCGGCATATATTGAAAACGATTCCAGCACCATGGTGGTTGACGTTGTGCATATGAACGCCAGAGCACATTACGCCAAACTAAAACACTATTAATGGCAGTGGGGCGTTGATGTCTAACTTTATCGCGTCGTCGTCGACGTACATTGTTGTTGTGCAGTAGTAAACAAGCTGCAGTCGCAACAAAGTGCCTATAATAAAATTGTTCAAGAAGATACTTGTCTAGGTGTCGAGAGCTGTGGAGAGCTTTGGCGCGTTTTAACTTTAAAACAGTGCAGTTTGCGCGAGAATTCGGTAAATCAGGCGAGAAGTTCTAAAGTGGCTACTGATGCTCTGGAAAGCATTCATGATTTCTTTTCGAGCCCTTCGCTCTTTTGAATCTAATCGACTGGAAACAGCGGCACATTTCCGAGAGATCCATGTTCTCCCTCTGAAGTGTTGAGCGGCGTTTTGGATTTTGCCAGCATAAAGTTTTAGTGGACGAGAGTAGAATGCGCGCTGATCGCTGCATTTCGATTACTTCGAAATATTTTAGCCGGAACCACGCAGCTGCTTTCGTTCCAACCGCTCGATAAAACTTAGGTGAACCACCCCGATTTGGCTTGACCATGATTTGTTCTTCGATCTGCGCCCACCTTTATTTCAGCTTCATGTCAATGTCTCTCATGCGATGCTTGAAGAAAAAAGCAATGAGCACTGTTCAATTTAGTTCATTGCAGAGCAAGAACTAGGCGCGACCGTCGCGCTGGTTATCGGCGCCCATGTTTCCGTTGAAGCGAAACGAAGTGAGGTTATGCGACGTTGGCGTCCACGTCAGTCGACTAATTCACCTGCATGGGGTCTAGCATGATTTACAAGCGTCTTTGACGGGGACGAAGCCTAGATTACATGCTAAGCAAACCGTTTGTTTTGCACCCACCCTTAGTGAGAACACATACGTCAACCGCGCCAGACCACGACGACGTTCCCAGCTGAATACATTACTTGCGCAAGAATTCTGCAGCAGATGGAATTAGTCTGCTGTGAACTGCACGGCTTGACGAGAGGATCTGCAAGCATCACGGTGCGCTGTGGACTTGCTTGCTACTTTACCGCATCGTTGAACGGGACCGCACCTGTCACTTCGCTGCCAAGAAATATTTGTGGTTTGGTGCTGCAACTCGCCGTACTGGTGCGCATTTCTGTTTTGTATCTTCATTCGTAATTACTGAGCAATTGCTCCTTACCTTTTTTTTATCGTTTTTGTTACTTACCCCTTATCACTACGCACAGTGAAAACCAGCTTGTTTGTGTGAAGCGGCCTTAACAAACTTGCTTAGGAATCTTAAGATCAAATGATAGAAAAATCAATTACATTACTGGCTATGCTTCCTTGCTTACCCCCGTTGTGGAGAATACTTGCTGGCTATGCTATGCGCGAAAATATTTGCCCTGGGAATCGGTTGGTTAGTGACACTGATTGGGTAGTATGAATCACAGGCATTGTATGAGCCGATTGAGTTGATCGTATCATGTCTGAAACATGTGCAAACGGAAACAATTATTTGATTTGCCGGTTGCGTTTCTGTCACGAACAATCGGAAGCGAGAAAGCTTCCGCGTCAGCTGCTCGGCTGGACTCAAACGAGTAAGCAAGCAATCGTCCGAACAGCATCTTCTGTGCGCTTTTTATCTTTGTTGGAAATTTGTTTGCTGTGGGATCACAACAATGTTAAACGTATGACTTATGGCGCACTGTTTCCGCGTGATTTGTCGGTGTTTGCACTGTAGTCATGTCGCATCGACATGGCCATTCAGTGGTCACGCAATGCACGGAGAAGCGGCAGGGAATCTCACCTGTAGCATAAGCTCGTACGTTTTTTTGTCGGTTTCGCGGACCCCTTCCTGAAGTTGCTCGATTTCTTGAGTTGCTTCCGACACCGCACTTTGCATTTCCACTCTAGCGACGTTCATTGTGTCGATCTCAGCACGGTTCGCGTTCACATCGTCACCAACTTGTTTCAGTTGGTCGGTCTGCCTTCGAAAATTGACAGAAACTTATTCAGAAGTGGTACAAGACAAAACTGAAACAAGTTAGTCAAGCGTTTTCACATTGTTGTCTTTCGCTCTATGTATGCATCTTCATAACACTGTCTATGGAAAGAGATACTTTCTCAGCAAAGAATCAGACACTTTGAGATCTTACCGAGTATATATTTCGCCTACGATGTAGGCATCATCAGCTCTTAACGAAGTGATTGTTTCTAACGTCTACACATTAGCTGTTAGTGCTGGTGTACCAAAACGTAATGTTTTATTGTAGAAGCCTGTCCTGTGTTGGTAGGCTCCCTAAATTTACCTTAAATGCGAAAGGTTCGAGTTACCTGCTGACTTGGATTTGAAGCTGACCAAGCGAACTTCGTTGCTGGTTGAGTTCTTGATTAAAAATGATCTGAAGGCGCCGCTGAATGCTTGCGAGGTCCCGTGTGATCGTGCGCTTCTCCGCGCTGAGGTTTCTGATTTCCCGCTCTATTTGTTTCTGTAACGTCATCGTCAGCCGTCAGCGGCTTGTCTACAACTGCAGCGGCACGAGACTATTTGCACTGCAACACCCACCTTCAGCTGCGACAAAAGCCCGGTATTGTTCATTGTCGACTCCACAGTATCGAAATATCTTAGGTCTTGCGTTGACTGGTGACTTTCAATTTGTTCCATTTTTTGGTTTGCGTTCTTCATGAACCTGACAAAATTCGCTTAGCTTGAAACGATCGTTTGATACTGATTCGTTGGTGATATTTCCGCATACCTACCTGGTGTACTGACTTGTGTGTTGCTCAAAGTGACCACCCAGCGCTGTGAGGTTGTTCCTCAGGGTTTCGCACATGGTCATCAGGTCACCGAATTCTCGCTTGGTGTCGAGGAGGTCTAACCAGATTCGTCGATGTTCAGCTCGACTGAGAAGCGAACAGATGAATACAGTATGTCAATAGGTTGAATGTTTGCGCGAGCTAACAGCTCACAGTTAACGGTGAACGTTTGCTTGAGTGAAACTGCTGTTTATGAATGCGGTAAAAAGTACCCCTCTGGAAAGATCGGTCTTCTGAATTTGTTGCGACTTTTCATCCATGAGGCGCGCTTTATATAAGATACCTCAACGGTTAAAAGTCGTTACTTCCCAAACAACGGTGGTGATAAACCACAAAAAAGAATGATATAAACTTATGGTGTGCCTGCTTCTGATTGATCGCAGTCTATCTCGGCAGTATCGATGGTGTTGCCGACAATTTCGTGTTGGTGCGAAATTTACCGATACCTGCGATTTTTATTGAAGATTGAGAAATGTAACTATCAGGCTGACCGTTTTCCCGTAAATTTGATTGAGTTAAATTGAATCTCTAACTAAAAATTGTAGAATAGCTGTTTTAAACTTAAAATAAAAATGAAATGTCATTCAAACTGACTTTCAATAAAGATAAGAAACGTTCGTAAAACAGCGAAACGAACTATTGTCGACCTTTCAAATTTCTTGCGTGGAATGTCACTGGTGCATTAAACTGTGGCTGTGGATGCCAAAATATTGAAACGAGGGAAATTTACAAGTTTCGAAATCGATTTGAGCTTTTGATGCGGCCATTATCACAGCGCAGTTCTTTTCCTATGCTAATTGTATTCTCGTAAAAGCCAACTGCGTGAGATTATTACTGAGTGATATTGAGCTGGCCAATCTCCGCTTCCTATTAACGAAGCTACGTCACCGTACTTAGTTACGGTACCAGACTGAGATCTCTTTCTGTATCACAGCGTTGTGCTACGAGAACACGATACCCAGCTGTCCAACCCGTGTGGTTTCCGTGGCGTCCGCATTAATCGAGGATTTCGTCGTAATAATCGCAAGTCAGTTTTCATTTTGATTGAAATGTAACAATACATTTCCATCAACCTCACGTATGCATTTGATGGTTGCACCTACAAGTCTTGCAAATGTTTTGCAACCAAGCATCCACGCAGTTATCTTGCATGCCAATCAAATTCTTGATTTTTTGTAATCGAAATCTAGGCGTTGTTCACGCCACTGCATATGGAAAACTCGTTGGTCAACGCAATTAAATCAAAAATGAATAACACCAAAAACTAGGTATTTGTTGACAAATCGTAATTACTGCCCAACAATGTCTGTAAGAAATAAAAAACAAATGTCGTCCATCAAACGAGCAGATCATCACACCAAATTTTAACATTGTGTACACCGGTAATTTAAATCTGCAGCCTCGTAAGAACACTTCTATCATTTTCTTTCTTACCTTTTTTGCTTGAATCTGTTGGTGTCTTTCCTTAGAGAATGAATAGAATTGTCGTGGGCGCCCGGAAAGAGAGTCAAAATTTTTTCTAGGCGATTCACAAGCTCAGATCGGTTCCCACTGCGGTCGTATCTGCAGAGTGGATTGATATTCCGTAAGTAAGCAGTTTTGGTCGTCGTACTTATTTTGCTGCGATACGTTGTCTCTTTGCTTTAATCTTGGATGGAAGGCAGCACGTGCATGGCAATTACGTTCTCAGACACGATTTCGAGACAGATCACAACTGTGTTTTTGGTTATTTCGTGTTCAGTAAGATTGGGTCTTGGAAGCAGAACGACATGTTCGTGGTAGGAACCCGGCTGATACCACTTTATTTGTCTGTGTTGCTGAATGCAAACAAAGTTTGCACAAAACACACTTATAACAAGCAAATTCCACAAAAATTATATTATGCGCTCATGGTAAAGTCATTAGTACGTGCGGACAATTTACGATATGCTTCACGAGCTCAAAATTAGCAGTTAACATCTAGACCAGAGGTCACCAAACTACGGCCCGCGGTTCAAATTTTTCCCCGAAGTCAGTTTATCCGACCATTCACTGCACTATGGTAACAAATTAGCTAAAATACAGTCATTTGTAAAAGTATGGGATCACCCAAACCACATCGACATATTGCAGTAGCGTTGGAACTAATGCCCCATTCCTTTGTCCAAGTTACATTATTTCATCAAAGAGACACATGAAGTTAGTGCTTCACGAACGAAAATGAGCAGCAGAAATGGTCAAAAAAACAATACTGGTGGCACAAAGAACGGCATTAAAGTTTTATACCTGCAGGCAGTTGTAGCGCGGATCAACGGAAGTTAAGAAGGTTTTTAACTTTTTTAAAAGTAGCGAAAAACGGCAAAAAAACTTCGTCATTAGCTGCTGAGCGTGCACCGATAGTGCCTTTGCGTTTGGAACGTCTTTCAGAAAACGAGATTGCAGAAAGACTTCGATTTAGCAAAAGTGCAGTTCACCGCGCCATACAAAAAACTTTAAGAATCATGGAATTATGGCGACCTGAAAAAATGTTAGACCTTGAAACACCACGAAATGGTGGTCACGCTATCAGACCAGCTGCCATGCGATCCTACTAGTACTTGTCGTAAATTAAGTGACAATCCGCGAACGGTTTCGGGTCGTTTGAGCAACGAGTTGGTTTTCTTTAATAGCTTTTTGATAACTAAACATGTTTGCTGTCTCTATATTCTGCGTACTTATTACATAGTATTGAACAAAGTAATTATTCTGCCTGCGCTCATCATTTTATCAGTTACTTGGCCCGCCGTGAAAAAAGTTAGGTGAGTGGTGACCCCTGATCTAGACAAATTCGGGTGGTGTTATTTAGGCAGTTTCCGTTTTGTAGCTTATCCAGTGACACATATCCGAAGGAACTTTTTTATAACAGTGGATTTACCGCAACATAACGTACTACACGTTCCGCGTGAGGGTGCAACTACTGCTTGTCTTGGTGTGGCCTGCGTAAGCTCGTACTTCATTCCTGCTGGCAAGCCGTGACGTATTTGCGCTTAGCCGTGAAGTTCGTCTCAGCGCGTTACGCTGAGACGAGCGCGTTACCTACAAGTTAGACGGTGAGTGTCAACTGCTGACTACATCCGTATCAATCTGTATATTCGCGTGGTTGGTTCATCATGTTCTTTTTTCAAGTGCACTCCGCAGTTCGTATTTACATGACTATCAGTTTATTTCACTCGTCAAATTCGCCGTGTGGTTCTATCAAAGCGCGATTTGGTGGCGTTTCATTGTATTTTGCAAAACTACGGCTTTTTCATCATTCACTCATTTTGTATCTTTTGATAACATCAGAAGTTTTTGATGTACTCCGAAAAAAAACCTCACTTAACGTACGTGGCCAACGACTTCGTGAGCTGATTCGCGAGTATTATTTCTCACGTTGTTATACGACTGGTCAGATTGTGTAGACAGAAATGTATTCTGCTGGAGCCCCAAGTATTTTCTAATCAGCGGAGGTAAACTAGCATTGGCATAGTCAGCAAATGCTACTCTGAGCCAAAGGGCTTCGCCCTCGGTTGGTCCCTCGCTGCAGACAAGAAAAAGACTATTCGACATTGTGGTCTTCTACAACTGGATTGTCCCGACACACCGGAAAGCCTCGTTTTATTTACAAAGCGATTGCTGATCAACTTCGATAAGAAATTCTGAATTGTACACCCAATAAGTTTTGGCTATGTTTCAAAATGCTGGAAGACCAAATATTGTCGTGGTGGAAATAACGTCCCATGATCTGAAGTTGTTGGGACGAGCACATAAAAGTTGACTTGCCCGACGTGACTGAGTGCCGTCAATTCAGCTTTGAACCAAAATAAAAATCTTGCAGTTTCGGTAAACGAGCAAGTTTCTGGGCTTAGGGTATACACGAAAGGCTAGATGAAAAGGGAAGAAAAAGAAACCAGTGACAAAGTTTTGCTGGAAAGTATTCTTTACTGCGTTACTCAAACAAACACAAAAAAACTAAAACACATTGCCTGGTGCTAAACTCTATACGGCCTGAATGTATAAATCAACATTTCTTGTACAAATCCGGTTCGTAAAGTTACTAGATGTTTGATGGAAAAGGGGTATACAGTGCCAGCCGCTGCCTCGTGTTACTGTATAAACCAAGCACAAACTTTTGTGTGGGCTTATCGGCTTCGAATTAAATTTGAGCTATGTATAGTGAGGTCGAGTTTGCCATGTGTAGCAGTCTGCATATGCTGAACCATCATTCCCACGGGAATGTAGAGGCGCATCTCTGCAATGTCTGCGTTGCGGACCTGAACACAGCGCATACTCGCAGTAGTAGTGTGTCTGAACGAGTATAGACACCGTTTGTTTTGTGTTCTTGATTAGTTCGATATTTATTGCTTGCCACACCCTTAAGCTTTTCTGATCTTGCAAGTTTATAAAAAATATGAAGCTGTGATAATAACTGTTAAACATGTTGGTGCAACGACTTCCTGCAAACATCCTCCTCTACTAAAATGTACACAGAAATATTGTCTGCTACATGTAAAAACAATGGTTTTCCGTACGTAGACATTTTTACCTCTTCAGTGCGTTGATAATAAGGTTCATGTAAGATTTTCCACTGTTGTGCCTCCGGGCACCCCTAACTTTCGGAGTCACTCCACCAACCAATTTCTTGTGCTTACTCGAAAAGCTCCGCACACTGAGCGGCGGTAACCTCGAGATCCCGTCTGTGCTGCTGGTTCCGAGATCAGATCTCGTTCCGTAAGTAGACAGTATTCTGGTCGGCATATACTTGCGCGTACTGTAACGCGAGTAATATGCAAGTCTTCTTCCGTGTGCGTCGCTCGTGGGTTCCAAGCGAGTATGGCCACGTATTCGAGCGTAGCGAATGTTAGACACCGTAGCGCACTCGGCTGCTAACATCAGCAGCAACAGGCAAACTTGGAGGGAACTATCCATGTCTGTCATTATGCAGCAAACAGATTGTCACCTCGATGTTTTACTCCAACAAAGTAATCCTTTCATCTCCGTTTCAGTTTGTCCGTCAAATGTTATCCTTAGTGAAAATGAATAGATTCACACTCAGATTACAAATCAGCAGAAACGTCAAAATCGTTTATGCAAAATTACCCACAACGCTAATCATAGCTGGTTGTTGGTAAAAACGCAATGTTTCAAGCTAAATCTAGCAAAAGTCAGTCGTGAGCGTGTATTTCGCGCAAACCTTTGCAAAGCTCATTTCTTTGCACAGTGAGCAAACTGTCATGAAGTTCAACGTTCGACCTTTGTGTATTTGCTTTGTTTTGGCGTACACTCATACTCGAAACGCTAACCTGCATTTACTTTCTATCACTGCCTGAAACCCATATCGAGCTTGCTGTAATTGCGCCCCATGACATGTGTGCGCTACACTGACTCCCTTTTTATGCCACTGACCAGGGCGGTCAGGGTTTGCAGATAATCGTCGCTTTTTCGTTGCTGTGACGTAATTTCAGCCAAAATAGCACCCTTCTTTTCTTATGCCTGCCTTTTTCTATTCCAGCAAGAGTTCTTTTTGGCTATGGACGACCGCAAGCAGCCGACTATTTCCGAATCTCTCCGCGTTTTATGTTAGCTGCGGCAAAACTAATTTTCTTGAACTTTTGTTTGCTCCTGCTCAAGTCGCCAAAGGTCAAGAAAACAGTGCGGCGAACGATTATAAAGCAGTCGTCTGCGACACTGGAACACGCGTTACGACGGGTTGTATTGACAAAAACATTTCTCTGCGGTCTTACCTCAGCTCTACGGTATTAACTCTCAGTTCTCTGCTTAAGCGCACCTGACAAATGAGCAGCCTCGTAAGCTCACACCTCTCTGTTTCATCTCCCAAGGTAGCGACTTCCCGATTTTTCGAACGTGGTCGCAACCAACAGCAGAGTGGCCCTAGATTTACGGCTGCTCGTCGCTCAGGTTGCCTTCTTCTGTAGAATATCTCTATCGAAGGTTCAATGCCGCCTGGTGAATGTCTGCTCGCTATCTTCTGCGACGTCGCTTTGTGTGAAAAGTAGCACACGAACCAAAGCGACTGCTGCTTTTGTTTGGAGACAACCTCAACACAATATACACGATACGATTAATGAAGAAACGTTTGACGTAAATTGTTGTAAGATTGTGAACAGCGTAACTGCCAATCCAAGTTTTCTACCCTGGCTTAGTCCATGTGAACACTGTTTGATATGCCAGATTTGCTTTGGCCAAAGCCAGCTGCATTGATGTCTACATCGTCGTGATTTCCTTAACACTGAGCCTACCGTCGCTGTGTCAACCTTTTCTCCCACCAAAACAACCGAAGCGGTGCTGTCAAATATTTGTCTCACCGCCACATACAAATGCAATTAAAACCAGTCACATCACAAACAATTCGAGTGTTGTCTTTATTATGCTGAACGTAAATATTACCTTACTGCGAAGCAATGTCGCGTTTGATGCTGCGGGCGACTTGACCTCAGCACAGTGGACAGTTTACGACTGACGAAGCGTGCTAACAAACCAGTAACTTGATGAAAATGCAATCACGAATGCTTAGTGCTTGGTATTTTATTATAAGCTAATCACAAGCTGTCACCGTGTAGTCGCATTATTTGATGTCATTTGCAAGATTTTGAAATAGCTGGCAGTCGATATGAAAATTGCGTCATTATCGTTTCTGCGTTGTGTGTTAGTAAGTGGTAGAAGAATTGCGAAAGTAAACGCGGCATTTGCAGACTGGTATTTCATGCGGTGTCTGTACCCAAATCCAAGTAGGTTGATTTATTGCTCTTACTGTTGAAAGTTTGCAATTGTTGATTCCATCCATTGCTGTAAACTTTCCAAACAAAGCGAGTTAGTCTGAGGGAACAAACATGTGGTAATTTAAAGTGGTTTTCGCTCGTTTTTTTGTTTTGTTTATCCAGTTCACTCGCTCAGGTAGTCCGCCACGCAGTCGAGGCGGAAGTACCAAAGCCCGCTGTCGTTTCAGTGAGGGGGTAGTTTGTTCAAGACGTTTCTGCGGTTGTCACTGATCTGAGCACAGTTGACAGGAATAGTTTACAATCTGTACGTGGGAGACATTTGACTGCCGTGCTACGTTTCGCTTTCTACCACCGAGCTCTTGCCGCTTGACGGTGTACCATGCTGTAGCTGCCTGTTGTAGTTGAACATTTGTTGGATCCAGTGGGGGGATTGGGGCGATCGCTCCCCCTAAAATCTACGGAAGTAACTTTATTCACAACGATTTTGCACAATTCGCAAAACAACCTTCGCGATATAAGGCCGTTTTGTCATCCATTGTTTTGTCACAGTAGTGTTGTAAAGAATACAGTACTTCATCTCTCTTATATAGGGAACCCGTAATGAGACTTAACTACCAAATATTATTGAAATCGCCCCCCCCCTAACTTTACTGGCTAGATCCGCCCCTGGTTGGATCTGCATCATAATGACGGATTTTGAGTTATTTTAATTGATGTCTTGCCATTTGCATCGTATCATATATTGGACGATGTTACAATGTTCCCTCGTGCGACCCTGACTTAAAATTATTGCCTTTACGACAAACTTTCCGGTTGTAACTTTGTAAGAAAAGTTACTGCCCGCATTGCATTTTACAAACGTTTTCGCAATGCTGCATGCATTTTTGGTTTCGTGCAGTCCTATTGGGTGTTGTTTCTTACAGCGTTCTCAGTGAAACTGAAAACTGAGATAAGGAAGCTAATTGCGTGTTGTCTTTATCGTTTTTGTCCGATAAATATAGCTTCTCGTTCTTCGCATATGTACTAAAGGTTGTGACGGATGTATTGGCATTTTGAAAAGGTGTCTAAGTGGTAGAACAAGCAACATTCTGACCTATTATATCGAATAGATATTATGTTTCTCACTCCATCACTGTATTTTTGTGGATGCGACGCCTACTTTTCTATTGAGTCACAAGCAAAAGAGTTGTATCAATGACTGTTCTGCTTCATTCAAACCAGCGAGCTAATCCTTCACTTTTCCACCAACATATCGCGCCATGTTATCGCGTTTAGCATGTCTTGCGGCGTTTTCCGCGCACGACACTGAACTGTGCTGTTTTATCGTCCATCTGTGTCGTGCTTTCTGTTCGCAGTTAACCATCTCCGGCATATTCACGGACAAGGAAGGTCTTACGATGATCCACAATCAACTGTGCGCTATGCTCAACAGTAACCACGACCGGCCTGAGCTTTTTTCGCTTGTCATTAGCTTGTGCAAACACAATGGAGAAGATCTTGCCGGCTTGGTACCGCGGAAGAGCAGGTACTTGAGCTCCTAAGCTTTGAAGTGCGCTGCACTCAAACTACCGCTCTAGATATTCTTTATGCGCTGCGTTGTCATGATGCCCGGCTCACATCTCTCGCCTCCATTGCTTTTGTTATCGACAAATCATCAGTTTGAAGATGACTGGAAACGAATGGATCGATTCCTTGCCAACCTTCATCGTCAAAAGTCGTTGGCATCACCTGCAAAAATTGTGCATCTTTGAAAATGCCTTTGCAAAAATTATCTTAATAAATACGACTTCCATACCTACACATGTTTAGAAAAACACGCTATTGCTTGTATCAGCGTAATACCTCATGCTACCTATCTAAATTACCCCAACGAGATGGCTCACCTGACCCTATCCACCAATTGAGGCTTGTGCGGTATACTTCTGTCCTGGACCGATTCTACCAGTCAAGCGGTAACATTAACTTGATTATTTTCATTTGTGGTTCGTGAAATTTCTCGCGGTAGAATTAAGAAAACCGTAACTAAGTTTGTCTGCTTTGTCGTACTGTTTTGCAATGATGTTGCTGAGCAATACGTTGGTTTCATCAGCAAAAGAGGAAATCTGGCTCTTGGCTATTTCCAACTCTGAGGTTGTTGTTGAATATCATCTCGAACACTATGCCAACGGGTTGGCCTGACCTGACTGCAGTCCATTCGCACGGCTACTGTCGATATGCTTTCAGGTTAAGACGTCTGACGAAAATGCGTCCCTATACTGCTATAGTCCAGCTAACCCGGAGTTTTTGGCTTGGTGAAGCAAACTTTATACAATGGTTGATAAGTGCGTGATGGGACATACATGAAGTTGCCGCACATGTTCTAAAAATATTCGACCGAATTTGGGCCTAAAAACCGTACTAATCTACAAAGACTAGTTTGTTCCCCCAGCGGGTTCTCAACATGTGATTGAGCATTACAAAGTGAATCGCAGTTTTTGCAACCGCCAGCGTTTTGAAATATCGACACTCTCCTTGCTTGAAAATTCAGAAAAATAATCCGCGACGTGTCTTAGTGGTTGCAGATGAAGCAACAATTACACATTAGCCTTTGCAGGTGAACTACTGACAAGTTTTTGTCTTCTCTGCCACTTAAATTTTAGTACTATGCAATCAAGCTTGCGTTGCCGGGATGAAATAATTTTTGTCACGTTAACAAATTTCGATTGCAACAGCCAAACGTGCGAACCAGCGATTTGTGCCTTTCACACGTCCGCTGTGCAACCCAGCGTGTTCCCACCGAGTGGAAGCACCAAGATAAAGCCTGTTATAGGATGCTGACAAGTGTATGACAAATAAGAACTTGTTACTCTCAGGGCAACAAGCTAATCTGCGATGTACAAACAGGTACGTTATGCGCTTTCTAAGTCCATATGAGGTATGGCCAGGTGAACATAGTTTTTCCTTCATTGGTGAAAAATCGGCTGCTGTAAAAGGAATGTAAAAGCGCTGCAGGGTCGTAAGGCCGTTTAGGCATGCAACTGGCTAAGCAAGGTGAGTTTTATTAGTGGCCGGGTTTGGCATCATTCTCTGCCACTTCAGTTCACCTACAGAAAAACACTCCGAAGGTTTTTGCCAAGTAAAGGCAAGACACTCAACGGTGTGCTGTTGAGAAGTTCGCCAATATCACGCGAGTCGCTTGGTGGATGAAAAATTAGTTTTAAATCATCCTACACCAGCTAACATTTGAAATCGCACGGGGCTAGTCATCAACGCATGTTTACTTTTCAGATTTGTGGCCTGAGTTGTTAAGTTTACTGTAAACTTTAACGAGTATTTTTGTTCGTTTCAACCCCGCTTAACTTTTCGCTCAGTGTTGACCCCTAAACTAGCAGCACTTCTCCGTGGTACATGCTGACATGTTGTTCGGGGCTTTGGTTGAATGAAACTCGGGTCGCAAGTTACTCAGTTGTGACAGTCAAGCTCTGCTTGTCTGCAATACCTAACGCCAGGAAACCTACACAGGAAATTCCTGAAAATGATTGACATTTATATGTTTTATTGTTTCGTTGACCAATGACCCATGTTTGTCCTTCGTTAAGCTTGTACAATTCCTTCACTGAAGCCTGCGTTTTAGCCTAGAGTGCAGCGGATTCATGACGGAACGAATCGCTCTCTCTGGAAACTTTCGAAATCGCAAGTCTTGACGAAACTTATTAGCACGGGCAGATTCTTTTGTGGTGCCCACGAGTGAAGCGAGCTTGCCGCTTGGTTCGTCGTGTTCTTCGAAATTTTCGAAATCATTACCCACTGGCAAAACCGTGCTACTTCATACTTTTTTGCAACATCCGCTCCAAATCCTATGCAGTGCACAAGCCCAGATTAGACTAGAACCCTCGCATCACCGTTAAAGTTAGGAAAACTTCTTAAAGACTAGTTTTAACAGTGACATGCACCCGATCTATTGTTCCGTGGCTCCCATCCGTGTTTGCTGTGCATGAACTTAACGGTTCGTGGAAGTAACTTCAATTGTTACTGCAATTCACTCTTCTTGACATTGCAGGTTGCTAGGGAACAAGTTTCAAATGGAAATCCCCAAAAGTGGTGTGAGTATTATTTGGCGGTTGTTCACTTCTGCCCTCCGTTGTCTGGCAACGTATAACACGCCACGTTCTCCGCAGATCATCTTACCCGAGAAGCAGAAGATTTTCTACAATTTGTTAGAAGATTACTGGAAATGGGTGCGCGACCATTTGATATCCATGCACAAAGACTTACAGGCCACTGAACGTAGAAACAGGTAAAATGGCGTTGCTGGTTCCTATTCGTGTCGGGCAAGTCAAAGATTTTTATATTTTATCTTCCTTGGAATCAACACAGTTGTGTAAAGTGCAGTCTTTGCAAAAAATGTTTTGCTGATACTTAACTTCATCGAATTTTTCTCCATTCGCCGCTTCCTTGTGCACGTAATGGTTAAGAGCATGTTGTGAACTTTTTCAAGTAATTTAATTACAAAGTATCTTTTAACATAACAGTTGCTGATTTCGCGGTTGCCTGAGCGGTATATTTTCGGCTCTGCTGCAAAAGTTTTTCTTTCCCCTTTACGACAATTGAACGTAGGTACAAACGATTCTTTCCGTATCCAAACGCACGGAAATAAACGTTACATGGGTTCATAGTTAACGCACATACTGCATGTTTTGTGCGTGCTTACTGTTGATCCCCCATAAACCGGTACCATGTGTTTTATTTCTACACCACTTCCAGTCCTATGTTTCTATTTGTGCGAAGAGATAAGCCATTTTTAAAGTTTGTGCTGTAGTTTTTTAGGTTTTTCTTAATTGCACTGACGCTACTTGTTTAAATTTAATGTCAAATAGGTTTGATAACATGGAAATTCCCCGTACATTTCTGTATTTACCGCTTCTTTGCGTGATGTTCAAAACCATGCATTGTTCACACAAGTTGGACTTTTCATTGTGCTAAAGCAGTGAAGCCTGAATGTTTTCGCTACACAATGCTTACACCGCTATTTGCTTTGGTTTAATTCACAAAAGCGCAACCTAAAATGCACCATTGCGGTATTTGTAAGGGGAGTGTTCGTTTTTCGTGCACAAGCAATTTTGCCGATCCAAATATTGACTGTCTCTCAATCAACTGCCTACATTTTTGCTTCCAAATATCTTGTTATTCTGATGACCTTGGCTTTAAAAAATATCCAGTGGACAAAAGTATTGCCCAATATTTTATTTTTCTTTAAGTTCTTCAACTGACGTGTATAGGATTCTTGCTTATCTCTGTGTTCTTTCTGCCCGGTTTTTGTGATCGTAGCACCTGGTTTAATGGTAGGTCTAGTAAGTTGACTTGTAGATTCCTTCCACTCTGTCTGGCATATAGTGCGACTTCATTTACATCACTCTCCACCTCGCTTCTTCAATTACGTTTCAGGCAGATACTCCAGACTAAAGGCGAACTACACGAAGAAAGAAGTCGAATCTATTCGGAGAAGCAGGCTACTTTCTCGAAACTTCTACTTAACTGCAACACGTTAGCTGTAAGCAATAATTAAAATCAACCACAGTGCTGTTGTTTGTAATATATACTACTATCTGTAAATAACTTCGTTGGAATGTTGATTGGAAAGCGTTCTCGTGTTAGTTTGCCATGGCTCACTACATGAGCTGCTGTACTTTTGTGAGGTGTGTAAATTTCTTTTGCTTCACCTCTGAATGTGGTACAGTGGCGCTGGCCGAATGTTTGATGCATTTTGTACAGGTCCAGTGTTGAAAGTTACGAGCTTTGTCAAACTGTCACTGACAGCTATCGTGTGCAAACGGGTCTGAAGGTCAAAATGCTGAAAAAAAACTACTGGATATTACGGTGTTTTATGTTTTCAGGATTTGTTAGACATGGACATGCCCGATCTTCCTGAAACAGGTGGCTATTTATTGTTGGTTACATTGCATGTTATTTTTGCGCCCTTCAAATGGTTACAATCACTTTGCTGTTTCCGGTAATAGAACAGGTTACGAATGCAGAGTAGAACATTTCCTCTCTGTGCGGATGGCAAGTTTGGTCAGGGTAATTCATATGTCATGTATTGCTTGATTATCTTTCAAACTTACCTTTCCATTCAACGTCCACGGAATCGGTTGATTGCGTGCAGATTTATTTATCGGTGCTGTTAGTTTCTCGATCAAGCGTTGATATGCTACGTATCATTTGGCCCGTAGTTACGTATCATTTGGCCCATAATCGTATCACTACGTATTATTTGACCCATAATCTTGTCGATACAGGTTGAATTCATTGAGTTGTTTCCAGATCCAGTCCAACTCGAGCAAGAGCCTACACTGAGTATTTGCGACACCACCATCCCGGGCAGCGAACTGTCAACCGACCAATTGCAGTGGGAGGACGAAGACCAACGGTCATTCTACACCAACCTACTTGACCTCAAAGCGATTGTCCCCGCGGTGCGTCTCCAAGACAACTAACGTTCTCGCGTGCTGCGGGATCGTAGTGTTTGTCCAATGCGCGGACAAAGGCCCAGGAACATAAATTTCCTTCAGGCGACGCTACAAATTCTGAGCTACGTTTTCAACGGCGCATACCTTCAAAGAGCAATGTAGCAGATCCATCAGTCAGTTTTCCTCAAGCACGATAGCCATATAGTTGAACTTTGCTCCGTTCACAAACTTTGTGATTTATTTATGACAATTTTGAAACTGAACGTGTTTGTCTGCTTCCATGAAGCTAGCAGAATGTTCTGCGTTCGTTTCTCGTTGCACTTTAACCTTAAATTGATGTTTTTTTATTGAAAAGGCGTTGCGATAGAGATAGACAGTGAACTCAGCAAGGTTTTGATTGTCGAATTGTTTGGATTGAAACGGTAATTACTGTTTGTGTTGCTATACATTTTCGCTTAGAACAATGGGCATCAAACTTGCGCAGATATTGTATAAGGATAGTGCGAACAAGGGGAAGAAATCCGATGGTGAGTCGCGGCACGACCACAGCAAGATCAAACACGATGAAGCGGATCTGAAGCCATTCGGGCCAAAGTCAGCTGGAAAAGGGTAGGTTGCTTCCTTGCCAAGGCCGTTACATGGGGACGTGGCAATCAACGCGGATTTGGCGCGAAATTCTTCCGATTGAGGGGAAAATCTCGCTCATGTATTGCCGCAAAAATAACTAAACTAGTCCCTTGCCTCGGTCCGCGCCAGCTCCGGTGTGGGATAGTTTCGCTGCCAGATAAGGTCACTTTGCTATTTCGAACTTGGCCCTTCTCGGGCTATTTGTGCTCCTGTCAGATGCTTCTCGAAGTAAGT
>Ga0210059_1002755_pt1 | contig 27766 bp, 20 predicted proteins | sample Ectturendosymbi2_FD_188042 | JGI IMG/M metagenome (GOLD analysis project Ga0210059, IMG submission 188042) | Ecteinascidia turbinata endosymbiont from Florida, USA - Sample 2 (SPAdes) (version 2) | ecosystem: Host-associated > Tunicates > Ascidians > Unclassified | place: Key West, Florida...
CATGCACAGAAAGACGAGAAGAAAAACGCAAACGCATTCAACGAACGGCGTGAATATTGAGTCACGTGTTACGTAAAACGCTGTGTGAACATGTGAACGATTTGTGCCCAGCCGGATGGCTCAAAGAGCAGTCTATTACAAAGCACTGGTTCCAGTCCGTACGTACTTGTCCATATGGTTGGGCCACCGGCCGCAACAGTACCTTTGTGATTTTTCTTCTCATTTCGTTTAAACAAAAATAACCCCCTCGATTTTTTCACAGATCATTAGTTGGATGAATTCGAAAGAATTTTATATAAAATTTGTTGTCATAACCCTCTCGGAAAGTATTTTAATTTTTAGATGAATTATCACTAATTTTGAAAAACTTGCTTTTTTTGAACAATTTGTATGAGCTTGGTGCAACATATTTGCAAGGTTTTTTTGCTGTGGATATTATGTTCAGAACCTGTTGTTTCATTTGCTTGCGTTTATTTTGTCGCATCAGCTCATTTTATGCCTTTTTGTGGCCTTTCAATTTTACGCGCGAACCTCGCATCTATTGAAAAAAGTACGGCTGGAAAAGTCGGGCTCACTTTACCCATGTCATTGGGTCCCTAGAATCAGAGAAATCGGGTCCCTAGAATCAGAGAAATCGGGTCCCTACAGGTTCATACCAGGTACCTAACATTTTCCTTAAAAAAGACCTTGGATTAAGTGTAAAGTTTGGGAAGTCATAAGATGTTTAAGTGCTGGAAAGGTTCTTTCAGAGATTTTGTGTTGGTTGGTTTTGGTATTTTTACAGCTTTATTTTGGAGCTTGATGAGAGACTGGGTTTGGTGCATTTGAAGCATTAGCATGGCCCCAATTCAGGATTGAGTAATTAAGGTATGGGTGGATTAATGAGTTACGGACAACTTTCAGTACAGACTGTTGTATAATGTTTAAGTTTGGATAGAACTCCGCAAGGTCTTTATTGAATTTTCCACTTTTGTGCGTGAGGTTTCCAGCTTATTGTCAAGAAGGACACCTAGGTATTTCGAGATATCTTCAGGGGAAATGCTGTGGTAATTTATAATAAATGAAGTAGGATTGTGTTTTTCAGAATTTAGTAGCATTAAATTAGTCTTGTTGTAGTTAGGAGAAAGTTTGTTGGCTCTCAGCCAGTGGTCAATTTGACATGTTTCAAGGTTAACAGTTGTCTGAAGAACATTAAAAGAGGAGTTTGACATATGAAGATTAGTATCATCAGCAAATGAAGTAGTATGAAAAGAAGAAGCTTTTGCGATATCGTTAATGTAGATAAGGAAAAACGATGTCACTTGATCTTCATCTTGGCTTTCAAAAGTTCAAAGGTCATAAGGAAAGTACAAATGACTGAATTTTATTAAACACACATTCTGATACATTCGTGCCAAATTCCAACTAAAAATATTCACAGATGAAAAAGATACTAGGATTTTATAGTCAAAACAGTAAATTTATATAAAAGTATGTGCAAAAAATGAAATGAATGGGAACACTGTAAATTTTCAACCAGCAACAACTTTGCGAATGCTGATCCAATTTAAAAAATTCAAAGTGGTTTGCAATCAGAATGATAAGATCTCTCTGCTTATGAAATTTCTTGTATTTTGCTCATGGTCAGATAAATAGCTCTGGATCACTTGACATGGACAGACTTGCAAATGAAATTGTGTTTCTTGTTTCAGTTGTTTTCAATCAGTGATGCTATCTAGCATAACAAAACGGGGTCTGTCGTGGAAAGGAAGCTTTGATAATGGTTTTCAGAATTAAAACATATTTTCTATAGGTGTCCTAAAATTTGATCAAATTTGGCTAGTGTCCTAGGACAGTGGTACCCAACTGGATGGACCCCTAGGGTCTACAGAAGGATCTATTGCCATAATATGTATAAGATGAAAGCAAAATATTGAAATGTTAAACTATGTGCCGTGGTGGTCTAGCTTGCAAAAGACAAATTGAGTGCAACTCTGCAATCCAGGGTTACCAGGTGCAGATGGACCAAAAATGCCAAATCGCTTATCAAAATATGCCAAATAGCTTTAAAACATGCTAAACAACCCAAAACAGGCTGACGGTTGTCGGTTTGGAAATACCCTGATGAATAATGACATGAACGCAGTGTTACTATGAAACTAAGCCTAGATTTGCTGTATCAGTAAAACTCGTCTAATTCGTCATCATTTAATTCATCAATTCACTTAATTAGTTACTTTTTTCTAGGTCCCAGAAGAATCCCTATCTTTTGTGTACATTTCTATTCCTCTAATTCGCCATCATCTAATTCGTCATTTTGCTCAATTTGTCACCTCTTTCTATACCTTAGAACAGTGGTTCCCAAACTGGGAGTAAATTATCCCTCAGGGTAATATGCGATTCTTCTTGGGGTAATGCGGAACCAAAACCACAATGTTCTATATTATGAGAGGTCACTGCGAGTTACTGAAGGTAATTAAGACATAATCACTACCTTGATTTGGGTAATGGTCTGAACTGGTTTGGGAACCACTGCCTTAGAAACATTTTGTTTGTCTAATTCAGGGGTTCTAAACGGGGGCTAAATTTATCCCTTGGGAATAAGTTTTACCTATCCTGGGGGTAAATTTAGTGATGCTGAAGTTACAATAATTTGTTTTTATCAAAAGCGCTAGTGAGTAAACAAAAAACAAGGGGTAAATTTTATGTAAAAAGCTGGCAAGGAGTAAACAAGAGAAAAAAGGTTGAAAACCCCTAGTCTAAAAAAAAAAGGTTGAGAAACCTGGAAGCGTTTTGTCCGTCTAATTCGTCATTTGCAGTGTCACTTGTGATCTCTAAGCAGCTAGTACGTGTGGGAATTATAACATATTAAGGATCTTCATCTGAGAATTGTTGCACCTTGCAATTTGTTTATTGGATTTATACACAAGGTGCGAAGCGCGACCCGACTCCCCATTGAGAGAACGCAGAAAACTTTATTGAAGATTTAAAAGGTGCTTGATTAAATGGAGGAGTCCAGATAGAGCAGAGGAATTAATTGTTGTATTAAAACATAACGTCATAAACTTGAATTTTACTGCAAATAAGAGGACTATGTATGTATACTAGTTAATATGATAAAGTATACAAGCTTCTATGATAGAGTTTTCACCTGTTTGCCTAATTCGTCACTTTTTTCTATCCCTTTGAGGTGACAAATTAGGCAAATTCTACTGTAATATAAAAATAATTTTTAATCTCCAAAAGTGTCATCTTGTAAATGTTTGAAACAGTAAAATACAGGTTATGAAAATACAAACATGCACTATGCCATAGTTTTTAACTACTATGAATTTCGCACACAATTGTCTGACATGTTAGATGTGCCCCAATTCCACAAGATATCTATTACAAAATCAAAATGCAGTCACAGAGAAGTCACAGGAAATATATTAGGCTTTCCAGTAACAGATGGACAATATACGCTAAATCGCTAGTCAAAATATGCCAATAGCTACAATAAATGCCAAGCAGGCTGAAAAGAATCTAAAAGTTTGAGCTCTGAGCAGACAGGTTTTAAAAATTGCCGAACATTGGCGTTTTTCAGTCAACACCAATAAAAAGCCCAATAGAATGCCAAAGCATGATTTACATGACAAACAGCATACCCTCATGCCAAACCACTTTTAAATAAGGCCAAATGTCTGGAATTTGGCAATAAAATGCCAACCTGGCAATCCTGCTAGAATTCAAGCTAGAGGGTGACACAAGATCTTGCCTATATGAATGAATATGTTCATGCATTTTTTAAGATAGGTATGCAAGTTTTCATTCAATCAAATTCAATGGGAAATTTGATACTATTTTTTCTTGAGTAGCTTATCTATACGAGGATAATTTCTGACAGCACATTTTACATCATCCCATTGCCCAAACCTATGGTTCATCTTTCTTGTCACATTTTCCGGGGTGTGGTTGTTGTTTTCATGTCGGGCTACATCTTTCACCCACCTGCGAACTTTATCAGAGAGAGAAAAAGCCTTAATTGTGAAAGCAGTGGTTGCCCACAAAAGCCTTGCCAATTGGACAAAAGCTAACAAGTGTGAGCACCTTGCTTTAGCAAGACAAAAAAACAAATGAAAAGTGTGTGGTGTGAAGGCCTTGCAAGCACTGTGCACTTTGTGGTTGCCATGGAAAACAACAAATCCACGGTCCCATGTGTTTCACAAATAAGACAAAAAGTAGATATTTCCCACTGAACCAAACTCTGAGATGTGCCACCTATGGTATTTATGTAGCGACTTGTTGGATATGTCATCAACAATATGTTGGCCAAGAAATAAACAAATTTTCCTTGGGATAGTCATCGTATCCAAGTAATTTGAACAAACCAGATACTAGGGACGGCAGTGGCCAGTGGTTTTATCATGACTAGGGCAAATTTTTGCAACTTTTGCAACTTTCTTTTACAGCTTCCTAAATACTCAAAATACATGTAGTTCAATGTTTTGAGCTGTTTCCAAGAATTTTATATTGCAACTTTTTCGATTTTATGTGCAACTTTTTCCTGCAATTTTTATTGCACAAAATGTAAAAGTGTAATTAAAAAAAATACTACAAAATGGTTTCAGTTTAGTTCTATTCTCTTTAATTGCATGAAAAATAGGTATATGATGGATTATCTGCGTCTCAATGTTATCTATGACGAAACAGGTGGCAGTTAGTGGTGAAAGCGAAGGAAGCATTTGCGGCTGAAAGCCTTCCTCAAAGCCTAAGAGAAGTTTATGAATCTTACATCAAACTCATTGATGAAATACAAAGAGCAGAGAGCCCAAAATATACCATTGCTCAAGCCTATGAAACAGGCTACACATATGAGTTTGGCAGCAATCCAGTTTGGATAAAATTATATTTAGATCACCGATTTGAACTTAATAGTGACCTAAAAGCAATTGTGGAAATTACCCAGCCAAACATCAGTCCAGAACTGTAATGCCAAATTGTTAAATTGCCAAGCAACTTCATACAGTTTTGTGGAAAGAAGTTTTAGCATGCTTGGCAAACTATTGGCAAAAGATCGCCATTTCTCCCCTAAAAATGTTGGAAATATTTAGCATTCTATGTAAATAAATCGCTTGAGTAAATTACTGTCGTTTGCAATATTTGCACATAAATGCAACTTTCGTTGAAATTAAATGCAACTTGCTCACTTTTCTACTGCGCATATATGCAACTTTCGTTGAAAATAAATGCAACTTCCTCACTTCTCTACTGCAACAAGAACTTGTCCTAATCATGACACTATTACGTGTTCCATGACATAAATAAACCAGCGATCTATGAAGCTTTCACTGTTACTTTTATAGAACAGACCTAGTTTTCACTCTCTGGATACCTGTGAAGATTAATGGTTTGCCAAACGTAATGCACAGATTAACACTTTGGCACCCGGGTGGTTTCAGGGATTTTTGAAAAAAAACGCCTAAACGCATGTGGCTTTGCACAGGAATATGTCCGTTCCTGTACGGGTTACAGACCTGGTCGAAGCGTCAAAAGACGCGGCAAGTCTTCTAGTCTGTACTCGAAAAAATTTTTTTGCTTGGGGAGTGCGGTTTTTTTGTGAGTGGCATTATAAGTGGAGGTCTTTTAGGCCACCATAGCCCACTTTGCCTGGCCCTGGGCGCCAACCGTTAGGTGGTAGTATTTCGCTGAAGTTTTTACTGGAAACTAGGATACAATCAGAGTCTTTTGATAATTTGGATGACCTGCTGGGGTTTCGGGTTCGAAGTTGTGATGTAAGTTAGTAAAAATATTTGACTAATTAGCTAATTATTTAATTAATTAATTTGTTTATTTTAGATCATAATTTTTGAACCAGAAACGCTAGAAAGTCGATCAAAGGCTCAAAAGACTCGAGCCTAGTTTCCAATGAAAACTTCAGCGAAACACTGGCCTAGCAGTTGGGCCCTAGGCCAGGCAACATGAGCCAAAATGACTCCAAACTACTTCACTTATGACGTCAGTCACAAAAAATCCGCACCCCCCAACCAAAAAATTTTTTTTTGAGTGTCATCTACACGACTGGCCGATCCGTTTGAGCTCTTGAACAGTTCTCTAGCGCAATCGGCGGAGGAGCTAGGGTGTTGGTAAGGCAACTGAAAACTGCTGTTTTTTAGGCCGAAATCCAAGTACGAATATATCGTAGACCGGCTCTCAAAGTGTTAATGTTGTACTGCCTCAATACCCCTAAGTCAAATTTTCATCAACTTAGAGACCCCTTTCAACAAAGTTTAATTAAAAAATTTTAAGAAACGAAGCAGAACTGGTAGAGAAATATTAACTGGAGAAGTGAGGAAAAAGGTCAATGCCAAGGTGGCTATTGAACTTCACTTCCCAACACTGTTGAATAACCCCAACATCTAATCCCAATACCCTCTGGGGGTATTAAGGCAAACTTTAAGAACCTATTTTTAACGTGTTTATCATTTAAAAACTTTAAGAACCCCTTTTTAACATGTTTATCATAACTTTGAGGCTAACTGATTGCATCTTTCAATATGGGAAATTCCTCATATATAGCTTCATTGCAAACAAACTTGCATTACTTAGAGTGACATTGAAGCAGGCCTAACATTTAATTCTATCAAAACCTAGGTGCAAAGAGCAGATAAAATTTAGGTCTGAACTCAAAACCAAATGATCACAATTTGAGACTGTGTTCTGTCACCATGAAGTGAAATATTATGAAACAACTCTGTGCGTGCTTGTCAGTGTATGAGCTTTGGACATGGTTTGAAAGTATTAGACATAGTTTAAAAAATTAGGCCCCTCTCAGAAAACTCTTAGCCCATCCTGGTGTCCCAAGCTGGCTACGGGCCTGCTAGAAACACATGTGCTTTTCACAGTCTTTGTATATGAGTTGGAGTAAAATTTTTAATATAGTGGTGGTAGAATAAATTTGTGTGGAGAAGTAGTAATTTAATAATTTTATGTGGGGAAGTAGCAATGTCAGGGAAGTAGTGATTCTATGTGGCTATGATTATATAGTTTGCCTGCAATCTAAAAGTAAATGGTGCTAGAACATAGATAGTTTTGCTTCCAATCTTGTCTTGAAAATTCTGTGTCAGGGAAGTAGTAGGTGGTCTATAGATTCAAATACTAAATTGGTGAAGTTTATTTTGTAAAAAAGTATTGCACTTTAAAAGTTGTGAGCTTCTCATTAGAATTTTTGGGCTGGACAAATACGTTAACACTGATGTTGCCAAACAGATCTACGGGTGGCCATGGGTATGACAATGTGGTGGCTGCCTTTGTGTCTACAAACTTTGCATCAATGTGAGGCAACAGCAGCTGACTGCCTGGTAATGTGCAGATTTTTTTCTGGTCTGGCCAGCCAGGAATAAAAGTGCTAAAAGCATAAAGAAGGCTGCACCAAAGCAGGGGTCGGGAACCTATGGCTCGCGAGCCAGATGTGGCTCTTTTGAGGACGGCATCTGGCTCGCTTGACATTTTCTTGACACCAGTGTTACAAATAAAACTTTTGCTGTAATTTTCAATCTACCAGACTACAAAGCCATCAGCAACACCATGCAGCACCAGAATCACATTAACAGTAAGAAGCATGTTATTAAAGAGAAATTTAGACATTTGCTATCGTTTGAAATTGTCGATTTTTCCTAAAAATGCACACATTAGTCAGAAAGTTAGTTGCATTAAGTGTTGAAAAATATTGTATGGCTCTCACAGAAATACAATTAAAATATGAAGGTTTAATGGCTCCCTTAGCCAAAAACGTTCCTGACCCCTGCACCAAAGAATAAGCACTTGCATACTAAGAGTAATAAAATAAAGTATTGTTTTATATCAGTGATTCTTAACCTTTTCTTTACCAAACTTCCCTTGAGTACTTGTCCTTTGTTTGAAATCTCCCTGGCTATAAATAAGTTGCAAAAGCAAATGTATTTGTTTTGCAAATTTATAGATAAAACTTTCAATGTTGTACAGTGCTTATGGCTCATGCCCTCCTGGAAATTTATTTGTGTTCTCCTAGGGGGTCGCTCCCCCCGGTTAAGAACCACTGTTTAATAGACACTTTACTGAACAAAGCTACAATTTGGCATTGCTGTGAAACAGGAAAAAGTCTGGAAAATGGTATGGAATTGCTCAAAATTGTTTAAATTTATTTAAAATTCTGGTAGTTCAAGCACCGTACTGTATTTGTTTAACTGACAACCATACATTGACAAGTGTTGGCAACATGTTTAGTGTTGGTCATAGCATCTAGCTCTTTAAATTTGCTTTATCTCCTGGATACGAAGCACTCCCAGATGCAGATTGAAAGTTCATTATAGACTTTTGCATGTTGGTGGATCATCGGATGTGGGGTAATAATTAGCATTTTAAAGAGAACCCGTTGCTTGATGCCCTAACAATGTCTATGGTAACATCTAAAACATCTGGTGCATAATGATTTCACTGATTCACATAATTTTCATGAATGTTTTTTTAAACATTCACTGTACGACAGCTATCGTCAAATGGGGTTAAAAAAACAAAATTTTAAGTTTGCATTATCTCTGTAAACAAGCTAAGGTATTTTTTGGTCTTTTGATAGAAGGTAACCCACATGTCAAAGTATGTTGTGACATTGAAATTGTTTGGTTATCTTTTCCCAAAGAAAAATTATAATAAAAAAACTTTTTCTTGGTCACAAAAACTACTGCTCTTTCATCCATATTTGACTGTGTTCTGTACATTAAAAGTAATCCACATTTTTGCACAAGTATTTAAGTATTTAACCATAATGTGGACTTGCAGTGATTTATCTACAGCATGCTTCCATGCAAAAACAGTAGGTTACAAGGATCACTTCAGTTCAAGCAGTCTTCGAGCAGGTCATCAGTATCCTTTTCGAAACTTGCAGAGGTTGGCAAACTTTTTGGACACCATGCTCTTGCTTAAAAATTAAACAAGCCTTTCCTCTGCCTGCTTCTAGAAGTATTGGCTGGTCTGGACCCTGAAAGCAATACTTAATGCATAAATGAGAATATCCATGTCTTTTACAGAGGGCCAATCCCACAACAAGCAACTTGTATTAGATGTAGTCTCAATTTTGTGCGAGAAGTTTATTTCCATACTTGTTGGTGTTTCATCATTGACATCCTCAAAGAAAACATTTTGAAGTTGTTCCCAGTAGTAGGCTTCAAGACTTGGTCAAAAAACAGCATACATTTTACCATATTTACTCCTCACTGAATTTTATGTCTTCAGCTTTACTCTTATACGTAGTACTTAGGTAACTTTAACTGATTACTTAGTGGTGCACTGGTAACTGGTTCAACAAGCAAGTTTTTTCTTTAAACATGCCTCTCTTATTTTTCTCACTTTGTGCTCAAAAAATATTTTTTGTCTGTAATGACTTTTCCATGCATATATATTGTCCTTTTTGCAGGGTGAAATTTCAACCTGGCCTGCTTTCAGACGTGAAAATAGCCTCAAGAGATGTTTCACTGTCTTGAGGCACACGTGTCAAAAATATTTTCTATCTGGTAAAGAAAATCCTTGCATTATTTTCATCTGACTAAATGTATCTGGCTCTATGATTGTTGCATGCAACTAAATACTATTTTTTCTGATCTGGCCCTTTTTAACACTTGGGTACCATCCCACGCATGTATACGTGGGAGATATTATGCACAGGTTACCGAGCCACGTATATATATGTTCTGAATGAAAATCCTAGTTTTATGGCCCTGGGAGCCAAAACAATGTGCTATTTTTGTGGCTCAAGTGGTTTTTGGAAACTAGGCTATCATCTAAGTCTTTGGATTTTTTGGAAACTAGGCTATAATCTGAATCTATCATCTGAGTCCCTGATCGGCTTTCTAGCTTATCTGGAGCCAAAATTATGGATAACAAACCAAGAATTGCATATAAATTCAAATCCCACAACAGGTAACCTTGATCATTTTGGCTAAAAGCCACAATTCGCCAGCTGATTGAGCTAGAGAGTTCAAACCCTCTACAGACTCGGAAAGTCTTGTAGTTTAGAATAAAAAATTTTTTTTTAGTTTTGGGCTTGGGGCTTTTGTTTGATGACGTCAGGATGCGGGTAGCTTATGTGTTTTTTGGATGACGTCACTGGTTGATCCAATGAGCCGCTTTTTTGGCTCAAAACTTCTTTGGATTTTAGGCTCTAATATAAGTCTTCAGAGCCCTTGATCGACTTTCTAGCATTTCTGAGTCGAAAGTTATGGCCAAAAAATCCCAAATATTTCAGGAATGCCATAGGGGATTAGTGGGGATTTCCCTAATTGATTTGTGGCATTTTGGCCATAATTTTGAAACCAGAAATGCTAGAAAGTCCATTAAACCCTCCAAAGACTCGTATTGCAACCTAGTTTCCAAAAAAACTCGAGTCAAAAAAATGGCTCTTGGTGTTGGCATCCAGGGCCCGATGACATCATCCGAATGTAAACAAAATATGCATAAACATACTCCCATCATGCAAACATCAATAAAAAACTGACATCCAAATCTGAAATAAGTTTTTTTCATTGCGAACTACAAGACTTTCCCCATCTTTACAGGGTTTGAACAACTGTCTAGCTCAATCAGCTGGTGAGTTATGGCCTGGGGTGGAATACACCCCATGTTAGCATTTGTGGGAGTAGAATTTTTACCAATTTTTGGTTTTACAGCCATAATTTTGTCTCCAGATATGTTAGCAAGCCAATCAGTGTCTCTAAAGACTTGGATAACAGCCTAGATTCCAAAAAAATTTGAGCCAAAAACATAGCCTGTTGGGTTGTTGCCCAGGGCCAGGTAAACTCGGCCACAAGGGCGAAAACATGTTCCCATTATGACGTCAACCAAATAAAACCCCACATGCAAAACAAAAAGATTTTTTTCCATTTGAACTAGAAGACTTACTGAATCCATAGAGGGTTTGAACAGCTCCCTAGCTCAATAGGCTTGCAAGTAATAGTGTTGCAAAGCTCTGTCAAAACAGTGGCTCTTGCGGTCCTTAAACACCTGGTACCTGTGGATGTCGCCGTAGGGAATCCACCTGGTACCCAAAGTGTTAAAGGTAAACCTGTTGTAGTGTGATTCCAGCAAAAATGGGTCTTGAGCCTATAATTATTTTTATCCACACAATACTATTGTGATGCGATGCAGTTTAACAAACGCGATTATGATGCAGCTTCATCACCACTGTTTTATTACTTTCTGGACTAGAGCCTGGGTTCTCAAACTGAGGGATGTGAAAGGTTTGCAATAGGGACACGGGTGAGGTAGCAACATACTGTTGAAAATCACGATAATTACCAATAGAGCTTCTTACTGTTTTTTTGTATTTGATTGTGAGGTTAGCTGAGATGCAAGTATCAATGACTAACGCCAAAGGTGACGCACCTAAAATAGTTTAAGAACCTCTGTTCTAGACTCAAAACAAGTAATTGGCAATTGCTTAAGTGAGCTATTATTGTAATCAAATATATTTACAATACACTGAAATGCCAAACAATGAATGAAGGTTCTTGTTTTTTGCAGAGCAGTGCTATAAACAAATTTACTTCGTTTATTTTACAGTAAGATCATACAAAAAATGCAAGCATGGGGTAAAAAAATCTTGTCTGAGGTAAAAAGTAACTCATTTTTTTTGCCCAAGTCAATACATCTGTTTGGGGTAAAAGTGACTTGTCCATAAAACTAAAATGTGAAGTTGTCAAAATTTTTATTGGTATGGGTATGCAGAGACATGCATTGCCAAAGCAATTGCCAACTTTGACATGCTCATGCTAAGTACTTCAAAAGCAGCATAAAAGTTCACAAAATTTGTTGGAAACTTTTGATCCTATCTAATATCAACATCAATTTTCAAACAAATCTGCAATCTTATGTGAGGACTTAGGTTGGAACAAATATGTTACAAACAATGTCTCAATGAATGCCTCTATAGCACCAATTCATTTGAAACTTTTTTCTTTTTAATAGTTTTTAAGGAGGGTAGTTACTTTTTACCCCAACATTTGAGAAAATTTTTTTTATCCAGTTGACTATATGTGTGCTACATTTTTCATAAAACATTGATACGGTTACATCTTTGCAAAAAAGCCACGAATTTGACAAAATTATTATTGTCAACAGGGCAAAGTTTTTTTGTGTTAAATTCAACGTCTTCTGATTCTTTCATGAAGATGCAACAGTACTATGACTAGTCTATCATCATGGTTATGTGCGTATATTTTCATGCAGATTTTATTAGCATTTTGTAGACTATTGGAAATAAGCCAAACAATTTTGGTTGACATGTCTAGCTCCAATGTTCAAGATGTTAAGGAATGTTCTGATGCAAAATGTCCCAAACTAGAAGATGCCAACGGCAGTGGTGATTCTAGTTGGACAAGTTTGAAAGGCGCTAAACTTGTGTCTGTTTTGAATGAAAAGAGAAGTCAAAAAGCTGTTTTTCTTCATGGAAGATTTGGCGATGATCCTCAAGATGCTGTGATCATTCTTGAAAAGAAGCCCTTTGATACATCCACTGAAGCAATGTCACTTCTTCTGTGTGAAAATACACAACTTAAAGGTGATTTGAAAAATGACATTTATGCAACATTTGATGCTGTTCCTCAAGTTCAGAATGCTTTGAAGGCAACAGTGATCTATCCAGCTACCAAGAAGCACATAAAGAAGTACACCAGGCAAAGTATGTATGTGATTCAAGAGACGTCAGAGGATTACCAGAAAATAACAAAGCCCTTTTTGGATCGGAAGTTTGATGAACATGTTTTCAGTGTAGAGTGGGTTTATAACATTTTAGAACATAAGGCTGAAGTAGATCGCATTATTTTTGAAGATAGGGATCCACATACAGGATTTATATTGGTTCCAGACATGAAGTGGGATATCACATCAGAAAAAGAGTCCTTGTATCTTATAGCTTTGCCACATAAACGAGGCATTCGCTCTCTTCGCGACTTGACAGCTGAACACATTCCTTTGCTCGAAAATATTCAAACTCAGGCATTGAAAGCTATTGATGAAAAGTTTGGTGTTAAAAGTGATCGCTTGCGTGTCTATTTTCATTATCAGCCATCATTTTATCATTTGCATGTTCACATCAACCATATCGAGCTTGATATCCCTGGTACAAGTACACATCGAGCTCACTTGCTAACTGATGTGATATCAAATTTGCAGCTGTGCAGCGATTATTACCAGAAAAAAACATTTACCATGACTTTGCAAGAAAATGATTTACTGCTTGCAGCATTGCAAGAAGGCTTTTGAGATCCCAGGCAAGGGTTCTGCTTTTCACTTTTTATGTAAGTGCGTCAGTAAGACCTCTGACTTGTTTTTTTGTTTGGTATTTAGTATTCCAGTAGGAGTTTCTTACCATTTTAAAACATGCAGAAAACATATGTGCGGTTTTCTAAATCCTGTTCCCATATTCAATAGATTTCCATATGTACATGATGTGTGAGGTTTTCATCCATCTTATATTGTAATGATTTTGTCATAGCATGAAAATGTGAGTTCCATAAATCTCATCATGTGCCACGAACTGGCAATAGAAGACAACACTCTTTTCTGACGTTGCTAATTTGTTTTAGATTAGCTTTGTACCATGTGAGAGTAATGAATATTTCATAAATGTTTGGTGAAAATTTTTAAACTGATACCAGCACAAGAAGATGGGTGGAATATTATCCAGGTGGAAGGTACGTACTGTTTCTAGAAAATTGTTAATTTTTTGGGAGTTTGCAATGCTTTTTTGATTGTTTATAGAAATTGATAACCTTCATTATTCTAAACAACACTTCCAGTCTGTGAACATACGGCATTAAGCAATCTGGTTGTTGTAGCAAGAATAATATCTGCTTTAACTTTCAGAAATCTCAAACAACTGTTGAGGTTCTCGAGCAGATTGACAAGGATATTGCAAAGTTGGAGAAGTTCAAGCGTTTGAACCATGAGTCAAGAACAAGGGTATGAGAGTCTCGTGACTGAAGGTTGTCTTCTTGTTAAAGGTTTCTGTAGTTGGTAGACAATATCAGATTTTTCAGCAATTAACTCAACCGGGCAGACTCTGCAGTCTGCATATATGCCATGACGAAAGTTGATTTGACATAGCCTATTTTTACAGATTTATTGTGTAAAAGTTAGATCCTGGTGGATGTAGACTTGTTACATCATAAACCTGATTTTCAGGCTCACTCTGTAGGTGAACAAACCATCGCCCCACATACAATTCATTTTGTAAAAAACGACTTCATTTAGCTAGCTGAGTCCATAAGGCGGTGATAGAGTCTGCCTCTCATAAGGTAGTAGACGAATTTCAATTTTATTAATGAATGGATTTGTCTGAATTTCCATATAGAGCAGGGGTGGGGAACCTATTAAACATCACGGGCCGAATAAATTTGTGGATCATGGCTGACGGGCCGCAAATAGCAATTAATTTTATCATAAAAATCTACCTTTATCTTACTATGAGGCTTCTTATGGCATCCTATAGAGCAGTGGTGCCCAACCAGTCGATTGCGGTCTACCGGTAGACCGTGGACTACTCCCAAGTCGACCGCGAGGGCTGTTGGGAAAAAATATAATTTTTTTCTACAGTGGTTTCTAATTGAGATTTGCCTTATAATGATTGCAAACATTTCCTCGCTGAGGCAACGAGACCCAGCACCTGGCAATGTGACTTTTCAATAACCCCTCATAATGGAGGTCTCCTGCAGTTGCCAACCACGTGTCGTGATGGCGGGATAAAGTGGTGTGCTGGTTACTGAGACGACGGAAAGCTGTTAGTTCAGCATATGTTACGCTAGTGAGCATTAAGCCCATCACATTTTAGAACTGCGTGTGGAAGCTATGTGAGTGCATGTTCTCAATTTAGTGTGTTGATTGGAGAGTGGCACTTCGCAGGAATGTTGACGCACATGGCTACAGATGCTAGCATACGCCGTGCTCAGGCAAACCAAAAATGATTTTTGTGTGTTTTTTTGCACATGTTTGAGTATGTTGTTAACTCATGATAAGCTGTATTTTCATCAGAACGGTTTCTGACTATTTGTGCATTAGGCACCACAGAAAGCTACTACCTTCAAGGCTTCAAACAACTGAGCGCATTTGAGCTTAAATTGTGCGCATCCTGAAAAATTTGTTTAATCCATACTAGCAGCTAGCGATCAGAGTGGTTACTTATCTTGAACGTTAACATAGCTGAGACAAAACGAGCCATTTCCACCCCAAATGGGAGGAAAATAATTTTTTGTTTATTCTCATTGAAAACCTGTTTGTTTAATCTGCAATTCAACGGTAGCGCTGACAAAGGGAATTCGGAGTGGCATTTTAAAGCATGACACAAGAGCTACGAGAGGGATTTCCCAGCCAAAATGCCTTTACATTTGAGAGTTGAAAGCACAGCGTGCAGCGCCAGCACGGCAGTCAACCTTCACCAAACTCCAGACCCAGGGTAAGGCCGCAACCATTGCTTCCTATCATGTCTGTCACGTCCTTGGTAAACACAATGAGCCATTCGGAGATAGCGATAGTTTGAAGAATGCTTTCCTCGAAGCAGCAAATGGCCTTTTTGAAAACTTCAACAACAAAACATAGATCGTGAAATCCTTAAAGAAGTGTCACTCTTCCACAATGCTTCTGCAAGGCAATGTGAGAGAATAGCTATGTATGTGGAGGAGCAACTGAGGAAGGATATTGACGTGTGTTAGTTCTTTCCCCTCCAATTTGACGAGATGACTGACATGGTGGATGCAGCCCACTTGTGTGTTTTCATCAGGAGGGTTTTAAAGACTTGAGCACCAAGGAAGAGCTACTCACCCTTTTGCCATTAAAAGGATACACCGGATGTGAGATTGAGGATATTTTTAATGCTTCTTTGGTGGGACTTGTTAACGAGACAACACTGCTACTCTTCAATTGTTGTTGGTGAGATTGCCGCCAAAGTCAAGTCCCTCTACGACTTGGAAAGCTCCGTTCTTGAGGACCAGATGTTGAAATTGCAAAATGACACTGAGATAAATGCCAGATCAATATACCAGAGAGCATACAGTGCTTTGAGAACTACTGGTGGCAGAGAGGTACCCCAATTTCAAAAGATGTGCAACTTATTTGTGCGACTCTGCTTTCTCGCACATGAAAATCAAGTTCAAGTACAGATCAACAATGACTGATAACCACCTTGTAGCTTGCCGACGCCTTGCACCCAGTCACTTCTGACTCTAGGAGAAGCTTGCCTCCTCTCGATGCCAGGTCTCCCACTAAGGTTGGAGGAAATTTCATTTTTTCAAACTCAGAGATCCATCTGTTTTGGTATCTGGTTTAGTTTTTCTCTTTGGTTCATATCAAGGTGATTGCTTATCAAATATATTGATGTGTGTGTGTATGTGGTTGAGAGAGGATTTGTGACGTGACATGTGAGATCTGGGTGGTTTTGCGACAGCAAGAAAGTGTTGTGAGGTTAGCTCCTGCATGCTGGAAACGATGTTGTTGGGTATGCGATGTTGACACAGGACAGGTAGATCTCGGGAGGGTGGCTGCTTGAAAAGTAGATCTTGGGACAAGGTTGAGCACCACTGCTATAGAGGCTTCTGTTTCACTGTTTAAGTACCTGCTTATCATGGAGCTTTGTTTTGACGCGATCTTGTACTCTAAATTGGGTAACGGAAATTCTGATGCGGGCCATATCAAATGTTCAGCTGGGCCACATTTGGCCCGCGGGCCGCAGGTTCCCCACCCCTGTAGAGCTTCAAACTCCAACAGCGTTTGGATGTTCGCGTCTGTATGTTTACTAGTGATCTGCTATGCATGAGTATCTTGTCATAGCGGCTCATGACGGTTGTCTTCACATACAGAAATGAAATCTACCAGCAAACTTGTGTAACATAGAAAACCAAGTTTCATCGCATGTTCCACCATGTGCATTGTGCAACTGATGTGTGGTTTCGGGACTAACATGCAATGCCTGCGTAATGTGGCGACTAAACGTGCTATCATGCTTGCTCCCATGGTCATATTTCTTACAAATTTTACGCACATCTGATTCTTGTGGTTTTTCTTTGTTTCAGGTCATCGGAGGCCTAATTTTGTACTCGGTAGTCACGTACGTCATTGTGTGCGTCGTGTTGTACTTCTTTTTTGAACCGGAAACACTGACGGATCGTTTTCTTCAAGTCCTGCCACTTCTTTTCTTCCCTGTCATGTAAGTACGTCTCCTGGGCCTTATTTTCCGCAAGTAATATCGTGTTTCGTATCCTTTCAACTGCAGTTGCCAGCATCTCGGATCCCTGGTCACATTCCGTGTTCCCGCTTTTAATGGCAACAGACTGCTTGACTTTGAATGGGTGCGTTTAGATCGCGATGCTTGTAGCGTGATCAGCATCTCGTTTGTGTGATTCTTGTCCGTTCGACCGATCATGCTCGTCTTCTTTTTTTAGAATTTACCTTCTGAAACGTTTTCTTCATTGGTGGTTTGTCAGGAAGACCAAGATGAACGGTGAGAGTTTGCGGCCGTTGCAAGAGTTTTGATGCTTTAACAAGTAAAATTTTCCTGATTTGAGTGTCACGAAGGTCTTTTCATACCCAGCGTTTGGTGCTGCGAAATTATAATCCGCGTGTTGTTGAAATGAATATGTCTTTACTCACGTTTACACTTTGCAATGCGAAGCATCTCGTGGTCGCAAATCCGCTAAACAAATTTGCGAAGCATTTCCGTGTAATTTCATATTAAGCTCAGCTGAACTTTCAATTGATTTTGCTACTGTTGCCAGTAGGTCTTACTCTTCAATGTGTTGTTTTCCATGCGATTGTCCAAACCATTTGCCACGTGTTTTGAAAACTAACATTGCTGGCATGACCTGTGAACGCAGTGGCGTTTGCAGTATTTTGGCGTGTAGGTTTCATTTGCTAAACGATGTTGCCAGATGAAAATTTCAATAAAGAGCCAAACAGTGCTAAAAACGCCAAACCGATTATTCAAAGGTCAGAGAAAAAGCCAAACTTTGCTGGTGGTATTGCTCTTCCTTTGTCACAAAAAAACTCTCAAATTACAAGAATAGCACTAGAAATTTTCTTCATATTGAGATTAAGTCTTGCTTGGCCTTGTACTGGAGCTCATTCCTGATGCTTTTCCGACGTTGTATGGTTTGTGAGATTGCACACTTGGGGTACAGTGGTGCCACAGCTTACAATGATCAATCGGCATTTTTTTTGCACCAAAATCTTCTCTCATTCACTCCTGCATTGATGACCAGAATCATGAGCCCTCGACGTCATTGTCGCATTACTATAACGGAGATGCAGACTTGTCTGCATGCGTTGAGCCAGCTTAGTGGTGCTTACAACACACTACAGTGCACACATTTCCAGAGGTTACGCAAAAAAATTACATCGTATCTCGCAGCCTTCAAATCTTACCAACATCAGAACACGGGTGTCGGTCTAGTATAGAATTTGACACAAAAATTTGGCAAAGGTGTTTCCGAGAAAAAGGAAATAGTAAATATTTTTATACAGAAGAAACTTTTTCAGCGCAAAAAAAGCCAACCTGGCAACCACGTCCAAAACCCTGTTGAAAAGCATTTCCCTTCCGGCCGTTCCCACTTGACAGCCTTGTATGGGAACGGTACCTCCAAAATAAAACTCACGAAGTTTCCGACTCATGATCTATCTCATCCATTTGTTTTTAACCTAGATAAACATCTGCTTTTTTAAACTTGCAACTTGTTCCATAGTTTGAAATATTACGTTCTGCTTGTTGAAAACAGAATCTTGCTTGACATTTCGCCTAAAACTTGTTTCAGATGCGCAACTGGAGAAACTACGAGAGGAGCGTAAAGAGATCGTAAGTATACGTATTCTCTGGCAGTGAAAGCATTCGTGTTGGAAGTTGATGATGGCAATCAAATCGTGATTAATCAGATTATGAAATAGGAAAGTGTCCACGTGTTCGATCTCAAGAAATGTCACGATTGGTTTAAAGCTGGAAAACGTAATGGAGACGGAGACGTACAAGAAAGCGAAAGAAATCCTCGAGAAATTCGACCCTGAGACAAAGAAGAAGCTGGAAGAGGAGCGGAATCGCAGCGAAAATCCCGTTCCCCAAACCCCGGTCGCCTCCGGTGAGACTTCAGCAGAAATCTCAATCGCAAATGTTTCCCAGAGTAAACGGTTGCGTCCCCGTCATGGCGATGAAAAGGGGCATTAGGAGCAGTTAATAGATAACTTTGTTATCAGTTAATAGATAAAAAAGTCCTGTGATATCATCTACTACGTTCTGTTCAAAATATTTGCGTAAATATACAAAGGTGTACATACAAATAAATATTTTTTAGTTCTTTGAGAAGACCGCTAAGAAATTACCTAAAAGCCAAAGAAGCGCTGACCTTGTGAAGTTTGTGAATCACTGCAAAGTGCAGTGACACGTCTCTAAATCACAGCGCACGCATCAACTTTTTCAGGGCTCCTATTCACACATGATACGACCTGCAAAAGTCATTCTGAAAGTTTCTGCCATTTTCAAATTGCGCATAAAGTCCGGAACTCACCTCTTAATTAGAATAGGGGTCGCAATTTTTTTGCCAGGGAGCCACATAAGCTGATGCACAGCCGTTCGAGGGCCGGGCATCCTAACCTTAGAAGTAATGTGACCGCTTTGGGATATGTTACATTCTACCAAACCAGCAAATGTTTTGTGGATATCTAATTTTTTCGTTGTTGAAAATGTGACTTTGCGGCCAGATGAAATGGCTTTGCTGGCCGGATGGAAAGGTTTCTCGGGCCGGATGTGGCCTGCGTGCCGTACTTTGGAGAGGCCTGGATTAGAACAAACTTGTTGCCGTATTTGCGGTCTAAAGACTCGGGTCGTGTTTGACCTACTTCGAACAATTATTCGCCGTCGGAACAAGTCTTTCGCGGGTTCCTACGCAGTCTTGGAAAGTACGGAAAAAAGTTTGGTCATTTTCCAGCCAGAGAAGTGCGGATAATTTTTTTGGCTTGTTAGTATGGAAAACGGAGAACTTTTACAGACTTGATCTTTTGACATGCATTTTACTAATGTTTTAAGATGTGTCTTACCTTAGTTGGTGCTTGTTTTTTTGACTGTACGTAGTCTATGTTACTGATTACCAGAAAAGTGAAATCTGGAAAAAGTCTGAAAATTTATATACAAAGTTGCGTAGGAACCCTGATCTTGTACAAGTGCTCCTTATTTGCTTTGGTCTGAGCGGAGCGCTTACAAATCTCACACAACAGAACAACTGCCCAGCAACTCGACATTTCAAAATTGGTTTGTTCTATTTTTTTCCAGAACTACGTCGACGAAATGTAGCGAGTCCGTCGACCCCAGGTTCGCGACCACCCAGTCAAATGGGTGTTGTGCGGTCGCCCGTCATGTCACCCAACGTACCCATCCCTCAAGGCGTCATTGCCACGCCCATGTACCCGGTCAATGGAACCGCACGAGGTAATGCCAACTTTGCCGTTGTGAAATTAACTGGACAAAGGCTTAATCGAATGAGTTCACGCGAAAACAGAACCTGCACTGAACAAAACATTTCATGAACCAAACAAAGTATGAAACCTTCAGAAAGGTGAAAAAATGTGAGAAAAGCTTATATAAAATTGAAAAATTTCCGCAAAACACACATGTTTTCGTGAGAGGGTGATTATTTTGACTGGATGTGGGTGCAGAAACGAAAACAAAAGTTTTACAAAAATCTTTTTTCCAAAAATGAAAAATTTTGAAAAAAAGCAATGCTTCGCAAAAGCGTTTTGGGCTGGGTAGGGAGAAACCCGACCTGATCTACCTGCTCTTCTAGGTCATTCACAATTTCCTGACAGAATCGAAAAAACCCTCCTGTTACTACTTTCGACGTATCACAGATTGTTTTGTGCATGTGTTTTTTTGTCAGTGACAACTTTCCGAAGGTTGATGCAGCTTCTGCCTTCCGCACCACAGGACCCAGATCACGAACACCGCTGTGCTCGTGTGTTGCAAACTCTGTGCGACAGTAACGTTGTTATGTAAGCTGCAAGGCACGATTGGCAATTTCAGAAGCTACTTGGGTTCGCGCAGGTTTTGAATTCTTTTTCAAGCTTACATCTTTGAGACGAGGTGATCTCCGCATTCCTGGCTGATGTAAAACGCACAAGTAAATACCCGATGTTATGCGCGTTATCAAACGTAACTGTCCACGTTACGCTTCAGTATGCTTTCGCTATATCAGAAACAAACCACCATTTCAAACACAACTGTTGTGGATTTTTATTTGCAAAAGGGGGGTTGTTTTCTTTTAACCTTTCTTATGGCACAGTTCTTGGCGCGTGTTCAGCTCGCTCCGTCTTCATGTTCATGTTCTGTTTTACAAGGACCAGCTGCTATGCCAATCATGCTTCCTCGACCTTTGTTAAATCAGAACCGTTCCGCCGTCGATAAGTTGCTGGAATTTCTGACCGGCGAAGGACCCAGCAACAGGTGGGTCGCATACGTTGTGCTACTGCAAAGTCCGATCGGGTTCGATTCTGAGGATGGATGTGTAGGGGGTTGGGTGAAAACGCGCTCGGTTTGGGGAGTGGAGGATTCGGCCAAAAGTGTGGGTGAAAAGGCCAATGCGCTGTAGTGAACATCCGTAATCTAAGTCGGTGGGTTGCCACGTGGGAATGGTTGGCCCGAACTGTTTCCTCCTGTATAACCACCCGGGCGTGGTTCACTTGCACATGACGCAGCACAAGCAAACAGCAGCTATTGTTTTGCCAATGGTTTTAGTTTTAGCTATTGTTTGCTATTGTTTTGCCAATGGTTTACAGTGGTTTTTCAAATGGTTTACACTGCGGTCAACAGGAAATCTAACGACCTTCGCTCTTTTGCTGTCGATGAAAGGGCAGCAAAAGTGGGGGGAGGTTTTAGCTATTGTTTTGCCAATGGTTTAACAGTGGTTTTCAGCCTTTCTTCTACCGCGACCCATTACAGCAACCCACTCTAACCCATCGACACCAAGCTAAAACTCGAATAAAGCAGATTCAATGCAGTTCTGTACGTAAAATAACTACTCGCGACACCTCCAAAAATGCTTCACGACCCCTGTGGGAGTCGCGAGCCCCAGGTTGAAAACCACTGTGCTAATGCTTGCTGCAACAAGCTGTCGTGCAGTCGTCACTTCGAGCATACGCTCACGCAGTGTCTCTCCACCAGCACGCGTGCATTTGCGAGGGCTCGTTCATTTGCAGGGCAACGCGCAAATAAAAGTTTTCCCCTGAAACGCGTGTTGGTATAATTGGCTTTTGTAACAGGGGGCGTTGTGAACTATCTTCAACATTGGAACCAGTGGCGTAACTAGACGTTTGTCCAGGGGGGGCAGAACTTAGCTGAAGGGGGCCCAATGGCCACCGTAGGGGGGTAATAGCCAACACTCAGAAAAAAATCTAGAAATGATGGTAAATTCGGATGTTGTGGATGTCTGCACTAGCTAAAAAACGAAAACATACTGAAAACCAAACGAACACTAAATATCAAAATGTCAGCTAAACGTGGCCCAGTTTTTACATTCATCTTGCCAGAGAGGGTGGCGGCTCGCAACCCTGCCCCCCCCCCGTCAGTTACGTCACAGATTGGACTTGCATAATAGTAATTTACTCGTCGCTGGGGAACGTGCGAGCGGATTACACCGTCAGTTGTCGCGTGCGTCATCTTGCTATTGTACATATTTATAATTTTTTTGGCAGATACGCTCTCATATGCAGAAACTGCTACTCCCACAACGGAATGGCTCTGCGAGAGGAGTTCGAATACATCGGTGGGTTCAACCGTATTTCGTAGCGGCTCGCAAATCTTTGCGGAGTACAAATTCGAAAAAGCGCCCCTTTTCACATTAGATCGAAACGCGTTTGTTTGATCTGCACGCTCGTTTCAATAACCACATACTGTGAACGGCTTGTGGCAGGCTGGCGTAGCCCGCGTCCTGTTGTCAGCTGACAAACGGTGTGCACCCGCCTCTGGAGATTAATCGTAACCACTTCAATGCTGAGCAGAGACGTCCGTAAACTCCACTAATGTTTGAAACAAAACACCGCTCGTCGCTCTTGACAACCTGTCTCTTGACACGCCTTCGATTATAAAACCCGCCCTGTAACGTTAAAAAATGGACTATTTCTGAAGAAAATGCTATTCTCCGGAAATGCATTGAAAAAACGGCACGAACATGCGATGATTTCTGTTTTTTTTTCATTGGAAATGTTTAAAACTCGCGCGATTGCTCAAAATTGAAAGCTCCACCATGTTGAACTAAAACCTAACAGATGAGCAACGCAAGGCGGCACTTTATTACGTAACAAACCGACGGCGGCCACATGGACGCGTATGGTGCGAAACCGCGACTTGTTCAACGTTTCCTTGACAAGCATCCGCCGCGACAACTGATTGAGCGATGATTTCGCCGGAATGCGTATCTGATTGTCGCCAGCCAACCGTGTCCAAGTCAAGCGTCACATCATCAATTGTTTGGCGAGTTGCGCGTCGTCGTCTGCTGGAATGTTTGGGGTGAAGTGGGTTTACAGTCTGGTGTTGATTTGACAAATGCTGTATATTTTAGGGCGCATTTATATTGCTGCTTGTGTATTTGTTCCGGACTTAGTCACGAAAAAATTTCGGATCGGGGTCATTGTCAACGTGATGCATCAGGTGTCAGGTCGTTAAGAGATTGGTTGAAAGTTGGAGGTGTGGCCGTTCAAAGATTGGTTCAAAGCGGGAGGTGTGGCCGGCCATTATTAACACTCCGGAAGGGATGGAAAACCTGAAACGGAACTTGAATTTTATTAGTTTCCATGAAAAAAATGTGGAAAATATGCGACAAGATGTCTGAATAAAACCGAAAATAACCCCAAAAGTCACTGCTACAAATCTAAAAGAACCACTTTCATCAGCAACCGAGGGGGGGGAACTGGGCAATTCCCCCCAGAACTATTAAAAAACATTTTGGAAGCACCAAAAACATTTTCAGTTGTTAGTTAAAACATCAAATTGCAATCATTTTGCACCCCCCCCTCCCGAAAATATCAGCTGATTCTGCGAACCTGACCTTCACCTTGTTGGCCAGCAGCCATTATGACGCAAACAATCTTGTTCAGACTACCGCTGTGGTTACTGCCGCTTTTTCAATCAAGCGAAGAAACAGCGACCCACCGCACCCCGTCTACCGTCTCTTCCTCCCACTCCACGCTCGCCGGCAAACGAATCGCCTCCGAGAGCCGTCGATGACGTCAGCGAAAGTGACGCATCGCCCGGTTCGTCGCGTAGCTCGCAAGCCGATGGTGAGGCGAACGTTCCGCGCAGGATCTGTTGTTCTTTGTTGTTCGAGCTTGCTGCAAGCTTCCGGTGCAAACGTGCGCTGAGCTCTGTTCCTCTTCGCGATCGCCGCAAGTTTTAATGGCGTGCGGGGGGGGGGGGGGGGGGGGGGGGGGGGGTTGGGTTAATTTTTATGGGAAAAAGCCTTTGCGCGAAGCCACAGTTTTATTCAGCGGTTGCCAGACTTTTTGAATGCAACCAAACTCTTTGAAAGAAAAGCTTGTCTTTCGATTTGTTATCTCGAGGTTGGTGATACGCCATCGGGGAAAGGATTGACCTGCCATCCCGGGTTGCGGAGTCGTAAGGAGTCGGAGGTTTTTGGGTGGAGTCGGATGCCTAACAACACTGGGAGTCGGATTTTTTGTCCGACCCCGACTCCGGATGTCCAATTGGATCATTTTGACATCACACTTTTAAATTGGGAAGTCCCGTTGAGAGCGTACGATTTCTTTTGAAACTTTTGTTGAAACAGAGATTTCTTGCTTTTCACCACGATTTCCATTGATTTTAATAGCCAAATTTCATTCTCTTTATGTTAAGGAGTCGGAGTCGGAAATTTTACCTCTCACTCCGCAACCCTGCCGCCATCTATTCAGAAAAAACATGAGATTCTAGTTGTACTCTTAAATTGTGCGAACAAACGAGCAAGTGGGCAAATTTTTATGAAATTCTACTGACACAAGAGTTACTTGTCGACGTGTACTCTACTAGTTTGAGAAAGACAGATTATTGGCGCGTGTAAATATGTTTGCGTGCTTGTAGAAAGGAAAGAAGAAAAACAAGCAATTCCTGTGTTTACCAGGTTTTTACCCGAACCCCTTTATCTGAAGTTAATGTTTTCACGAATTACGTTAATAAAATATATAATTTTTAAACGTCAAACTGTATATTTTTTTCTGTACTTTTTTCCGCAAATATCGTCGCCGATCGGTTCATATTCTGCGATTTTAATTGTTCGCCCCGCACAATTGCGTTGGAAGACAATTGCGAAGACAACGACAATTCCCCGGGCGCCGAATCGCTATGGTGGCGCCTAAAAGTCCCAACAATGTTACAAGTACTTTCTTCGATACAGTACATTTGCTTCCGAAAGACCTCAGTTTCGAAAATGGGGGCTCCAAACTTGCTTCTTGCCCCTGGCGCCATCTAACCTCGTTACGCCCCCGCACGTCATGTTAACTGTCCCTCGTTGTTTAACAAACGCAGTTTCCGTTTAAGATGCTCCGGAATCAGAATCCAACCCTGCCGAACAGCCAATCACGGACCTTGTTGCCCAGCAACCAAAGCAAACGGACGTGACCAACGACCCGACGATGCAAGGCGACGGCGCGAAGGCGGAGACGAAAGCCGAGGAAGATCGACCTCCCGAAGAACCGGAACGCTGCGTTTCCGATTCTTCGGTTCAGAACTTAACTCCTGCCAACTCGTAGCGTTGCAACTATTGCTTTTCACGACTTAAAGGTAGTTCTGGGAAGTGTTCCCCCCTGGGATGCTAGCCACGATAGCGCACTGCCAGTAAGTTCAAGCGCTTTGTGTTCGACACGAACTCCCATCAATGTACCCCTTGCCTCACGAGTGACAGAAGCAATGCGACAACAAAAAACAACAACCTCCTATGTTTTTGTTCTCTCTCTCTCGGGAGAATGCGCTGGTGAGACACGCGGTGTCGCTCTTGCTTTCTGTTCGAGGTTTTCGCTCCAACTTTCGCAACAGCCGTGCGAACTATTCGTTGTGCATTGAATGCATTTCGTCAGTGCTTTGCTTTTGCATTTGATTAACTCGTGCGTCCGTAGCAGGGTTCTGTCGCTCAAAAACCAGAGCCATTGTTACACTCGCGCTTTTTTCATCGAGATATGCGAACTCGTTCAACCAGTACAACTGTGCCATTTGGCGTCATGCTGCCTGAAGTGAACGCTGCTCAATTCTTTCCACGTGCGACAGTTTCTCGTTCTCGTCGTAAGATCACTGTGCCGTCGCCCAACCTCGTACAATTCATCCGCAAGCGTTGTTGCCACGTGGTGACTGCGTTTGTGCGCGCATTGTGACATCATACAGCCTGTCGTACCGTTGCTGCACCAGACCAAGCCACCTGGGTATGTTTGAGTGCAGTTGCCTCCTAGCTCCTGGCGAAGTTGTCCCGATAAAATGTTGCTACCAATTTCTAACCCTGCGCAGGTGCCTCAAGCGTGTCGTCATTGTGTTCGTTTTATTTCCGTTGTAGACAAGATTACGCTTTGGATTGCGTTCAAAAAAGGCAAGAAGATACCTGCTTTCCCATTAAAACCCGTGCTTGCGTAGCTGTCGATAGTTTCTTTCGGTGACTGTAGTAAAGTGAACAATTCAAACCTTGCGCCTTCAAAGCCTGATTTGTTTGCTCTCCAGAGAATCTTGCAGGTCGAGAACAAACCTTATTAGCCGGACGCCCGCTCGGCACGCACGTGCGTGTTAGCAGCTTTGTGATTTATATATTGTCTGAACTTTTTTTCCTGTTTTGATCAGTTTTGATGGGTCTCACGCAAATCTTCACGCCCGGGTGTTTTGCTCAATCTAAGTTCCATTGCCGCAACTGAATGCCGCATTGCAGAGACAATCGCCGTGCTTGCAGCCCATCTGACGTCAGCGTCGATTCGGCAAACGTAGCCGTACGTCATTGTACAGTACGTTCTTTTTGTTTTGCGGACGAACTATTCTGTCCAATTATATCTATGCGTGGTGGTGCGTCTGTGGCCATTCAGTGCTGTGTTAAAGATTTGTTTGAAAGGTGGCTCCAGAAAAAGTCGTACTCTACGCGTGAGAGCCGCCCGGGTGCATCTGGGTGCTCCTCCAGTCCCACGAGCTGCCTGGTGCTCTGCTTGAATTGGTGTGTCGCGACCTATCAGCAACGAACTGGGCGATTTCTGCTGAATGCTAAAAAATGATCCCAGCCGTCTGGAATGTTCGGTCGCGATTGCGTTGCCGCGCATGTTCAACAGGAGTTTCATCTTTCGCCGCAAACTGACCCAGAAAAAGTCGCTGTTTTGTTGCTAGGTTTCATTTTCTGTTTGTTGTCTTGCCCTGGAAATCCTTGCTTCACAAACCCATTGTTCTCGAACATACGCAACTGCCTACGTCACACGCAGACTGGCTGTTGTTTAATCTGACCGACTGGGTCCTGAATTTGTTAAAAAATAAAGAAATGACGTTGGGCTTCTGCATTTCTGTTGTTTTCGCAATTACTTGTCAGTTTTTCATGCATTTTGTTCGATTGTTTCTGCACAGACGGGATTCGGCTTCCGATCGTATCCGAAATATTGCGAATTATTCTTCGTCGTTTCTCGGACGTTATTCACGATTACATAACCTTCATCGTTTTGATGGTGTTCATTTTCAGGGTAAAGCGTCCTCGTTTGGGCCATATACGAAAGGGTATCAGAAGCTCGGGGCTCTTGCGCATCCGTTCTTACG
>Ga0210059_1002756_pt1 | contig 27764 bp, 18 predicted proteins | sample Ectturendosymbi2_FD_188042 | JGI IMG/M metagenome (GOLD analysis project Ga0210059, IMG submission 188042) | Ecteinascidia turbinata endosymbiont from Florida, USA - Sample 2 (SPAdes) (version 2) | ecosystem: Host-associated > Tunicates > Ascidians > Unclassified | place: Key West, Florida...
AGTGCCAACGATGGGAGCACTTGCCGGCATTGATCACTTTCAAGTTTTCTGCAAAGATTACTCACACCACTGGAATACCAACCCCCGGTGATTTCCACCCGGACAGCAGTGGTGGCCACGTGGTACCTAGGCGAAAATCACCCGACGTTATGGTGAGAGTGAGTTTTTGTTTCCCTGTCGATGCCTTGACATTGTAAAAATTCACAAAACTGCACTTATTTATAGTTTTCATGTTTCAATTTGTGGGGGCTTGGAGCATTGTTTGGGGGGGTTAGCCTACCAAATCCCCCCTGTGGCGACTGGACTAGCCCTATGTGAGACATGAAAGTCAATAGCAGTGCCGTGATCAATCTGATTGCCCAACAATTGTCGTAAATGGGCAAGTTTACCTTATGTGCCTGATTTTCGTAAAAAATTTGCCCATTTTGGGCAAGGTTGATTAATGTGGCTGAAAATGGCAATGAAAATAGAAGAATTTCATGTCTCAACCTAATTTACTTTTATTGCAGATAGAATCACAAGCTTGAAATGAGGTTCTGTTGAAACCTTAAACCGACCACCAGTGACGTCTTCAGGCGGAATTTTTTGATTTTTCTTTACTTTTTCGCTCATTTGTTAAAAGCACTTCCCACATTTTTGTTTCGAAAATTGCTTTTGTTCTTCATCATATAAAAATTTTTCCAAAATCAACACGTATTTTTCTGATCGGATGAGCTTGAGAAGATTTGCTAAGTTGTAAAAAAAACACGCGCGCGTCTAAACCTGTCAGTTAGTCCAGTATAAGCGAATAAACAAAATCTGCTCATTTTGGGCAAGGACAACAAAAGCGTTTGTGTTTAGAGGTTACCTGAGCAGGGTTAAACAACTTCACATTTTTAGTATTGCACCACTGAAGGCAAAGCAAAAGTTAAAGGAATTAAAGTATGGGCAATTACCTTTCCACATAACATTTTGTTTTGATTCTGTGATAGCTGTGTCGCCATCGACACAATGTTGTTTAGGTAAACACATTAAGGTTGGAGAAAATTTGAAATCTGATTTCGCTTTTATTGACAGTGCTTGCGCTTTGGTCTGTAAACATTCTTTGTACACTGACGGCAAACCAAAACTTTCCCGAATTAAAATGTAGAAAATTACCTTTCCACAGAATATTATGTTTTGATTCTGCGATAACTGTGTTGCTGTCGACATGATGTTGTTTAGGATAACCCGCTGTGTTGGAGAACATTTGAAAATTGATATTTGGTTTGTTGACAGTGTTTGCTTTTTTGTCTGTAAAATTTGTTATACACTACAGGCAAAACAGAACTTTCAGGAAATGGAGTATAGAAAATTACCTTTCTTACCAATATTTTGTTTCTGTGATAACTGTGTCGCCATCGACACATTGTTTTTCTCAATAATTTTTTCTGCCTAATTTCTCTCGCACCACCTTTCTGTGTTGCCCCGCGCTTTTTCTGATGAAAAACACTTTCTTCAATTTCGGACCTTGCGGTGTGGGTGGGCCACTACAATGGCGGTTAGCGGCAGGTTTTCATGGGCCGGTTAACCGCCCAAACACTTTTATTCTTTCTTGGGGACCGCTGTGATCCGCTCACTTTTTTGAAGCACTTACGATGATATTGAAGAATTTTTTTCAATACGTAATTTGTCGTTAGCGCCCCCAACTGGTTGAATTTGTGTCAGACTTTGAGTTTTTCTGACTATTGTGAGGCGTGATATTAGCGAACAACACATAAAGTATGCTGTGCGTGTGTAATGTGTGCTTGTTATGCTGTGGGTATGATCTCCGGTTGTGTGGAAGTGGTAGTATTCGTTGGTAGTGCGCGCAGAGGTCTTAGGAAGTTAGGTTTTCTGAAATTGAATCATTGAAATTGCAATATAGATTAGCTCGCATTTACTCGTACAATACGGTACAGTATAATTGATTGGGATGAGCCTACAAAACAACTACCCAACCATTACAAGTGCTACAAAACCGAATTTTGAAACAAATGACCTTTATCTATCAAAGAAATTTGATTTATACCAACTTTATTTACCACAGTTTATCTTATGTACAAGTATAATGGCAAAATCGGCACTGCCTTCTTTATAGGCCGGGCTAGGTACGGGCCAAAATTTAGGAGCTACGACTAGGGATTGGGTTAGGGGTTTGTTGTGACGTGATGGGTCGGTACGGGTCATAAAAATGTGAGCCCGTGACATCTCTAGTGGGCCAATCAACGACTTTAGCGTGGTCACTAGCATGCATGCGTCAGCGCCATGTGGGTTTTCCATTGCTCTTCTCGCTCTCAATGGGGTTTTCCGTAACGCTCTGGAGGGTAGAACGCGCTTTATCACCATTCCAAACCTATCCATTTGTACCCTCCTGTTCAGTTTAGTGCGCTCAGGCTGATTGCGGCAGGTGGTCGTTTGTAAATATCGAAAATTAAAGCTTACTTGCAATAATTTTCAGACATGTGAATAATGATTTCAAGTTGAAACTGGTGTTCCAATTGGTAAAATTTTCTAACTGAATTTAGTTCAGAACACATGGTTGGTACCAAACATTGTCCAAGGCTCAGGTGAAATGAATACATCTCCAACATAGATTAGACCTTTTTGGTATGGAACTAGCAGAACGTCCTGAGTTTGCTGTTTATTGTGAGATATTTCAAGTCTCAGGGCTGCTGTCTCCACGACCCTTTCTAGAGCAAAAGTAAGTGGGCCTATGAAAATGAATGAATAATCTCAAACTCAACTAGCCTATCAGCAGTTCCTATAGCTTGGGTATGATTTTAGAACCACAAGCTCTGTTGTTACAATTTCTCAGCGATATCAAAATAACAAGGCTTTTCTATTCTTTAAGGAACTTTTTAGGTTTGGATCAGTATAACAAAATATGTCTTCCATAATTGTACTTGTTCTCCTGGCTTCATTGGCAGTATGTGGAATGGGGGAGGACTGCAAAGTAGCACCCCGATTCTGGTGTAATTCCGTATCTATTGCGGAGGATTGTGGGGTATGTAAAATGTGATTTCATGTACAGCTGAAGACTTCTTAAGTTTTAGCAAACTGAGCAGTTTTGGTGATATTTTACCGTGTTTTTTAGAGAAAATGATGCAAAATTTATTTTGAAATGTTGGATGTAGTTTACACGCAATACGAATTTGGTTGGTAACTGTTTTACCAATTGTTATCTTCAAGCATGTTGGGTGTTTAAGGTTAATAAAGTATGTGTGACAAATTGAAATTTGTTCTCATATGATATGCTGTTATTTTCAGAAAGCTTTTAAAAGCATTGGTGTACTGCAAAAACATGCTTCAGTTTAAGTCTTATAGAAATTGTTAAGTCTTACTTTTTTGTGTTAATTTATGCAAAAATTTGACTGCTTTTTTGTATACTGTGCTTCGTGTGTATTCATACTGCGTGTCTGTGATCCTGTGGTACTGCCCCAACGCCGTTACAAACCGTTTGTGGTTGTTATTATCAAACTGCGTTAAGACAGTGTGTGCTTGTGCTCTATGGACTTCGTGTCTGGTACAAACATCAAACCAAAAATAAATAATTTTTTTTCTCACTTAATAATTAATATGTACTTCCTTCAAATTTACAATTTGTTTTCAGTGCTGCTTGCTAAAATAGTGTTTTAGTTATTTGTGAATTGCTATGAACTATCACAAAATCAGATACAAGCAAAATGTTTACACCCTTTCTTTTTGTAAAATCATTGCACATGTTTCGCATTACTTTTCTCTGGCACATTTGCATTTGTGTTACAAATTGAGGAATGTGTTGGATAGTTTGCAAGTATGTCATAAGTACAGTAGCTGTTTATAGAGACATGTAACTTGTGGACATGGCATGTTTTTCTTTAATTTTTGAATTTCTTGGAAATCAGTTCAAAATTAATAGAACTTTTGGTGTTGCATGTGTCGTTTCAGAAATTAATCTGTGGGGATTCAATTCAAGATTTAAATGTTTTGACCTGTATTCTTGATAATAGGTTTAAATGAAACTGTGAAATGTACTTTGATATGTGAACAAAAACCATATGATTCTTTCAATGACCAGGTTCTGCCAAGCTGTTTATCAAGATTGGCTTCTGCAAGACCAGGAGATGCAGTAAACGTTTCTGTCTTTTTTGAATCCAAGTGTTCCGACAGTATTCATTTTATCACCACCATGTTGTACCCTACGTGGGAAAAACTGCAACACACCGGAATAATGGATTTGGAACTGTTTCCCTTTGGAAAAGCGTTTGTGAGTTATTTTACTGGCATTAAGATTTCATTTTATTTTCTGTAGTAACTAACAAGTTTCATGTCATAAGACTAAAACTCGCTTGCAAAGAACTCTGACTAAAAATCACGGGATTTTGTTCTATTCTTTTGTTCTATTTTTTTCACTCAATCTTGAGTTTTTTGTCTGTGTATGCAACTACATCTCTTTCATGAACAGTGGTCCAACACTTCTGGATCGCTGGAGTTTCGCTGTCAACACGGCGCAGTTGAATGTCTTGGAAACAAAATACAGGTGAGAAGTTTTTAGATATATACAATTTTCACATCTGATTTTTCTGAATGCTTTACAGTTTGTTTTCATTAATACGTAAAGTTTTTTTACGTTACGGTTTGTAATAAGTTTTCATGAGTTGGACCTCAGAAGCATGTGACCTACTATGCGAATTTTCAGAATAGCTAGTTTCAGACTAGTTAAATGTATATATAAGCATTGACTCTCTGCACCATGAAGACATGGTAATATTGTGTCGAATGATTTTGTTATACTGCATGTACATTTTTAAATTACTTGCTCTTTGCAACGCTACGAAAGCGTACTTTTTAATTATATGAGCAGGCTGGTATTCTTGCTTTGTGCACTCTTGGCAATCTCACATCTTTTTTGTATGAGGGCACGACTTGGTTCATGCTGCTTTTTTACTTTCAGAATTGCCTTATCTCTGCAGCAGGCAATGATGAAAACCAGTACTTGCCTGTTGTGCAATGCATGGAATTGAACAGTCTACCTGTGGTTGAAGCTGAAACGGTAAGCAGATGTTTTAGCTTTCCTATGGCTGTTCATTGTAATGCAAAATAACTTAATGATGAGGGGTTGGTTGGATGAAGCGTTTGAGTCTGCTTGCACTACTTTCACTGATTGGTTGCCTTAGGAAAAGCAGACGTTACGTAGAGTTTTAGGACCAACTTACAAAATGTATTTGTAGAATTTGCCAATAGTAGCGCTTTTTTTCTACTTTTTTATCGGAAAGAATTTTGCGCTAACAGTTTGATAACAATTTTCAGTGCGTGACCAAAGGCGGATTGGACTGGCAAACCATCAACACCTGCGCGAACGGTTCAGAAGGTGATGATTTGCTGCTCGAAGCTGGACAAGCGACGAAATCTTTAAATCCCCGATTGAATTGGGTTCCCTGGGTAGTGATTAACGGGGTATGTTGTTTTACAACTTTTATTTTTTTAAAGATTGCTCGTAATACTTTGTTTGTTGATTGCCTAGTTGCAATGAGCAAACAGCCGGCAATTCAAAAGTTTTCCAAGTAAAACTGCAATAAAGCAATGCCAGTATCTCACAGCTATTTGGCTACATCCATTGTTCAGGAAAAATTATGTTCCCACCAAACAAGCCAGGCACTTTTACTTTAAGTTCTTGTCTGTCACCTTGAAGGTTCCGAACAGAAAATAAGTTTACATACCTACAGTATGTGGACTGCATAAGCTATTTTGTGCTGTTCAAATGTAGCTGAAAAGATAAGGAACTGTCAGCACTTTTCAACGTCTTGTTAGTGTTGCGCGCTGCTATGTCATGAATTACTTGAATGCGGTCGTTGTACGTTTGTAATCATCACACGAATTCTTTTCGGGTATACTTCGGTCAGTTGCGAGTGTTTGATTCATATACTGCCAAGCACAACGTTGTCGGAACAAAACTTTTTTTGCAGAATTAAATTTTCTCAACAGGCAAATTAACTTTTTTTCTGAGTCCTGCGCAATACCTACAGTTTTGAAAGAAATATCTTGCTGCTGCCAAAAACGTGCTTGCGACTGCTGTAAATTTTTCCCTTGAAATGACAGTAGAAAACTAAAAGTAACTAAAGCATTAAAAACATTTAACTTTGACAAGACCTTTCTGTATCCAAGTAACAAATATAGTCTTCTCATTCAAAGGCAACGAAGTTGAATCTATCGGCAAAAGAATTGAATAATAAATCTATTTCACATGACGCTGAGCATCCTCAGTGCTGAAATCTTATTCAAATAGGGTGCCTTTATTTTTAAGGTCAGATGTGCTTCATAGACGCCTTACATCGTTACGTATGTAAACGTTGATGTAGATGGTGTAATGACATTCGGATATGTGTATGACTCTAAACTGCTTTATTGCAAACAATTTCAACGGTCAACTTGTTAGTTCTTCGAGATAGGGCCGGGTTGCCTAGCAACAGAAGTCCGTCATATAATCACTGATGCGTTCTGTTAATCTACAGGTTCACACTGATGATATTCAAACGGCTGCGATGAACGACCTGCTTTCCCTTGTGTGCGAAACTTACCAGGTCAGCGCTTGTTTGCGTTTTCTATGTGTGTATCTAGTTGAAAGATGCGCACGCGCTGCTTATGTTGAATAAAAACACACACACACGCCTGTTCTTCTCAAGTGACCAACGTATAACGGTTTGTAGTGATGTTTCAACAACCCGGCTTGGACCTTCCATGAAAATGCCAAGTGGTTGACGGCACTCTGGAATGTGTTTTCTTCGCCGAGACATTTCGGTCATTTGTGTCATAATAGTATTAAAACTCGCCGTAACAGTATTCACTAGTCTACATTTTCAAACATTTTGACCGACTTCACTTTATATTTTCGGTCATTTCAAAAATATTTCTGTCCTTGTCCGAAAAATGACCGAAAACCAAAGTAGATGGAATTCGGTCGCCATGGTTGTGGGCTGCGGTGCTACTGCTCTGTCTAAATTCAAAGTATTTTTTCGTGCCATGAAGTCTGGGCAAGCTTGTGGTGCTGAAGTTAAGCGGTGGCACTTCGGTCTGCGAATTCAAGTCTATATTTGTCACTCGCTCGAGTATGCTTCGCAGAAAAATTTCCTTGCCGTCTTCCGGAGCGATCTTTCTAATAATGCGCAATGCTACCACCGGAGATGCATTGGCACAAGCATGGTAGATGTTTGACCTGTGGGAGATGATAAAAAAGCATTTTGAGAAAAGCGGTATATGCTCGCAAGGAATACTTTCGTGAGCCTTTGCAGCCGTAGCAAGTGACCTAGTATGGCGCGCGCCACTGACGTTGGCACAGTGGATTTGAATCCCGTTCGCGTCAACCCGAAGAAAAAGCATTGCTTGCGGTCTGCCATGCCTCGTGCTTGTGATTAATGGGTCGGTGTAGGGGTAAACTTTACTGGAGGTGCTGCCATTAGCCTACCACCAAGGCAGCATGCAAGTTTTGCATTAACTGCAAAAGTTGCCGCCTGGTCCAAGGTGCAGAACAAGTCGACATTGACGCCCTCAGTCCTCACGCGACATCTAAATGGAGTACAAAGCGAATACAGTCAACCTTTCTATCTTTTAAAAAGTTTGTTTATAGCAAAGACGAAGCAATACAGTTTTGTTTTTAAAGCTTACGAAAGCACGCTCCGCATTTTTCTGTGTTTGTTCCCTACTTCAAGAAGTGGCGATGCTATTCCAGGATGCCCAACCTGTTCAACACATGATTTACTTTTCAAGTAGCCAACCTCTAGATACATACCAGTCAAGTGACTGTAGCCCAAAATGTCGCATAATCCACGAAAGGTCAAACAATACTTAATACAGTTTACCATTAGTTAGCAATATGTCTTAACGCCTGCAAAAGCAGACAAAAATCATTGCAAGGCAAATAGGCGATTAATTAGAAGCCACTATAAAAAAGTATTTTTCATTTTTTTCGTACATTTCTTGTGGGAGGCTGGACCAGGCCGCGGTTATAAGACCACGACCGACTGGTTGGACACTCATGATATACGGTAAGTGTATGAAGCGCTTCGCACTTCATGCCAGAGCAGCAGCGATTCTTCATACTGCTTGCTCGTTGCTAGTACCATGAATTTCAAACCTTGCAGATGCAAAACATTGGCCGTGCTTGGTTTCAAGCCGCTAGAGTGGACCTGGTCGAGCGGAGATCTCTGTTGACAACAGAAAGCAACAGACGCTTGTGCCTTGTCCGTTGCACTAGCGAAACTTGGCGTTCTTCCATTGTTTGTTCGCATCCCCATTAAGGAGCCGCAACACAGTTTTGATTTCTAAGCTACAAGGAGCATTTTAGGTCGCAACAAAGGTTCAAACGTTCAACCCGACTGTTGGTGATTGTGTCTGTTGCACGATTTGTTCTCGAGCATGCTGTTTCACGTATGATTTCCCATACGAAGCGACCATTCTTGTTCTTTATCATCGACAGGGAGAGCTGCCGACTGAATGCAAGAAACCTAAAGCTTTGCAGACCTTGCAAACGCGAAAGCTCGGATATGTCCCTGGATTTTAGAAAGAAAGCTGGAATTATTCCATTCCTACTTTTTAGCGCAATATTTTAAGCAAACCGCGTGCTTTCTGGGAGTTAAATGCAAAGTGCAATGATTTGAATTTGATTTTGTCTGCCCTTTCGTTTGATTATATGCGACGTTCAGTGAATTACAGTACTTGATGGTCGTATTAGCTGCTGTTTTGATCTCTTGTGCTTTTTATTTTTTGTTTTTCTTCGCTGTTAAGCCATTACTGCAATGTTGTAGTAAGCCTGGAAGAGACGGCATTCTTGCAATATGTTTCTATTCCTCGACTGTACAAGCTTGTGACCCTGGTCTAGTTGCACCCCTTGCAAAGTTAGTTCTCCGTCGACCCAAAATCACTGTTGCTGTGTATTAATCGAATGAAAACAGAAGCACTATGGAGATTATCGTGTTTTTGCGCATGTATGCAGATCGAATAAAATGACTAAAATTCTTGCAATAAGACTGCTTCACTGGGCTGACAAAATTGGCATTAAATCATTCAACAGTGCGAGAAGTTACTTTTTCCGAAGGTTGCTGTCGGAAGTTACTTTCCCAAAGTTACTACTTCCATGGATTTGAGTTTGCCACTCTATATTTATTTTTCATAGAAAAGTGGAATGAAAAATTTGTGGAAACAGTTCTTCTGAACTAATTTATTTTGCATTAACTGATGTGATGACATTCAACGGCCGGACCTTGCAACAGTTTTCAGTAAAACCGCACATTCTATAAGATGTACAGGTTTAGTTATTACTTCCTGATAAGATCTAACGCTGAGAATATGGGTAGAGCATCAAATTCTCTGGAAAAATGCATCAAAAAGACAATTAAACATGAACAAGCGATTCTCTTCCAGTAGATACTGTGTTTAAACTCTCGACCTTACCAGGCCAGCCACACGCAGGTGTTCGTACCCAGAGACTGGTCATGTTTCCCCGCTGGAATATCGAAACATAGATTGTCCAGTCTTGATAAAATATACGCAGTGTCATAACAATTCGTGTACGTCTTGCTTCAGTTTTTCTAGTATGTTCGAGGTAGATGGTTAGTGTTGAACAGGTTTTTTAAGGTTTGACCTCGGTAACCGTTAAGACATTTTTAGAGATCTCAGCTATTTCATCTAAATACCGGAGATAGTCATAAAGCGAGGTTTTAGTGCATTTTGGTGGTGGTTATTCAATGATGTTCTACTGCATTTTGAGAGATCGTTTCGGTCCCTCAAAACACCTCAAAATTAACACCGGTGTTTGATTAATTTTTGAAATTACGAGCGAGTAGCAAATGTCGGATTAGCTTGAGTTGGTACAACTTCTGTCCTGGAAGAAGACGAGCGAGCGAACATACACCCAAGTGTCGACTTTGCAACCTGAAAGATGTAATTCGCACGTTTTGAATCATGAACGTGCGACTTGCGGAGTGATTACTGACACAAGCAATCTTTGTTTTGCAACAACTCTTCGACCTTACCTGTCTTCGTAAAGATAATGATGACTGTTCTGTTTGCTAATAGTGTTGCCACTTCTGATGTTTTACCATCAGATCTGATGCTTTGAGAGAAATTTCTGATGTCTGATGTTTTGGCGACAATCTGATGTTGACTGGGCTGTTGTCTTTTTTACCACATTTCCTCTCATTTTAGGATAAAAATAAGTTAGATTCATAATTTGTAAGCTTTTTCAATCAATCTCTCCCTTCATGTGTGGTTGGTTCTCATTCCAAATTGAAGAAGCTCTCTTCGCTGCTTTGAGAATACCTTTTTTCGTTGCGCATGACTTGCTTCTCCAGGTAATGACGACACTTCACTATATTTCGGATTCAGCGAGGTTTATCGCGCTTTGTTGGGTAATGGTAACAGAAGCATTTAGCTTACATGAAACTGTAACATAAAAATCTGATGTTATCAGGTGTTGAAGAATGCACCAATCTAATGTTATCGAGACTGAACCCAGTGGCAACACTGTTCGCGAAGTTGCATTTGCAGGCCTGGCAACTCATGACACAACATCGTGATAACAATTCAAGTTGGAACTAATAATGACAACGTATTGATGACTAAAAACAAGCAGAGCTGGAGGTCTTTCTTCTCTCATCACGAAGTAGGGGATGCTTGTTGTGAGTTACAATTATATCACAAATTTTTCAAAAAGCGGGAAAGAAAAGCATTTGCTCGTGACGAAAAGGCACGTTTGTGCGTTTACGGCTGTACAGCAACCCTGATATCGACGTACACCTAGCTAAAAATCTGAATCGGTCTCTGACTTTCTTATCTTTGGTCAAAATGTTAAACTTTCCATTGATTTTGTAATAGATGAACATGTCACTGAAGAATGTGCTTCACACTGCGGGCATAGGGAGGCAACCATTTTAATGTGTTGTGTTCTTGCACTAGGAAAATATGGGCGTCGCTAGCGCGGAGACCCGACACTTTGGGCCCTCCCATTTTCAACTGATGCTCTTACTGGCGGTGGGGTTATTATCTCTTATTGGGTCATTCGCTGATAATGATCGGTAGTTTTTGGTCCGCCCATAATCTTCTGCTTGGTCGCCACATTTCTAAGTTCGTTTCAGCCGTCTGGTATATAAGATCTGCGAAACGAGGTTATTTTTTCCACGTTGTTTTTTTTAGCTGAATTCAGATTCTAAATCTTCGTAAATCCGCATGGTAAGGTGCAGCTTCGCATTACTGCACTGATTTTACGTCCACTTACATCCTACTAGGCAGATTTGTGCAGTGTATTACTGCCTGGCAATCCTTTAGATCAAGGGTGTCAAACTGGCCTCCCTTTTTTGAAACGTCCATTAATTTTTGTGCTTTGCAAGTACATTTTCTTGCAGTTTTTACTTCAAAGCAATATTTCAAATTCACTCAGGTTCGTTTGGACATATTATCATTAATGTATTACGTTTTGCAAGATACAACTCCACAATAGTTGTGCAATTGCTTTCGATGCCAAGGTACGTAGTTTTACGTACGTGCTTGTATAAACAAACCAAAGCAGTGGCGCAACTGGAGGGGAAGGGAGACATCTCCCCCAGAGCAGCATTTTGGGGGTGCCAAATTGAGGTCGGAATGTTATGTAATAATTAGGGCAACCAAAAGTCAATAAAGTGAAAATTTTTCTGCCTTTTCAAAGCTTATGAAACGCCTGCAAACCAAATTTCACGCTGATACCATGAGCGACTCCAAAGTTATTAAGTCAAAAAAAAGTCAAAATTTATCATTAGGTCAAAATTTATCACTAGGTCAAATTTTCTTGCAGCTCGTGTTTTTTCTTTTCATCAATATTTTATTAAAGCTACAGCAACAGCTTTGATATGCGCAGGCTTGTCCATGGGAATGTCATTCCTATGGGAATCCCATGGGAAACGTCCCATGGGATTAGATGAGATGGGACAGGCATAAATTGCTATGCTATGGGATGGGAATGGGACAGATAAATATGTCCCATGGACAACCCTGTTGATATGGTTTTATACGTTTAGTTGAAATTTTTACATAATACTGGATTTTTTGCGACTTCTGACGCATTAATCTTGTTTTGCCCTCTACTGGACTAATTAAAGTACGCTCGGCTTGATAGTACTTTATACTAATGTAAAATCTTCTCAGCGACTTCAGCAGATTTATTGACACTGGATAATTCTCCTGTGCGTTTTGATTGATTTTCGTCTATGGTTTGTTACCTCTAGTTTCGTTGCGTCTTTCACACTTTTCATATTTGTTTCATTTCAACAGAAAAAAGATATTTTAAACTATCGCTTTGATGCTTTGCATTCAGCGTTTCAATTGCAAACATAGGAAATTGATAGATCAAAATAAAGTCAAAATTTGTAAATTACAAAATCAAAATGTTAAGTTTTTACGTCAAAACATTGGTTGCCCTAGTAATAATTACGAAATGTCAAATGTTAGCGGATGCTAATAATTACGAGTTACAAATTGTTGAATGCCAACCGCTGCTATCCAGTTGCGAAATCTCAACAAGATCACCAAGGTTCGTAAAGCGAGCAGTAATAGCGAAATTTAGTGACGTTTTTAGGTGGAGGTTCTGTCTCCAGCAATCGGGGCCCTCAAGTGGTTTGACTCACGCCTACGTCATAATACTTTCAGATAGCCAGGGTTGAGAATTTTCCTACTTCGCTCTCATTTTGTAATTGCGTTACAATGGGACGGGAATTCAACGCTCACAGTGGTGAGAGGCAGCGTACTTCAGTGGTTTTCAACCTTTTTGTACTGCGCCCCATTGAGCAACCCACCGTAATCTAACAACCCCATCTAAAACTCGAATAAAGCAAATGTAGTACAACTCTGTACATAAAATATATACTCGCGACCCCTCCAAAATGGTTAACGATCCCTCTGCGGTCGCGATCCCAGGTTGAAAACCAAGTGGCGTACTTATGTAAGCTCTAAAGCAGAGCTTCCCAACCTTTCTCTTACCATGCACCTCTTCAGCATTCCGACAAATGATCATGTACCCCTACCGCATTTCAACAGATAAGCATGTACCCCTTCAGAATTTTGACAGATGAACATGTACCCCTAAAACTCTTTATGACAAAATATTTTCTCATGATTATTCATAGATATATTTAACAATAAACATATAATGACTTCTGAAAATAATATTAAGTGATATGTGTATGAATATTTGAATTATAAACAACATGTAAATATATTTACCTCCTATTGCTAACCTTAAATGTACCCCTTTGGATAGGCAAATGTACCCCTGGGGGTACATGTACGATGTACCCCATGTTAGGAACCCCTGCTATAAAGCTTGACAATGCACCGTGATATGACACAATGTGTTAAACTGGTAATGAGGCTTACTTGCAGTGATTAAATTTGGTATGTATTTTTATTCTAGACAACGGAAAAGTAAAATTAAAAAAGAATGAAAAAGACATGGCGTCGTGCCTGTTTGCGCAAGATTTTTTCAGTTATTATCAGTAGTCTATAGTCACTTGGTACCTCATTGGTAGGTAGTGATTTTTGATGTGTACACTGTCTTTAACACTACAAGAGGCTGAAAATTCTCCCTGGGTGTTTTTTCTGTAGAGTTGGCCTGGATTTGCAATGCAAGGTGATTTAGGGTTTTTGACTTTATTGGTAGAAAGTGTCAGGGCAGTAGGCATATTCCAGAAGGTGCCTGAGCACATGCTTGACTTGACGTGCTCTCAGCATCAAATTAGGAACACCGTCGAACAGTGTTCCCTCTAAGCTGTGTGCGCGCGCACACAGCTTTCAGAGACTGCGCACACGCATGAATTACCTGCACACAGACACATTATGATGTTCAACGCATGAATTTACTGCACACAGACACATTATGATGTATCAAAAACAGTGCGCACACACCAAAAATTCTGCGCACACAGACTATAAAAAATTAGAGAACATTGCCGTCAAATATCATTTTCGAGTAGGCCTAGAGTTGTGAATTGTGTCAGAATTGAAACCGGTTTTAAAAGTCAAGCTCCAATTCGTGCTTGAGTTCAAATGTCAAGTCGGCCCCTGGATATTACCGTTAGCACCAAAATTAAGTGTGACTTTAATACTGTCCTATACGATTTAATTGTAGCGCATGTAGTAGCACCCAAAGTTTCAGCAAATCTTAAACTATGACGATTTGCACGTCATTGGAAAATTACTTCACGCCAATGGTAATCGATCGCAGCATTGTTCTATCAGTGACTGACGTCAAATACTGTAACTGTGTTGTGTATCTCCAGGAATAACAATTGACTGTCCTAAGTGATAAGGCAATCCTTTTCCTAATATGGATGTGCGATAGGATCACGTATGGTTATTTCTGTTCTCGATATATTGAGTCAATGCGACTGGGACAATTGCAGTTGGTAAATTGCAACGTTATTTTCAGACCACCAGCGTGGTGCGAAACAAACGTTATTTTTCGTTGAATGACTGCAAAGGGAAAATAATGCGGGTGAGATAAGGGCAGATTGCAGTGCATTGACAAACAGTGAGCTGAATGCCGTTACTTGCGTCGGGTTAAATATGTGCGTTTAGCTTTAAAGATGCCAGTGCTTCAGCAGTCATTCACCCCAATGGCATGTCACTGCAACATAGCAATATACGGAAGCCTCACAATTGGATCGTAGAAAGAGAAATGTCATACGTCATAACAGTCCGCGCCGCCGTGGAAAACGTGATGCTTTTTAGTTTTTACAGAATCTTTGTTGGGAAGAGTTGCATCACCCCCATGAATCACAGTCACGAGCCGCCACTGGTTATTATTGCTGTACACATGAATAGTTTCAAGTCGTAGGATATGCAAAATTCTTGCAGGAGACCCCTAATGGTAATTTTTTAGAACTCAGGGGGTCTCCTGCAAGCATTTTGCGGGACCGAGTTGGACTGCTACGGCACTGGCTGGACTTTTGTATTAGCCTGAGTGCGTACATCTGTGGACACATCTCCTTATTTCAGGCCTGCACAACATATGGCCCGGGCTTTCGCAATTGCAGAAAATGTTGCAACAGCCCGACTTCGGATATATAACTAATTGTATTTTCAGAACTTCTGTCAAACTACAACAAAATGAAATGGATTTTACGGCCCACGGCAAATTTATGTTGGTCACTTTGGCCTTTCGAGAATTCTGAGTTGTGCAGGCCTGCATTGTTTCATCCTCGTGCCCCCGAATTCCTGAATGCACCACTGGCCGTAACTAAATTAATGCTTACATGAAAAGTTTAAGGTTTGGGTGACGGCAATGCATTACTGGGCCAAACATCCCAACAGTCCCAGATCCAGGGAAAACAATTTGGGCTATACACCAAACTATGGCGCCCGAATGAAATGGCTCCCCTTCGCAGTATAACTGCGCCCCTTTCGTGGCTTTCAAAAATATATCACATGCAAATGAGGCAGTTATTTTGAATGTGCGGGACAAACATAGTAAAGATGACGCTTTTTGAGTAGTGCTTTGGTTGAAAAAAAAACTTAATTAATTTCACACAAATTCTACTGAAATCTTCAAATTTGATGATTTATTTTGGCTCTTCCTTTTTCAGCTAAACCCCAGGGACTAAGTCAGTACCAACCACTACGATTCTTCCGAGGGTCTCCATTCATAAAGGCAAATTATTAGCAATTAAAAGCTTCAGGTTTACTGCAATCTTCAGAGAAATATTCGACTGGGCTCTGCTTTCATGACTTTGCGTTAATTCGGACTTGCACCTATCTGTATTCAAGTAATTAGTCTACATCTACACAAAGGGGACGCAATGGAATCAATCAGCAATTATTTTACAGTAAATAGAAAATTGATTTCACACAGCTAAACCAGTGTGGGGTAAGGTAAGGTGACCTCTTTGGAAGAGGTAGCCGGATTTACATTTGCAGACTCCGACTCCTCTCTTTTTCTAAAATTTTCGAATCCGGTTCCGATGTATTTTCAAACATGAGAATCCTGCTGCTGTTCAAACTCCAAAAACCATCTCTGCAATCAAAAATAACATCTTTCCTAAACCTTTGTGTTCAGACCGTGCAGACACCTACTACTGCCGAAAAAAATCACTCTGGATCCGGGTCCGGTTTTTCCAAAATTTTGACCCCGGTTCCGGGTCCGAAAAAAAACGCAGAATCCTGCCAGAGTCGACTCCAGCACTCCGGATCTGTGGCCACCAGTGATGTAGTCGAGGTGGTAACCTCCGAGAAGAGACCGAGACCTGGCTCAAGCTTCGAGGCCGAGACTTCGTCATAAAAGCCGAGACCGAGATTCGAGACTTCAAATTTCTCTGATGGCAATTGAAGGCTGACTCCTTGAATAAAGCTGCAACAAGATATCTGGCATATTGCGAAATGCCAAGATAAAAAAAATTATTAGAAATTAATGCACACGGCCAAATAGTGAAAACGTTCTTTGTCACTTTCCTCTTAGGAATTTACAACCTCAAAGCTGTGGCCTAATTTACATATTCGTTGAAGAAATGCGTGAACATGAAAATATTGGCCGCGTTAAGATGTTCTACGTATTTTTCACTCGAAAAATGTCGGCTAACCAATTGAATATTGGAGGCGTTTGCCGTTGTTATGCTTCAATAAATTTGTTTTGACTCAGAAAAATTTGTTATTTTCTTATTCGTTAAAAAACATTACCAACCTTCTGCGTAAAGACAGGAGGTAATGCCGTTATGAAGCTCCCGTGTTCTGGCCCGCTGCTTAGTATAGAAGTATGTTATTTGAGAACGTGGAAAAGATGCGAATTATTATTATATTCTTCATTCTAAGCAACCACAATCGATTTAAGCGTGTGTACTTAGTGCAGCAGCAATAGTCAAGACAGCACAGTAAGGGGTAATTCCTCAGGAAAGGTTGCTTTCAGTCCTTTAATTTCTGCCCAGGTGTTTCTTTGTTTTAAACGCTTGCTAATGAAGTAACAAACTTTTAACAGTTTTTTGTACCACTCACCTGTTTAACTACAATTTTATTTTTTAACGTTAGGCAATAAGCTTATATTCTGCACTGACACTCAAATTACTTCGTCGCATATTTCGTCTATTTTTGGCTAACAAACCTTTGCTGTTTGTTGTAACACACACTACCTACAAATCCTACAGTGCACAAAATTTGCTTCAAGTAGTCTCGGCGTAAATTTAGATTTATATCGAGACTAATCCGGAATATCATTTGGAAACCCAAAAAAATGAATTCTGATTTTTCGACTTGCATTTAGTGACCCTTATGTCACCGGCGCATCAAGCGCTAGTAAACAAGGGAAATATATTCCGGATTAAAAATTTATTGCAATTTTGAAACAAAAGCACTGACAGAATTTCTGATGAAAGTCGAGCTCTGTGTGATAGAAAGAGAAGGCCTCCTTTGCTGAATTTCCGCTCGACGGGAGCAGAGGCGGCAGGGAGGCCCGTAGCCAAGGGGGCGTTCGGGGACAATGACCCCCCACATTTTTGTGACCCCCAAATTTTGTTGTACCCAGAATATTTTTATTAAAACATACAATAAAAACAAAAATATTTTCCACCATAAAAATGTATTTTGCATCTCCAAACCTTAAAACCTGGCTACGGGTACAGAAAAAAAACGACAGGGAAGTATGCACAAAGTAGGACGTTGGTTGCAGTTCTTTTTCCAAAAACGTAAGCCGTCGGTTGGAACCTTCTGTTCTTGAACCATTGTCATAAATCGTAAAAACTGCCTTCTGGTGGAAAGCTTTGGTATTACTTCTAATCCCGTTATTTATAAGCATGGCTATACTTGTATATTAAACCAGATCTCGAAACTTTGCTGGGAGGGCTTGCTTCCTCACTCTCATCCGAAGATATGATTGAGCAACGCTCCGTTACGGGATTATCACAAGTCAAGCAATCTGCTTTCTGGATGATGAGCTCTAAACAGAAAGTTCTCGGTGTCAATCAGTGTAATAAGCATAAGTCATTTTGTCACCATCTCAATGTGCATTAAAAATCTGTACAAAAAATTAAAGCTGCAGTATGGTGTTAGCATTCTTCCCATTACATTTGCGATTTTTAGATTTTTTCATACGCAATACATGCTGAAACAGCAGAGTCTATCAACTCACTTCCAATCATTTCTTTCCATTCAGGTCGTGTTTATTTTATTGATTCCGTACCAGAATCGATATGTACGTCCATATCAACCATTCTTAATGAAAACCGTGTGTCCATTGTCACAGCAATCAGATATACTTTGTTGCTGAAAGGTGCTTGCAAACAATTATACTCGTTTATGTTATCTACAATGCGGCAGTTCTGAAAGATTTCTCGGATGTGTTGCACCAACGATGTCAACAAAGACGTAAGGAGCCGCATTCGATCGCCCTTTGCTTTCAGTTGACTGTGCAAGTCCAGATCCGTCGGAATCACAAGACCTATAGTCATGCAGTGATCTGAAACATCAGAGACGGCGAGTAAAAGACTGATCGACAGGTTGATAGAAAAATTGCATGCGTTTCACCGCTGTAAAATCGCATGCTACTGCGATGCCTCTTTATTCTCCACTTTTGTCTATTGATTTCAGCCATAGTGTTCACTGGAAGTGAGATGAATGCTTTGCGATGATCCGAACTCATGGAAATCGGTCAGGTGAGTAAACCAAGAGTTGTTCAACCATGACAAACGCATACAAATCAAAGCAAGGTTTGCTTGGAATTTGAATAAATATAATCAGGGAAAAGCCAACGACAAATTTCCATTCTTCATCAGAGAATTTAAAAATATGTTCAACGCAAAACGTTAGGCGTTCAATTAACGCTTTAAGGCAGGGGTGGCCAACCAGTCAGAGACCAAGAACTACATTTCTTACTGCGTTACCGCAAAGAGCCACATCATACACACAGGCACACATGAATATCACCCCATCTCATTCCTCACTCAAACACATACCTTTGCTCAGCTAGATTTAATGTGAATATCAAACACCAACATGATATAATGACAGAAATTTACAAGCCATTTATTGGTTTGCATGTTACTTACTGGGACGTCTGGCATTCTTTGTCTTGAACAATCTTCTTCATATATGGTTTGTATTCCGTTGTTGCCAATCGATAAATACGGTATTTACGTAAGAGCCGCATGAAACCGGGCAAAGAGCCGCATGCGGCTCGCGAGGCGCGGATTGGCCAGGCCTGATCTAATGATACGCCACTGAACTCTACGTATCCCCAGTCCTGAAATCTGTGAGCAATTGCTTACGGTTGAAATCCTGAAGGACTAAGGCAAGTGCAGAGAAATCCAATATTATTTAGTGACAAATTATTTTGGATTTGCCACTAAAGACTTTGTAAAACCCACAGCGGAAGTAAGGCAGTAAATCGCATCACGAAATGCGACTTTTAAGTCAGTATTTTTCGCAGAGGCAATAAGATTGAAGCGACTCAATCAAAGGAAAGAAGATCACCTTACCAGCCTAAACCGACTTGAAGAAAAAGGGACCTGTTCAGACTTTCCTTTGGAGATAACAAATAAGATACTAACAAAGGCATCATAACGGGAAGAAAGACTGATTCCCCAAAATGTGACAAGAAAGATGAACCAGAGATTTGGACCGCCTTTCTGCTTACGCATCCCATTACTAATGCCGCTTTGTGTTGTGTCATCGTCACGTTGTTCCTAACTATGGTTTTACTGCTCTGTAATTGGTGTCAGATAGTTTTTCAGTTGTAGCGAAAGTAAATATTTCAGAACAGCGTTTTTTCAGTTGTTACTTGTCGCAACTTGTGTTTTGATTTTTAATTGTAGCCTTGAGTTTGATTGCTTCCTCTGTACTTGTTTGAGCCTTTCAGCGTTTTACTCGTAAGCAATTCCTTGCAAATTTCAGGACTAAGGATGTGTAGAGCTACGTGAAATCGATTACGTATCAAACATTTGCTGATTGGTTCGACTGCGTCACTTTTGCGGAGACTAATTGCTTAACCGTTGAAAAAATTGTTTGGTGGGGAAAACAAGCTTTGTCTGCATTTCAGTAGTGTTCGTGTTTGCCCAAGTTCTTTCCACTTTTTTCCTTCAGAAAGGCAAAAACTGTCCTTTCTTCAACGAGTGTAAATACTACTGCTTCACTACTCAGCTTTAGTGGACAACAACATTGTAATGAGTGGGGGCGGGGACAAATGCCACCGGCGCCAACGAAGGTCACGCCGAAAAGAGTTGGGCATTTGGAGGTCGAAAAAGGACGAGCTAGTGCTTACATAAAATTTTTCAACCATGCCAATGGATAATTTGCAGACGACTTTGGAGCAAGCCCGTCGCCAAGATTTCGCAGCAGGGGGGCAAAAACCACAAGGGCTACATTTTTCAAATACAATATTGGATGCATGCAGCAACCGGGGGGCCAAACATGAAATATGGGCACAGATTTTAAATGGGGACCGGGCACCACTGGCCCCCGCCCCGCTGACAATATTCCTGGTTTGCAGTTATTTCAATCTTATTTATTTATTAACAAACAGTCAATGATGTTAGGCCAAAGCCTGAAGAAGTTATTGGCAACACAAAGATTAACAACAAAAAACGACGCACATAAACACACAAACAAAAAAGTACAAACAGAAAACATGGTAGATGGTGAGGTTACGTTAAAAGGATGGGTGTTCGGACAAAAACAGACACGTCTGCTTAAAAAGGCATAAGGACGGATTTGTAGATAGTTTAGGATGTCCAAAGAGAAGCATTTTGATTAGTTCAGTGTGATTTAATGTGGTAAATTCAGAGTGGGAAAATATATTTTCTTCGACAAGAACCTTAAAAACATTTGTGATCAACGTTTGGCGTGATGTATAGGTGGAGGGACATTCAAGAAACATGTGAACTTCAGTTTTAATAGCACCACATTGACAGATCTCATAGTAATGGCCATCTATGATCAATTTTTTACTATGTTCTGAGCGAAGCATACACAAGATAACAGTTGTGATTGTATTGCAACCGTGCAAATGTCAAGCATTAGTTTTTTTGGTAAGGAATAAATCTGATACTTTGTAGCAGAATTGGCGTGAACTTAAATTATGAAGGGCAGTGGGTAGAGAATTCCAGAGTTTTGAGCCTTTATGGAAAAAAGAATCATGTAGGGAATGTGTTTTACAGGAGGGTAGCTGAACATTCGTATGGAAACGTGAAGAGTAGTCGGAAAGATTTTTAAAAAATTTGGGAGCAAGTGGGGATATGAAGGATGGTCATGGTCCAAAAAGGATGGTACGAAAGGCTTTAAGAATGTGAAACTGACGACGGACAAACAATGGCGTAAGACCTAATTCTTTTAGAATAATCTCGTGGGATGTGGTCCTGAGACAACCGAGGATAAGTTTGCTGCAGCAGTTTGAACGCTTTCGAGAAGATTGGAGTCAGTAGTCGTACAGATATCATAAATAATATCACCATAATCAAAGATGGGCAAAACATATGCACGATAAAGTACAAGAAGTGAATACCTGGGAAGAAAGTCTTAATCTTTTTCAACGCGTTAATTATTGACATAGCTCTGTGATGCAAGGTTGAGATGTGCAAATGCCAAGTCAGTGACCGATGAAAAAAAGCTCGAGATGCTTGTGAGAAACAGTTTCAGTTAGTGCTTGGTTGCAGAATCGTAATGGACGATGAAGAGATGGATGATTTTTAAAGGTAAGAACATGGGCTTTGCAGCATTGAAAGAAAAACTCCACAAATTGAACCACATCAGTTGTTCATAAGAACTATTGCCTTCCTTTTTCATAGCTTTGCAAACTGCTTCAGAAAAACATAGCGCCACACAATTCATCGCACCTTTCCGTTTCAAATGTGTTTGTGGATAGCCCCTACTCTTAGAACACCATTTTTAGCTTAGTAGTACTGAAAAGTTGAAAACTGAGAAATGTGGCAGCGTTAGTTTAATTTATCAAAACAACAACTACAACCGCTATAAGGCGCTTGAGTGCCCCAAACTCCCAGGCGCGTGACTTATTTCCTGTTACTTCGATTCTGTCCTGCAAGCATGAATTTCTCCACAGAAGTTAAGCCATCACAGATTTTGTAGAGTTCGAAATACTTTCAACCTTGGGCATAGCAGAACTGCCAAAGCGCAGCAGTGCATTTAAACCCGACACCCTGTGACCTACGCTGGAACAAGACAGCGCGTTTCGTGAAACCACGACAGCAAAAATGAGCATATATCATGCATCGTACACGTTAGCCACAAGCACGTGGAGCAACATAACCCAGAGTGAGCCACAAACCAAGGTTTCCAGGTTGGCCTTTTTAGGCCAAATTTTAGAAACCTGACCTTTTTCCAAGTTGGTTGGCCTAGAAAACTTCATTTGGCCTTTTTCTAGTCTCGTCTCAAGTTGGTCGGCCTTTAAAAATTCATTTGGCTTTTTGGTTGTTTCACACTACACAATTTCCTCTGTAGAAAAATATTTGCTAATCCGTTTTTTGGGCAACACCCTTGCAAAATTTTTTGTTAAATGCTGTATTAGACCGACGATCACGATCTGATGTTTCCAGAGATGACTGGATTTATGTTTTTCAAATCAAAATCTGATCCAACTATTTTATTTCAAAATCCAATCCAAACCAGAAAAGTGACAGCTTCAAGATCCAAATCCTGTAACCAGTAAACCCGCGCGTGCCAAAATTTTGGCGCAAAATAGCGGTCAACATTTTCGCCCATACCTCGCCACGCGATTGAGCTAGAGTTGGTCAATCGCTCAAAAGATCGAAGTAGACTTGCACTTCCGATTTAAGAAAAAATTGGGAATATTCAAATAACCATCCTTTGTACGCAGGCTACAAGGTATTAACTACGTTCTAATCTACACAAGGCTGCTTTTGCGAATCATGCTGAAACAAATAGCTCGGCTTACAATGCACGTAGTCAATAATTTGTTCAGAGGGTTTTCACATGAAACACAGATCAGCTTAATCTTTCTTTGAAAATCTGAAATGATGCATGAAAAATTTTGGTGGGGACAATTGTCCGGTTTGCTCCCCCTGGTTGCGAGCATACTGTGAAGCAACTGCAAGCGATTTAGTTACTGTGGACAGAGATGACCCTTAGTTTTGTTTTTTGGAAATATACAAAGAGCAACTCAAACTATCATTATATAGTTGCAATATTGGGGTTGCCAGCTGCTGACCCAACGATTCCAAATTTTGCACAAAAATTTGCTGGTAAGGCTGAAATCCCTTAAAACTTATTTTCCCTACACCACGGGCCACAAACCTTTTTGAATGTGAGAGCTTCGTCTTGTGTACGAATCAACGTGATGCACATTTCTGAAATAAAAAATTTGCTCAATTGCCATTAATTATTTTAGTATTAATAATTGATGATATGCGTCAATGTGAAGACATTTATCATGCTGATTTTATTTTTAGAACAGGTCCGCGGGCGACTTACTTGTTCCTTGCGGGCGACCTGGTGCCCGCGGGCACCACGTTGGTGACCCCTGCTCTACACATTTAAGTCAAACGTATCTGCTACGGTAAGTATTAAATAGCAAATTTTCAGAGGATGTGATCTACAGATGGTCTACAGATGGGGAGAAGTCATATTACATAATAGCGTGTTTTGTCCCAACCTACAAATTCTGAATTTTTTGTAGAGAATTTGCATTAAGAACTGAGCACGTTGGTCGTAGTTTGAATTAAAAAAGGCAGTGACTTCCTTATTGCTGGATTCTTTTAATCTCTTCCTATAAAGAAGCAAGAATGCGTCTTGCTAGTAACAAACAAAATAAAAATCAAGCTGAGATTTGTAAAAATAACTGCTTTACTGCTTTATTGGGGCTTGCTTTAAACTTTTTAGTAATGCTAGAGATGACGTTGGTATTTAAATGCTTTAATCTAATATTCATTTGTGTCTTGAAAATGCGGAAAGGTGTTTAGATTCAGGGTTTCGGTATACATGAGTAACACAAAATCTACGGGGATGTTTATTCATGAGGAAAAAACATGAACACCTGGTGAACAATTTGCAAATTTTTTACTAAAGTCTAAACTACGATGTGGGATGTGGAGGTACCTATTTCTGGAGGCCTGTGTGTGGACACACACAACGTACACCCCTAAATTCGATATTGGGTAAACCCAGTGGTGGGTTTACGGGGAGGCGATCGAGGCACTTGCCTCGCACCCCCCTTTTAGTGACCGCACTCGAGATGTTTCGCGTGTAAATTTTCCTAATTTTTGGTGAAAAATTATTATCCACTTGTATGTAGGTACTCTGGTTTCAAAAGGCCACAAACAGCAATAAAAATGTTCAGGTACTCTACTTTCGAGACGACCTCCAACAGCAAATGCAATGTGTAGGTACTCTGCTTTCAAAGGGCACCGACCAGCATCTCTAACATGTAAATAAGAAAAGCTTCAACCCAACTGTTCTGAAAAGACCCTATCAAGTAAGAGCAAAAATTCATACCAAATGGTAATTTGTCTCACTGTCAGAGAATGAAGCTTCTCATAGTGTGGACGACTGTGAAAACAGGGCCCCTGCTTTGAGAGCATATGCAGTGCATATGACATCCCAAGAGTTTTCGTGCGTTCTAACATATACCTGTTTTGTACTCCATTAATCTGTATCACACTAATTTGCCTTTTTGACTAATCTGTTGTAACTTGCAGTCTAATATTCTTTATTTAATACAGCATTTTTAGTCAATGAACACTGGTAATATTTACAGACCAACACAGAGCTCGCCAAAGATTTCCCGCCAAATTTTTCGGCAAAACTAACACTAAACCTAACCACTATTCGAAATATTAATACTCGAACTAGCCCTACCCCCATCCACTAAACATGACCCCTCATGCGGCATAGAGAAGTGCATAACATCGTGGTAGAAGTTGTCAATGATGAAATGCGGTAAAATTTGTCAAAGTCTCCAAATGCGTAACGGTTGTGAAAATTTACAGGAATACTCAATTTAGTCTTTTGAGGAGCCCTTGTTAGTATGGATTTGTAAGCAAATGTTAGTTTGACATTCCATTTACAACAGGATTTTGTATAACTATTTTTTAAATTGATTGTGCACTGTCAACCCAGAGTGAGTGCTGATATGAAAGGCCTCTACCAGCAAACTGAATTTTGAAGTGAAGTCCAGTCACAAAAACTTTCCATAATGTAAATAATGTATGAATTATATTTAGGTGGTTGATAGCTCTCAGTGATAATTTTATGCTGAACGATATTGCATTTGCTTTGTTTCGTTAGTACTATTGTTTCGTGTCTAATGTGGCTGAATTTTTGAAAGTTTGCTGTGGTAGACAATTATTAATTTTTATGATCTTTGTTATTCATAGCCTTGTCCCTTTCTAGGCTTGATCAAAAGGTCTTACCGCGGTTGGCTGAGTATGATTACGTCATCAGAGGGCCCTTTTTTCAGCCTTGCCTCGCCACCCCAACCCTAAGTCCACCGCTGGGTAACCCATACTAAAAGCGACCAGTTGTCTCAAGCAAACAGACATGTCAATTTTAAAAGCATAAATATTCTTGCGTTTCTTCACTGCGGTAAGTTTGTCAGAAAATTAACCCATTTTTACATGCGCATTAAAGCGACGCATCGCGTGCCTTGCTTAGTTTGAGAACCCACAACTACCTGGAATCTCTTGGCAGTTAATGAATCATTGGCGAAGTATCGGCGTTTACTGCAGATCTTTCGGCAAAGTGAGCGGTTCTATTGGTAACGAGCCTTTGGCTATTGCAACATGAAGTAACTATATCTCTTTGTCACTAAATACGTTTGAAACAAGACGGTAAAATATTTGTAACTGCAAATACCGTGATACATTTTCAGTGGTGTCTATTCATATTATGCAAGAGCCTCGATTCGGCTTAATAAGTAACCCACAAATCGTTTACAGCACATGCTTGTCACTGCAAACAAGCATTCACAATGTGTGCCCAACAACAAAGCATTTATGTGATTTGAAAGGGTTGCTCAATGTTCGTATGTTAAAGGTCAACATCGCATTATTCCATCTGATGGAAAGCTTTGCTCTACGAACCACGGAATCTCGCCACACTGTAAAGGGCCAGTCAGCATACAAAGGTAGACTTAAACAAGACTTTACATCTGCACAAGACAGAATAGAAAACTGCGTTAAAGCAGATGTTATGGCTTTTAGGGTATCAGTTGAATCCGGTTTCACTAGAATTCATATCCCAGCAATGAATGAAAAAACAACAGTTATTGCAGAAAGATAACGAACTAAGTTTATAGGCGTTGCAAAAATGGGTATCCATGATTTTACTGACAGTGTTAAGGACAGTGCGGAGTTGCAGTTTTTATGTCCATCACTGAATATGCAAATAATCGATTTTGTTTGTCGTGTCGGCTGAATGGAATGTTCTTCCTGATTGCCACAAACACAGTTACTTCATTAATTTGTTCTGGTGTTTGTTCATTTTACCAGACTACAAAAACAATTGAAAGCTTATAGACACACATATCGACTAAAAAAACAGATCTGGGTGGAAAAAACCCTCAGTGGGAGGCCCTGGTCACATGCGGCAAAACGCCTACTACCGTAACTTGAAGTGAACATTTGACGTTTTACTGCCGTGTTATTGTTACGCACTAACGACCAACAGTACAACAATCCGTTAGCAAGTTTCGCAACATGCCTCTGCAGGCAAAGGGAGCGAGCATGAGCGAACTGCGCTAAGCGTGTCGGGGGCCTCGTGGTCACGACTTTGCCCCAGGACCGTAACCAGGGTGGCGCGGTGGGGGCGACCCCTCCTAAAAATTTTTTCGCCCACCCTGGAAAAATCTATTGGACATAGTTTAAAAATATTGGACAGAGTTAAAAAAATTTCGGCCCCTCTCAGAAAACTCTTCGCCACACCTGGTGTCCCAAGCTGGTTACGGTCCTGCTTTGCCCTGATGGGCCTCGCGTTCATTTATCCGGCCCTGCCTACATCGCGCTCATTTATCCGGCCCATGCGCGCAGACGGCTGTTCAGATAGCCAGATGGGGTTGAATGTGTAGTTAGAAGAGTCTATTTTGGAGGTTGTCCCAAAACAGAGTAGTGTAGTTAGTGGATTATGGATGTTAACCTTGCGTCTAAGTAGGCCTTAGTCAATATTTGTTAACACTTGTAGGCGATTTGAGATACAAAATGTTATTAATCTAAACATGTGCCATGCACCAGGAGATTAACAGTCGAGACATCAGCAAGGTTTATGCATGCGTATTTCGGCCAGTAAAAAGCCCAATGCGCACGCTTTATAAGCATATTTCACTTAAGCTCATGGTAAAGTTTATCAAGTTGCGCTAATGAAATAAAACGTTCATCGCGGCGCACATGCTTTGACCGGCCTCATGTTTGCTCCTTTGGTAATAATGTTTTGATAACTGAACGATAGGATTGATTCAGCTTTCCTGTAAATTTTTTTACATTTGCGTTTCTTTACGACATCTCTAAATAATTGCCGTCAATTAAATGACAATGATTTACGACCCAATTCCTTTTCTTAAGCTCGTTCAAAAATTTTAGTTGGAAACTACGAGCCTATTATGCGTATTTGCGGGAAAATGTTTATAATTAATTTGCACAATCTGCAAATGCTGTTCATGTTGTGAATTAAAAATAAATTTTCAGAATTTCTAGCCCCCTTGCATAAACATGAAGGAGTCCAATGGAAGACTTTCTGGCGACGGTTCTGCCCAGGCCCGTAGACGCAGTGGGGCATTCAGGGGCAGTTACCAGTGGCGATTCTAGAATGAAAAAGTGGGGGGGCCA
>Ga0210059_1002757_pt1 | contig 27754 bp, 18 predicted proteins | sample Ectturendosymbi2_FD_188042 | JGI IMG/M metagenome (GOLD analysis project Ga0210059, IMG submission 188042) | Ecteinascidia turbinata endosymbiont from Florida, USA - Sample 2 (SPAdes) (version 2) | ecosystem: Host-associated > Tunicates > Ascidians > Unclassified | place: Key West, Florida...
CCACGCACCCGCTGGATTGACGTGGTCAGACGCGATCTTGACCAGCTCGGCCTCGATCCAGCCGCAATTGAACCCCTCGCGCAGGACCGTGATGAATGGCGGGCTCTCGTTAATCTCGTTGGCTCAACGCATGACACGCCGAAGAGCGCCGTGCACGAGATACGGTGATGATGATGACGCAAATCGCCAAAATTTGATTTGGCTGGTGGACTTCACCCAAATGTTCCCTATTTATCTAAATGTTTTTATTTTCACCCAAATTTGAACGAAGCTTTTCTCATTTTCCCAGATTTAATTGAAGCTATTGGACCATACCCAAATGTTCTTAATTCATTCAAATGTTTCTAATTTTGCCCAAAACGTGGATGAATTTTTTTAGTTGGCCCAAATTTGATGAAGGCTGTTGGAAGTAACACATATTCCAGTTCACTCAAGGGCAATGTGTATTTTGCCATCAGGGGCAAAAAACAATGGCAAAATAATCTCGGTATATTTTGCCGTTTTGGCCATTATTTTGGCTTAGTTGGGAAAATAGACACTACCTCACATACACGTGACTGTAGCTGTATACTTTGCCCAAATGTTGAAAATTTTTGCCCGAATAATGGCCAATTTTTCAGCGTTGAGGATGCGACCGCATCCCCATGCTGTACGCTTATGTTGCAAAACGTATTCAATTTCAATAATACAAGGCCGTGGCCCATCAAAAATTCTTCCGTGGCCCACAGGTTGAGAAATCCTGAACTAAACGATATAATTTAAAAGAAGCAAATCATTTTCGGGTGAGTTGAGTAGAGGCGAGCAGAAAAAAATTGGAGCTACACAAACGCTTTTAAGTGCTTTGTTGTCTGTACCTTGAATATGTCTATCGAAATATTTTTCAGTTTTCCGAGAGACGACACGAAAAAATCTTACATGTAGTTTTTCTTTCGATATTCTCAACCACTTTTCTCTCTAGGGTTCAGTACGACAAGTTTATTTATTTTTGATAGCGGAAATTGGATTTGGTTTCAAAAGGTTCACTACTCTTTTTTTACGTGTTTTTGCTTTGATTTTGCCTGTGATATCTGCATCTTGATAGAAGTCGCAAGAAATGCTCAAACATGATTATTGTGCGTTTTTTGACAAGTAGTTCCATTCGATTTCGTTTGTCTGCACTTATCTGTCAAATTCTTGATTGCTGGTACGATCTTACATTGGATTCAAATGTAGGCTACAGTATTTAAAATATCGAATGGCAAACCCCGAAGTATTTTCAATTTGACTATGCCAGGTGGTAATTCTTGAGAGCGGAGCATGCATAAAAGCAAACTTGTCCAAACGTCAGAGAAAAAACTACGCCACAGCAGGACACAGGGCCGCAACCAGTTGATACTTCGAGGGGAAACTGATTGCAACTTGTTGTACCTGACAACTATACATGTTTTTGAAAATTTCGGTGGGGGAATTGCCCTGTTGCCCCCTTCTGGTTGCGGGCCTGGCAAAGCATTCTGGGGAGCTTCCTGGAGAATGGAAGTTTAGGACCGACCAGAATATGTAGGTGAAGCAACCTAGCCTGCAGTGGTCTGCGCCACCAAGCTCTTAAATCTAACCGTATAAAATACTTAAGTAGAAGTACGACAAACGCCTTTCCACGACACTTGTACTTTTTATTACACGAAAGGTGTGATTTACAGACGAGGCAAGGCAAAAACAGTACAAAGAATGCTCGGTCTCGAAACACTGCAGGAGCGCGGTAATCACAACGCTAAGATTCACGCGCACCCAACCTTAAAAGGGCTGTACATTGACATGAACGAGATCGCAGTCGCTGCATGCCGCTTTCACAGATTATTTGTGAGTGAAAACCAAAGCCTTTGTCGCGCAGCCAGGCGTAAAACGCAGGAGTGTGGATTCAAAATTCTCGGCTTGAATATTTAAAAGTGCAGAGACATGGGCGTCTGCAGGGGGGGAGAAGCTGGTATTTCCTCCCCCTGGAAATTGGGTCTAAGAACCAAAAATTCCTAGGAAACTTGAACTTAGCAGCTTAAATACTGCACAAGAGTCAGTTTCACAGTTCTGGTGTCATGCAGTGATGAAGTTGCATTTCACTCATTTGCTTGCAAAGGCAGGTTGCGAAACTTGGGAGCAGACTGTTTTACTATTGGTCTTTACTGCATAACAATAACATGGCAACGAATCTTCAAAGGTTCACTTCAAGTTACAACGATAGTAGGCGTTTTACCACATGTGACTGTTGAACGCAGACGTCTTGGCAGGCAATGTAGCGAGACAGTGGCTGTTGAGCGGGAAGCCACGTAGTTTTATGCTGTGTGAAATGAAGCATTGCTGCCAACGCAGCGCAAATTTTGGTACTAGCCGTAACATGGGCCATTTTCTTTATGGCGCATGCATCGTCAGCAACCTGAAAAGGATGAGCAATATGTCGACGTTGCCCCCCTTGGAAAATTTCTGCGGACGCCCATGTTAAAAAACAGTACGCGACAAGGGTTAATCGCGAGCTGCAAATATGCCATCACAATTATCACTTTCGCGATTTTTCCACATCTTCCCATTCGAACACTTGCACTTCTATCATCCAGTTCTAATTAACATTCCCAGGCAAATGCGAGGATTCCCAACCAATCGAAAATGTATTTTCCCTGCGAACTACTCATAAGCGCAGTGTTCATCAGCAGACTAAAAAAAAACGATCAAACACTAATCCCTTGTTATTTTTCATAGCTGCAAGCAAATTTTCCTAGCGGTAAATCCCTTGTTTTCTTGTTCAATAGCGGAAAGGTGGATAAGGAAATTACGCTTCCCTATTGCAAAAAAGGAGAAAATCGGGCATAGTTGGTTGATGGCTAATAATGTATCAAAAACATTTGGCGTATCGGCATGCTGGACGCAACTCAGGTTTGTAAAAATTCAAAATTCGGTAAAAATCTGGCAAAATGTTATTTCCCAACAGTTACGAATTTGACTTCCAGCGTCGACGTTTCGCTGCAGATAAAGTTCACGTTGGCGCCGAGTGTGCCAGGATATAAGGTATAAAGGTCAATCAGAAATAAAAATGTCTGCAGGGTAGCAAATTCGACTATTCGAGACACGTTCGAAGGCCATGAGTGACATACTCTCCACACAGCATAGAACGAAAGTACCTTTGGCTTGGTGGCCGTCAAGCAAGACGCGCACCGAAATGTAAAATCTCTCAACTTAAGGGCGATCTCAGTGCCAGTAAACAAATTCGGTTTAGCTTCAAAAGGGAACTTCGGACATTAAATGATTCGGATTTGACCCGAGAAGAAAGGAATTCTATTTGAGCGCAACTGAGGAAACGACGAACGAAGTCCATTCAATATGAAAAGCAACGAGTATTTCGGATCAAAACATACAAACAAGCACAAAATTTGAAATTGCTGCAAAACAAACAAATCAACCCATGAAGCGGAAAAAAACTGCCCGCGATGCAGAGAACGCGCTTCACGCCAGACAGCAGCATGGCACCAATCAGCTGTGTGCGAAAACGAATGCCGGGTGGGAATTACTTTGAGCAAATCGAAAAGCAAAACCCTCTCAACAGGTGCATCGGACGGAGCTGGTATTTCGCCACGTGAAACGTAGCGGCGTAATGCAGAAAAAACAAACAGAACTAAAACAGTTACTCCCCCTTTCCCGCGCAGCGAAGAGCAGAACAGACGGAAGTTCCACTGCATTAACACTTCAACTGCCTCGAGCAGGTCAGCCGCGAATAGAACGAGTGTGAAGCGGAGGCAGAGTTGATCGATTCGGGAGTTGGGAACGGAGGCGAAGGTAGCGGAGGACGGGCGGTAGAAAATCGCCGCAAGCAGCGAAACGGTTCGCTTCGAATCGAACCGGCACCGAGAACACGCGTTTGCTTCGCCGGAAGGGAGGCGCTGATGTCGCGATTCCGAGCAGCGACGATAGAAAGCGCGGGCGATAAAAACCGTTTCGGCCTCAAAGCATCAAAAGTCAAGCAGCAGAAGGAAAACAACAACAGCGCAAATACGAAACGAACACGAGGTCTGGTTTCATCAACAAATCGCGATAAAAAAATAGGAGGCGTCGCTCTTCCTGTACCCTGCTAACATGATTACGGCGATCACTGACGTGGACGGAATATTAAAAAAAAAACATAATCAGAGACAAGCACGCGCACGATTTCCTACTTCGCTTCGAGACCAGCTTCAGATATTTTGTGGCTAAAGCGAGCGCAAAGCCATTCCCTGCTTGTTGCTTTTCCGAAATTGCGCGAACGAAGCACCCACCATATATCGGCACGAGGCGGAGAGGAAGGTATCAGCAATTTGAAAAGCATTCGTGATTTACGACGACACAATCACAAAAGCCAAAACAAGACCGCAAGGAACGCCGCTGCAACCTGAACCGATGTGAACAATGCACGCACCAGCGCGATAAAACGCAAGTTCGGCGAAAACTGAGACGGCTTGCTGGCGCGACAATTGTTCCTCCTCCTCCTCCAACACCGCAACGCGCGAGAGTTACTCCGGGCACGCGCGCAATCGTCTTTCACGCGGCGAGAGCGGGCAATTACGACAAACGCTGGCAGTTTGCGGGATAATCTCATTCTGTATTTTGACTGGTGCTTGTTGGGCGACGGCGGGAATCCGCTGCACGCGGTCCGGCCCAGTCCGGTTCCCGGGCGCCTGGCCCTGTTTTCGGGTTCGCTTCTTTATTATTACTTGAGGAAGCCGTCCGTGTCCTCGGTGCTGGCTTTCATGTCGCGGACAAACTTGACCACGTTGGCCAGGTCTTCGTTCATGTCGGTCAGTAGCGATTCCTGAGAAGGCGACGCAGTTATGATTCCCTACATCAAATAACCGTCCAGCCACAAACGGGGGAAAGTCGGGGGCGTAAACTTTCTTTACATTTTCAGAGCTATTAATTGGAGGATTTCAAGCAAAAACTGCGAGTTGGCTCAACTCGTGTGCATGGCCATACATCAGCGATTAGGAGTTTGCAACGCAAGAGGCGTTACTAAAACGGTGCCGCAGAAGAATTGATTCCAAACACGCTAAGACACATTCACCACAGCAATTCAACTTCTCAGACGAAATTAAACAAATCACAAACACGTTCGACATTGAAGTAGAACTGCAAAGCGGACTTCATGATTTCAGTGACATTGTAAGTAGTAGTGCAGTCTGACCCTTGCTTAGTTTACAAACCGAAATAACTGCATCAGATAACTGTCTGACATAGCAACGTTCAGATGCATTCGCAGGGGAATGAGGGACGCAACGTCTGGACATTGCGATTCAATTTATTCCTGCCATGGCACCATATGGATAGGCTTGTTCAGAACCCGATGTCAAGGAAGCCCATGTTACACACCAGCTCCCCAACTTTTGATCCTGGAGAAGGATAATCGAGGTATAGCGGGTTGGGAGACACAACGGCAAGGTTAGTTGTCTCAAGCTTATCTGCTGCCCTGTAAGGTAGGCCCGTTTACTGTCTTGTTTTTTGTAGGATCAAGAAACACTGATGCAAGCAAAACGAAGCAGACAAAAGGGCAATACTTTCTGATCGTTGCAGCTGTTTACCTACTTTTTATTGTTCCTTCTTAAAAAATTCAGAAAACACACCTATTTCAGCACGATTTCGTCAAAAAATCAGCAAATCAGCATTTCTGCTTCTACACAGTAAGCGAACATGGTGCAAACTTACTGTAAAATCTGACCATGCTGTTCGGTTTAGACGCCATTGCCTGCTAACATAATGGCATTTCTCGCAAAACTGCAGGCGCTCACAAAATCAGAGATCTTATTACCACCACCAACTTCAAACATCTCCCGCATTATTACAACATTCCCAGCAACATTAACTTTTCATAGCAGTGTACATGAGCACACTCTTCAAATTAGGAAAGTCTGAAAAAAGCCATCGCCGACAAAATTTGATTCGTTTAACCAGGGTTTTTTAAAGGCGTTTTAGGAACCCGATTCGGGTCCCTAAAATCAGAGAAAATCGGGTCCCTAGAATCAGAGAAATCGGATCCCTACAGATCCATACCGGGTTCCTAACATTTTCCTTAAAAAAACTGGTTTAACGATAAAACTTACTAACACAAAGATTAATCATTCCCGATAACACTGTAACCTAAGAAACGGATGGATGTTCAATATCTCAACACCACAATCTGACACGTGCAGTATGTGAAACTGAGCGACATCAAGGAAGAACCAGAGTAACAATGGGCATTAATGTTCGACAATATAAACATCATTGACGTTGTGCACCGATCCGAGCCTGTGAAACTTCTAAAGCTCTTGGGATTACCAGCCCTCTTATTACGGTTTTATACGATAAAGCTCGGTTTTATGACACCGATTGCTATTACGCAGAAATCAAAGGCATCATTTTTCGATGTTTGCAGAACTTTTGATGTTGGTTACTGCATCCAAACGAAAGCACTGCAGAAACTTATCTCAACTCGCAAGTGCACTTACTATATAAAATGTAAGATTTATACATCAAAATACGGAAAAATATAAAAGGAAGGAAACTGTATATTGGATTTTGAAGCTGTAAAAAATTATTTACACACGCCACGTGTGCTTCATAAAGGAACTTGTAGAATAAAGGTTTCGATTCATTAAGCTGGCAAAAGCTTGAGAGTGGCAGGCGATTTTTAATCGCGACAGTAGAGGCATATTGAAGTGACACCAGGTATCAAGCAGCTCACCGATCTGCTGTCACGTATGCTGTCTGGATGGCCGCCATTGGAGGATGATCGACTGCTGCCCACCGATGATGACTCTTTATCTGCGCAAAAGCCCAAGTTGATTAGGTTTCGTTTGCTGCTTTGCAACGTCATGTTCTTGCAACCCAAGCGGTCTGAAAAGCGTCGAGGGTGAAGTCGTGGTAAGAAAACTTCTGCACTGTTGCGGCGGTAATGGCCAGACAGGTCAGTCTTCTTCAGAGTTGCGATTGATAACCGGGCGGGCAAGCAGCAAAATAACCTCTCGTTGGTAAGCTCGATCAGAAGCAGTGTACTTCGAAATTCACTCAAAACGCGCGTCTGCCAAGTGCAGGCGCAGAAATCGCACTTAGCGCAGCAGCCATCCAAACCACTTTAACCGCTAGCACCTGCACTCTATGCAAACAGATCACCTCGCTGAGCCTCAAACCGAGAAACAACCCAAAGCTAATCGGTTAATTGACGAAAAGGCTGTGAGGCATGGACCGCGCGTTCCGCTCCAGAGCGCACACAGGTGCGAAGAAGCGCGTTGCGGTGGGGCCAGCGTTCAGGTTTAGCGACTGCATGTGCTGCCCGGAGATCAAAGCCAGCATTCACGTGGACATCAAAGTAGTGGAACGAGTGAATCTTGCAACAACTCAAGCACTTTTCTCGCTACTTGCCCGCTGTGGTTATGTTTCTCCTGCGCGCTCGGAGACGCATCGCTTTCGCGTTTCAGCCAGTGCGTTTGGTTGACGATTAGAATAAGTTGTTTTCCGAAACGTGCAGTGTTGTTTCATTTCAATTATTGGTTGTTGCGTGTTTGTTTCATATCAAATAAGTTGTTTGAAGTTTTGCAACAAGCTCGCAAGTAAATTTATTTATCACAAACAAAAGTAATGTTGATGGCGAATGCAGGCAAAAGCTCAATCATCCCAGAACTACCCTTCGAGAAACTTCAACAAAAATTTAAACAAAACTGTCGACGACCTAACCAATTTTGCTCACGCAATGCCCCGAACAGCTCAATTTTTCATCAGTAGAGGAGGCATGGCTTGGCTGTGCTCAAGTTAAAAAAAGCGAATATGTGTCTATAACAACGTACTGCATGTGTCTTTCTGCTTTTCAACAGCTGCAATACAGGTTGTAAGACATGACACGTTGTACACATCGGGTAGGTGGAGGCACAATTAACAATTAAAAGTGACAAGCAACTAGTAGGTATTCAAGTAACTTCACCCCACAGGTGAAAGAAGCAAGGGATCAACTGCAAATTTTTAATAGAAAATCGATTTCACGCAACACTGCCCATCATCAGTCCTCACATCTGCAAGCAACTAGTAGGTAGCAACACGTGACACAGTTAAAAAACAACCCTCAAAATAAGTTCGGTTTTAAATGCTGGCATCGGAAAATATTACGACAGGCTACTATTATTACAACGTCAAAACCATCCAACCTTCAGCATAGAGCTTCTTTTCCAAGCTGCCATACTTCTTACGGTGCTGCACAGTCGCGTGGGGGCTTTCGTCGGTGGGGTAGATCGGGGGGTAGTCGCTACCGTATGCGCTGTCGCCGTTCCCTTCTGCAAACAGGTGAAAACACTCAGCAACCGAACAACTCAGCGTCTACGCTCGGGCGTCTAAGTACGTCATTCAGCGTACTTCCGTAGGATGCGCTCAATGTTGCAGTGGATGCTGCCAGTGGAGTCTGCGCAAAAAGTTGGCGACAGTCGAAAACAAAAGCAATTAGCACGAGGTTGGATGCGAACCTGAGACTGGGTGGGAGCCGCCGCTGGTTACGGGACTGTATCGGCAATCGCCGCTGTAGACGGATGGGAGGAATGGCGCGCACGGCGACAGGTGATCTTCGGGAATACTTAGTTCCATATCTGTATAATGCGAAGTTGTGTCTGGTTATTCTAAGCACGGCAGCCAGATTTGATCAAGATATTACTTCTTAACGCAGGGTTGTATTAAGGATGACGTCACTTCTATTTTGACTTGGCTTGAAAAAATCGCATTTTCGTTGTCCTTTTTTTTGCGAAATTCTTTAAAAAATTCTGAACAATGACTGCGGCTATATTCACGTCGGCAAAGCATCTTTGTTGTGACAATATATCTCTTCAGTGGATATTCCACATATATGCATGTCAAAAGATCAAGTCTGGAAAATTATTTCCTTTTTCCTCACTAAACAGACCCAAAAATTTTTTCCCGGACTTTTCCAGACTGGAAAACGACCAAACCTTTTTCCATACTTTTCGGGACTCCGTAGCAACCATGGCACAAACAACGCACTTTGCCACCATTTGGGTCGCCGAATCGGCACACAGAAAAAAACGAAAAAAAAACCAACGAACGAGATACAGTATAGCTAAGTTACCAGAGTAATGAGCTGGCGTGGTCAGCGAGTAATTTCCAACGCTTCGTGGACCGTTGCTTGTAACAGACGGATGGTACGTGGCGTAGGGGTAGCCGCGAACGTAGCCAACGTCTGTGGAACAAGGTTCAGCAAATTGCATGACAAAGAAATGCATAACTATTCCGTGTCGCGCAAGGTAAATTGCACAGATTTTACTCCCGGCTTTTCTACCCTACGCAAGACGTCCGGTTAATCTCAGGTCGACTACAAGTAAAGCATTGTGGAAGCAATATGGCCGGGAATGAGCAACGACTGTTTGAACGGTAGAAACATTGTCCGCCAACAAAAGAGCTCGAAATAATCAGCTAGCCTGTCCAAAAGATGCCGAACGCAACTGTACAACCCTGTTTTTTTCGCTGAGACATTTCCGTCATTTGTCCTGTGATAGCATTAAAACTCGCCGCTACAGCATTTACTGACCGATCTTTTCAGACATTGTGAGCGAATTGACTCAATTTTTTTCGGTAATTAAAAAAAAATTCGATCTATGACCGAAAAAAAAACAATTACCTCCGCATAACCATTTAAAATAAATTGCGCAAACCAAACCTTGGCGAGGAAGCATCTGGCTGTTGACAGGCATCAAATCAGCGGATGAAGTGCCGTAGGTGTAATCCTGGAAAGGGTAAAGGGCCTTTGCTCCGCGTGGGTCCAAGCCCTGGCCATCTCCGTACGGGTCGAAGCGCGAACGTGTGCTCCAAGACTCTCTCGACAAGGAACGATCAGGGTATTTCCTCGTTGACGTCATACTCGCGTTGCTCTTCGATCTGTGATTAGATCGGATTTGTGAGTTTACTCGGTAGAACACGACTATCAAGGGAATAGGGAACCTTGCAAGTGATTTGATTTCAACCATATTCTTCGTGCCGTTTGTCGTGAACTTAACTGAGGTGTATGCCACGACGCACATTTTTTAATAAAAACAAGGTAATATGATTGTGCGTCGTGATTAGCTTCATTTATTCGGCGAAAATCTAATACGAAGAAAAAACTGCTTGCATTTAACCTAGTTCTTTGCAAGCGCATCAATTATTAACATAGACGACATAGCCAGAAACAATGCGATTTTTCCATCACTGAACACTTGAAATGTTTTTGTTTATTGCATCATATAAATAAAAGAACTGAAGACAAGATGTGAGCCTCGCTACTTTAGGATGAACCACGAAAAAAATAAACACTGCGGTTTTCCATTTATAGCAGAATTTTTGCATGTCTCAATAAATGAGGGAAGACAAAGAAACGAGCTACAAGTTTCATACAACAACACTTTTAAGCCGTTGCGTAAAATGCAAGACGTTTTTGTGAGGCTGCTCTTACACTGACGTGTCGCCATTTTTTTAATAATAGATATATATATATATATATATATATACATATTTAACGGTTTTCATTTAACTAAAAGATTCAGATTAAGAATTTTCGCCAAATGCACCGCAATAGGGCTGTAAATGGAATGAAGCTGGACGCAGAGAGCAGCACTTAAAACAATGCTGGCAAAGTTGGATTTGGAAGTTAGGAAAGCCAAAACTGGATTGTGAGACACGCTGCTGCCCGCGAGGGTTATTGTCGAAAATTCGCCTTAAAAATAACTAATAAGACATTAATTGAAACTTGCTAGATAGCGAATATGGTTAGCAACATTTCAAAATTCGCAACCAACTCCCTCGAAAATTTCGAGGCGTAAAACAAAATGGAGTGCGCCTTGCAAAGTCTGCGGCGAGGAAATGCTGAAGATAGAAAAAAAGCGATCAAACCTGTTTCACAGTTTATAGAGTAGAGACAGATGGTGCCCAGCCGTCGAGGGCGCGAGCAGAGTTTCCCAAAATCTCGCCTGTCAATGCGCTGATGAACGATGTACACGAGTCACGAGGGATTTAAGATTATCGGGGTGCACTTCGAGCATATTTTTGCGATTACACGTCCTCCTCACGCGCCAACAGAGTCAAAACACGTTTGGGTTCACGCCGGAGTTCACGCCATCCCAAGAGAGTTCTCGGATGAACATCAATGCTACTGCTCTTTGCGGAAATAACAAAAAGCGAAGCAGAGAAGAGCTTCGCCGAATATCCGATTTCCAGCAATGAGCGATTAATTTCGAATCGGAAACGATTTGTGGCTTTCATCCATTGAGCCCCGCATATCTATTTCAGTTGAAGAACGATCTTGCTGTGCAGCTATCTATTGATATAGGATACGGAAAATGGGAAAAAAGGACGGAGAAACAACTTTTGGTGGGCAAATAAGCTTGCAAAGTGGGCAAAGATGCAGTGATATCAGTTTGAATAAGCTGCAAGCGGAGACAAATCAAGCGCACGTTTTGCAAAATCTCAGTGAAACGAACTTGTTCGAGCTCGAAAGCACCTGAAGTGATTACTTTCTTACACCATACATAGCAATTGAAAACAGCTGGAACAGTCAGCTTCATCACTTCCTACTGACTTCTAGATTTACACACGAAAGTGCATTTTTGCGGGGGATTTGGACGCGGAAGCTGAAATTTTTACGGCAAGGAATGATTTCCAAAACAAGATAGAAACGAAGATTGGCCACCAGCGTCAAGCGCAATATAACGCTCAACTGCCATTCAGCCCAAGAGGTAGCGTGGCGGTAAAATTTTATCTGTCACGGGCTGGTTTGGGTGAAAGAGTTGTGCTTCAACGCCACCGCTTTCACAAAGGCGGCCTAGTTAAGTTATCGTTTTAAAGGTGGGTGTTTGACAACTCTGAATCTTGTCCAGGGCGTGTGGGTTTCAGTAGAAGCCGGCAAGTTCGTTGCGCAGCATGGATTGGCATTTCAAATTGTGTTGATTTAATGTGAAAATTCCGAATATTGCTTAAAATAGCTGAAAGTTTGATTTGAGCCTCATTGAATAAACATTTTTTATACAAAAGTTTTATGCCTTACTGTACCAATCTATCAGCAGAAATTGCCATGTTTCCATTTTGTAGGTAGGCCAGCAATTACTGATACTTTCACAGTTTCGAACATGATCGAAATTCGTGAGAAAGTTTCGAACATGATTGAAGCTCGAAGGTTTCGAACCGTTGTCAAGAGTGCCTATCCTGGTTTGAGTGGCAAATAGTCACAACCGTACCTGTAGCAGTTTCGTCCTACTCCACCAAAAAGAAAAACAAACGAAACCTTTGAAAAACAAAAATAGCCCCCAGGGCACATCGACCAGAATATCAGCACGTTACAACAACATACAGTATGGCAAGAGACACGCGGCGGAAAAAGCGACAATTAATCGATAAAATCGCACCGTCGCTTTGGTGAGCTCCTGTTCCGGCAGATGACCAGAGTGGCGACGATGACAATGCACACGACCAGGATAGTTACCCCTCCGATGATCATGTACCAAATCCACGTCGGCATGCTCCATGGCTCTGCACAGATCGATCATTGCGATTAGACAAGGTGCGTCAATGTCAGGAGGAAATATATCGGAGTGAATGATTGACGCACGTAATATCACGGAGATCTACACAAACGAAGCACGCCGTTTGCGCGTTTTCTGTTCTCTAAAGCAAGCCTTTTTCTCACGACGCCCCATTCAAATTGTTTTTCTATTTCGCAACGATACACACACAATTCTTCAACAAATAGCGACAATCCCAGCTGCACCCGCTCCATCGAATACTGGATGCAAGCATTCAATTAAAAGCGGTTTTTATGTCTGAACGAATAGGCCAGCAGGTCGATCTGTGTCCGAAACTCCTCTGTTTCCCCAACTCGAGCAGCACGCCCCACACAGTTCCCAATTTCCGAGCAGCTTACCAGGAACTTCATCGGCTTTTTTCGTTCTGTAGCCGACCACTTCCGAGTACGGGCTGTTTCCAGCGGCGTTCGAGCCGAGTACTTTGAAGTAGTACTGGGTTTCGGGCGTGAGGTTATTGATCACCTTGGACATCTTCTCTCCCTTCGCCGGCTCGATCACCCAATCAGAGATGCTGTGCTGGGGATCGGTTGTGTAGAAGATCAAATAACCTGAGCAGACAACGAGCCACGTCGCGGTCAGGCGAACGAGCAAACAACGAGTCAAACTGGGCGAAGGGAGGAGAAGCGCTAGGCTTCGCGTGTCCGCAAGGCGCGATACTCGGAACTGTGGCTTCCGAACAGAATATTAACATGCCATCTGCAGCCTTTGACATAACGAAAATAGGGTGGGCGCTTATTTCAACTACAGCGCGGGACCATACGTGACCCGGAAACACGGCTCGGGAAGAGATTTTCGGTGAGTTTAGCGCGATGGCCTGCGATTCACAATGCAGCTGTTGTTGCGGCCAACAACTCCCGGCTTTGTCTTGTATCGCTGAGCCCGAGTGCGCGGTCGTGTCAGAACAACAGCGCGTAAGCGCCTGTTCGGGGTCGACAGCGACGTCGACAAAAGAGCGGCGTCTTTCAACGACAGAATCACTTTCCACTGTCGAGAAAGTGCTTGGTGACAAACACACACAAGGAACGAAAACATGTTGAATCGCGGCAAACCGCAGACCTTGAACGGCAGACTGAGAGCAAAGTCGGGAGTGCGCGGTCACATCTGGTTCTAACCATCCACGTGGCCTTGTAATTTTTGTTTCAGCTCGAAGCAAACGTTTCGGAAATTTCAAAGCCGCGCATCAGTTTCGCATCGAACGCTTGCACAAGTAATACGTATGGTAACGCATGTTACGTAACTGACTTGGCGTTACGGACAGTTAAACTGCTTTCTAAAGCCAAACTGGGTTTCCACAAAAATGGCCCTAGAATTTTGTTGACGTTTAGGAGTTAAGTGCAATTTTATAATCTTCGTTCTGGCTTTGCGTAAACAAAAAATAAGCGAGGGCAATAACCCCTACGAGGAACTGAATATAATGCAAAGAAAAGAAAAAGCTCCAAGTTGCGAACTGAAATCGATGAAAATAAACGCGACAAACTCGGTCGTGCAACTTGCAACCAGGGTTGCCAGGTTGGTCTTTTTTGGGTCAACTTTCAGAAAGCTGGACTGGTTTCAAGTTGGCCTAAAAAATTTATTTAGCTTTTCTTGGCTTCATCTCAAGTTGGCTGGATTTAAAAATTAGTTTGGCCTTTTGGCTTTTTGTGCTGAAAAAGCTTCAACTGAATAAAAAGACTTACTTTTCCATTTTTTAGACAAGACGTTTGCAAATTTTTGTGATAAATGCTGTACCAGACTGACGCCCTTATTCTTATGTTGGTAAGATTGAGGGATGCGAAATTTGAAATAATTTTTGTATTATCACAAGAAAGTACTGTGTAATGTGTTGCAAGGCTAAGCACTACACAGGCTCAGCGCTAGCAGTTAGGTCTGCGTCTCTGCGATAGAACTGCGACAATGACGTCGAGGAAGTGGAAGGGCTCTCATGACTCTGGCCGTAAGTACAGGAGTGAATGGGAAATGACTTTGTACGAGTGCAGAAAGCTGGCGATGGATCAGTATGCAAACTGTGGAACAATACTGTACCCAATATGTGCAATCTCACAAAACAAAAAGTCAGAGAAGCATCAGGAATGGACTTCAGTATCAGGAATGGACTTCAGTATAGGGCCAAGCAAGACTTGATCTCAATTTCCAAGAAAATTTCCAGTGATATTCCTGTAATTTGGATGTTTTTTATGCAATAAAGGAATAGATACACCAAACAGAAAGTTTTAGCTTTTCATTCGGCCCTTTTCTGGCTTTTTTAGCACTGCTTGGCTTTCTGTTTTGAGATTTTTATCTGGCAACCCTGCTTGCAACAGAAGTGAAAAGTGACGAATCTCGATTCTCACACATTAAACTCCACATCCAATCCAGCAACTGCGGAAATTTCGATGCATCACAAAGGACGAGTTCGGAAAACCGACAGAACATTCTTACCGTCAAGGACTCCATTAGGTTCACTAGGTGGTTGCCAGTTGAGCTGGACAGCTGTGGGCGAATCTTCGAAGGGAACGACGTTCAGATCTGTTGGCGGCGTTCCGGGTTCTGCAAAGAATCGATGAAGAGGATTTCAAGATCAACACTGCAAACTTTTCTACGCAAAATAAAATAAAACTGTTTGCGAAGTACACGCTGTGTGTAGAGATTAAACTAAATTCGGCGCCATAAACGAACCGAATGGCAGGTACCAAAGCAAGAACACTGGAAGAATTTTGACAAATGCGCCGGTAACGACGCGGAAGAGCGGCGGCAAAGCCCAACGGGCCATCAAAGTTCAGACACGCGCACGAACAGAACCTACTGCTTTCTTTGGTGGTAGCGGTCTCCGTCATTGACCACTCGCTCCTGCGCTTCTCCTGGACAACGCGAACCGCAATCTCATAGTACGTGTGTGGTCTGAGGCCGTGTATGAGGCAATTCAGGTCCGTCGAGTTGACGAAGCGTGCACGAGGCTTTCCCGGTAAGTTTGTCTTGTAGCGAACCTGTACAAGAACCTTGAGTTTTGCTGGTTCGGTCGACAACGATTCACACGATGTCATCAGAAGCATTGGTCGAGGATAGAAAATAATACACGTGTCAGATAAACAAAGATTGTTTTCGACGACCAGCTCAGAACAAAACATTAGAAAATCCTTGACGAAGCACACCGAAGTAATTTCTAAAAGTCTGCGTCTTTCTAAAAGAATGCAAAGCTGCTGGGTGAAAGCTGCCGACAGGCCAAACCCCGTTTTACGTAGAGCGTGCCGTTGTTTTTGAGATTCCACCGTGGCAGGGTTCAGCAGAACGCTTTTTTTCACGCCATGTTGCGATACGCATCAGGCTTTCCACGTACACTTGCTGCACCATCAGAATGCGAGAGAGCTTTTAGCCTGAAATTGCCGGGTTCGCTAGGTGTGTGGGTCCCCGCGGGTGAAGTGGCCGGTTTGCTCGTAATCCACGCTGAGCGAACGGGCGCACGGGAGCATAGCGCATTAGCAGTGAGGCGTGAGAGTGAGCTGTTTACGGAGGACGATCTGAACTGAACGCGGTGCAGATAAGTCAGGGTAGCGTGTCAGGGTAATTGACAGCGGAGCTATTGCAAGTGCGCAAAAGGATTCGCTCAATGAGACTTGACAAGACTTTAGTGAAAATGTTCGAAGCAGATTCTTTGCAATTTTTTGTCTGTCTCGTGATGCTGACTTCGAGCAAAGTGCTATCTTGCCCGCGAATGTGCACCTGCGACAACTACGCCATTTTTCACGCAACCAACTGCGACAGCCAGGACCTTGAGTCCTTTCCAAGCGGCATACCGGAATGGTCTACGGAGCTTAGTTTCGACGGTAACTACCTGACAACGCTCGATTTGACAGCTTTTGACACAACCGTCTACTTTGAAGAGTTCAGCATTCGCTACAACGAAATCGAGCGGGTCAAACTGTCAAATCTTGCTGAAAGGCAGCCTGGAATGCGAGGAGCCTGCAACTACGCCGTGGTCATTTTCCCGCGATTGAAACGCGTTAACTTGCGCGGCAACGCGCTCAAAAAGCTGCCCAAATGTTTGCTTTTCGCCTGGCCAGTGCTGAAGATTTTGAAGCTCGACGAAAATCGTATCGCGCGTATCCAGGATCTGAATCTGGCGCATCCGACCGCACGAAGCGCGAGTCTGAAGGAGCTTTCTCTTCGACGAAACCGGATCACGCGGATCGCGCGCGATTCTCTGTTTACTCCTTCCATTGCGCTGCAAAACCTTACTGTGCTCGATGTCGGAGAGAACAGGATCGGCAGCGTGGAATCTGCGAGCTTCTTGTTCATGCGCGAGCTGGTCGAGGTGAAACTCGACAGGAACCGCATCAGGTACTACTACCTTTGTGTGTATTCTAGTTAAATTTGAATGTTGCGATGACATAAAACACGCAGCTAACATTTTTCGTGAAGCGCAGCAAACAACTGTTTACACTGAAGTCTTCCCTCGTGCGTCCAGTGCGCTTTGATTTGCAAAACTTCGGTTGGAAACATGTGACCACATTTGTATTCTGCGTGAGATTGCAAATGAAAGAAAGTGAATTGCGATTAAGCTAGACCAAACACAATTTACATCGAACGATCATAAAGGGTGAAGGACCAGAGCCTAATAATGCAAGCCCTTTTATTTTAAATTGAAAATAAAATGCCTTCAAAATATATTTAAGTTAGTCTTCATCGTTGCGAAGAACCGAAAAATTCAAATAGTTTTGCTCAAATACGGAGTGCATACGGTTGCTCGTTTTCAGGTCAATTTCGTCTTTCGCCCAAAAATATACCAGTAGTATTCTCTTCAACCCAAATAAATAAATCGTTCGTGGCGAAAATTCTACATTAAAAACGCTAGTCCTGTCGAAATTCTTACTTAATACCCAGATTACCGCTGACTTTATGGATTTTCACTTGTTCACGCCACACAAATCTCGGATTAGGTGTTTGTGGATCCCGCCAAGGCAAATATCACGTTCCCGTGCGGAGAACTTGAACGTAAATTAGCGTCGAAATCAAATCACGCGCACCTGTGCAGTGAGGCCGCGCATCCCAGCGGTCCGAAAACACAGAAACTCTAAACCTGCCGGGTTGATTTCGCAGACGTGTCCCACCTTTCGCATTCGTCACCACCGGACGCAAGACAGAAACGATTATCCTCGCCAGAAACCGGATCTCGTGGATCGACGTCAACGCTTTCGCCGGACTGCCTCAACTGCGACGACTGGATATAAGCGAAAATTCAATTCACTGTTTGGTGCCGCGATCTCTGGCGAGTTGCGGCCAGAACCTGCAGGCTCCTGAAGCGATGGTCGAGGACCAGGCGTTAATAAGAAGTCTCGAACGTCGCTACGAACACAATTTGCGTTTGATCCGTTCGGTCAAAGTTGACGGCAACGACTGGACTTGCGACTGTTCGCTCAAGCCGCTGTTGCACCACAACAGCACGCCATCTATTACGCCGCAGATGGGCGACGAACGCTGCGCGCGCCCTGCTCCTTACCAGCATCGGCTTCTCGCTTCCGTGTTGCGCGCGCTAGATTGTCCCGATTAAGGCGTTTATATCATTCAAGTGGCGATATTATCGGGTATGGGTCGTGCTTTTTGTGGCGCCGCGTGCAGTGCAACTGATTGCATCTGACGATAGTGCTGATTCAAGAAAACAGGAAACGAAACGATCGATCACGATATGTTTTGTTGAGCTGTGTCCGTCTCAGAAATCGCTTGTATCATGATGTTTTGAAACACCAAATCTTGCAAAGAGCTGTTTCTCAGTGTTTGTCTGCTTTGAGTGTTTCACAGCTTCATGGCGAGCAAGCAATGTAAAAACACAACAGCTTCTTACCGCTTGCTATACGGTTTACACTGATCGATACAGGAGCGCTCCTTTCAACATTCCTCGATCGAAGCGATCCTCAATCGAAAATATATAATCGCATGCATGCTTAAATATTTCACAAGTTGGATTAATAGATCTAACGAAGATATGCGGCTTGAAAAGACCTGGCGACATTGTACCGTACAATAAAGCAGCTGTACAGCCTGCGTTCGTCACTGTGCATTGCGAGATAGATCAGCCCAAAAATCAATCAAGCGAAATGCGATAAGAGAGAAACGTGTGACTAATGCTGTTTCCGACAACGAACCGAGACAAGCAAACACGACCAACTTTGCCGCGCGAGCTAACCAACCTTGCCGCTGCAGAAAAGGCAACGATGGGCGGCTGGAGCTGCGTCGATAATTATTAATTGTTAAGCCATAGGCGGCGCCGTAAACAACAAACACGCCCCGCGCGCGTTTCGGCCAAGAAAACGAAGATCAATCGTAATTAGATTTCCACAAAATCTCGGGGGGGAAAGCCAGGGTTCCGTAACCGCTTGTCTCCGTCAGCGGACGATGGCGGCCACGTCCATGCCCGTAGCTGAACAGACAGTGTGCTGAGGGTTTGTTTTGGAAAAAGGGGCGTAGCTAAATAGAAATTTAACGGGAAAGCAAACGCGCAAGCGGCAGGCATGGATGACTGGCCGAACCTACGAAGCTTGGTTGGTGCTTTTCGTAGACCACTGCAGGTACCACAGGTGCGGGCAGCAATCTGAGATCAAGTGGTGCGTGCGTATTTTCTCTCGCTTACCCTTCTAATGCTACCGTAAAATACCGTTTGTTATCGGCGCAATTGAAGGGTCGCTTGAACCTGAAACCACTTCATTTAGTGGTAAGTCAATACAGCGACGTTTGTCGCGAGCATTTTGCCGCTTACAACTGGTAATGTGCTTGCACGAGAAAAATTTTAAAACCGCACTTATCGAAATAAACGCGGAAAACGAGCACCTTGCTCGCTTAGCGGTCGAGTGTCACGACATTATGAGGGCGAAGTAATGCATTTATCGATACACACGTGTCTTAACAAAAAAATAATTTAGTTGAAACAACAAAACAGAAGGTTCGGCAGCGAAATTACTGGTTTTTGGAAAATTAAGACGTGTCAAGTGTAAAAAGCATTTGTCCCGGTAATGGGAGCAGTAAAAGTTCTCAATATGGCAAAATACATTCCATTGGCAAAATCAACTTGCTCTAAAATTTCCAGTGTTACTTTTTTTGAAAAAGCCAGCGCTATCGATCACCTAAACCAGTGTTTTTTAAACTTATTTTGAGCCACGGAACAGTTTTGTATTTCTCTCGTAGTGTATGGAAGATTCAAATAGGTGATAATTACTTCCATAAAAGATTTCTTGCGGAACAGCTGACAATCTCAACTGGAAACACTCGTTAAAAATCACGATTTTAAACAACAGGTGAGGAAGACCAAGCTGAACTGCACACATGCAGTCAGCTGCAATTTCTTCAACAAACTGTTTCGCGGCCAGAAAAAAGCACTGACAATCCCGCAAACAGCAGAGTGCGAAAATCGAGTTTAAAAGTGATAAAACGTCAGAGCAACCAGTGGATGACAACGGACCTGCCGATCGTGCACGGTGACACTTGCTGCGCTTAATTTTTTACTGCACCTTGATCCGCCGGCAACGACACGAGGCGAGATCATTTGGGTGCAGGACCATCTTGCGCGGCTTAAAGGCTTTACGTTAAGGCGCAGGTAACTAGACACTGATCCAACGAAACCGTCTGTTGGGCGCGATACTTAGCGGCGTGCCGCCCCATCAGGAAAGCTCGCAAAGAAACGCAAAAATGGGCCCCATTGGCGCAATTTAAGAAAAGCGGGTGTTCTTTAGCAGTGTTGCTGAAAGAGTACGTGCGCAGTGTTGTTTTCGGCAATGCAGGTCGAACAGCCATGCAACGCAGTGACCTTCCCACGATGATCCCGCATGCTTTCAGCAAAAGCTCAGCTTCAAGGTGAAGCCGGTGCACACCGAGAGAGCCTTGTAGGAATTCAGAACAGCGCAGTTACTGGTTGACGCATCATGCAGTTCGAAAATGGTGCGTGTTCGACGCAAGACACCCACCCAAGCTCTTGATTTGACTGCCAGTGACAAACTTTTTCGGTACACTAAACACGGCAGGTAACCCGCTCCAAACATATTCGCACTGCTTTATATCAACAATTATGCGCTATTGCCAATCGGTCGTGAGACTCCTGCTGTCACCTTGCTCGTACGGGCAGACCGTTGCAGCCAGCGATACTACTAGTTTTGCGAATTCTGAAGAACTTTCCAACGATCTAAACTGATATTATTTCCGTCAGATACGCCAGTCAAAAAATTACTCATCAAACCACCCTTGAACTGATTCTTTATGATTTTGATAAAAATTTTATGAAAACAAAGGGAACTAGGAAAAATTAGATAGCCCGTAAATCAGGGCTGTCGCCAGCGGGGGGGCCAGTGGTGCCCTGTCCCCCATTTGAAATCGGTGCCCCCCATTTCAAGTTTGGCCCACCGCTTGCTGCATACATCCAATACTGTATGTTAAAAATGTGGCCCCCCTTCTGGTTTTTGGCCCCTCCTTCTGGTTTTTGGCCCCCCTGCTGCTAAATCCTGGCGACGGGCCTGCCGTAAATCTACACCAGTAAAATCTGAGTGAATAGGTTTTGACACGGTACAAAGCAGGCTCGCTTTGAAAACACTCAGCACAAAGCGCAAGCATCGTTTCAGCTAGCTTCGACTTGCTGCTATGGATCGACGCCGAATTTCTTATCTGCCAAATCAATCTGCAGTCACTCTGTTACTCCCAGTTCATATAAAAGTCACAATCATGGAAACCCTCTTCAGCGATCTTTGAAGGTATTTTATCAGGTACGAACGGCTGTGTGTTTACTTTGAAACAGGGCATTTCCCAGAAAAGATTCGCCCGCAGGAAAATACGCAGGGCGTTTGCGATCACCCCTAAAGCCATCACCTAGAAAAAGAGCAAACGGTTTTATTTCATCGCAACCTCCTAGATTGGGGATTATTATCTTTCTGCAAACAAGAATTTTCTCCGGACGTGTTCGGTATGAACATTTAATAAGTTGACAACGGAGACACTGCCTATAGAGAACAGGTAAACCACAGCTGAATGGCGCGTTTTGAAGATATTTTGAACCATTTTTTCACCGATGAAACGGCATAAAACAATTTTGAAAAAGCCGAAAAAGTATTTGTCTGTCCATTGTAATTCTCAATCAAAGTGAAGTAGTTATTTGAAAGTGCGAACCATGGCAACAAGTGAGTTAAAATGCAGTTGTTTTAACCGAGTAATAAAAAGCAGGATAATAAGCAAAGCTAGAGCTATTCACGAACAGAAAGCACCAATTATCATTAACTCATTTGGAAAAAAAGTCGTTCTTCGCTGACTCTGGTTTACACCAAAGTTTTTGTGTTTCTGACTCTTCACAACATGAACCTGACGGTCCGGACGATGCTGCGTGGTGACAAACCGGCAGCTCAGCTCAAATGCAGCGGACTCGTTTAAAAAGGTTTGTCATTTGATAACAGTGACTTTGCAGATCACCGATTGTACATGTGAAGGATGGCCTAGCACGAAACGTAATATTCACGGCGGTGGACGGACAAATCGAAAGTTTAATCTATAATTAGCAATGGGTTTCCACGGTTGCTTTTTTTAATTCAACAAATTACCGGATTAGGCTGATCTCATAGTTGGTGGAATGATGCTGGCAGCATGGATAGCTTGCCTGGCCAGGATCACGAAACGAACCGGCCTTTCTACGCACGTTCGAACACTGCCACAGTACAAGTAAGGCATTCTAAAACCATCGCACGCACGTGATATTTCAAAAGAAAAGCCACCACTAACTGAAACACGCTTCCTTATGATAGGCAACGCCAACCCTCTGCAAACAACACAGCGAGAGGCCATCACGAAGCAAACATCAACATGCTTTTGTGCGAATCTTGTGAAATCGTGTGCTTTGCAACAGAAAATGTAAACTAAAAATACACAAATGTTGACGTAGTCCATCACGAACAAGAATGACTTGCGAAACAGCGGTTAAGCGTTCGCCATTCAAAACGTGGGGCGTTATTAGGGCAGCGTGCTTTGATCTGAAGGTAAAGTGGTTTTAGCAGAGTTCGCACTTCGACCTTTACCAGACAGCTGGCGCATCAACGCTTTAACAACTGGTTTGTCACTTACGGCGTAGTACTGCGAGTCTCTCTTTCGATTCGAGTCGTGCCACGAAACGTTCAGGGTCGTTGGCGTCAAAACGTCGACGTGCACGCCCAGGGGTGGATAAAGCTCTTTGGGGTCATCTGCGCGAAACAAACCAACGTTTCACGTCTTTGCCAAAGCAAGCAAGATCGGTTGAAATGCGGCGTCGTCAAAGCCCGTGTACAAGCACCGCAGCGCCTCAGAGTTGATGCAAAGTACTTTGCAGTCAAGTGGGATGACAGTTGTTACCAGTCCACGTGATTACAAATCAGATTCGTAAAATGCTTAAAGATGCTTTCACGAATCGCATTTTGACAAAGTAATTTTTTGTCCTGTCAGTTGCAAATATGCTTACATACAAGTCCTTTTCGGGATTTACAAGACACATCTAGCACGTCCTTTGCTCACAAGCACCCATAACTGCATTTTCTATGCTTGGCCGTCGCAAAACGCAAATCACCGGTAAGTAGTTCAACAAAGTACTGGACACAAGTCTGATAGCAAAAGAATAAAAACATGTCCGCATGGCATTATACTTCTGTCAAACAGGCTAGACACAAGAGATTAACCTTACCGGTTTTTCCAATTTTAGTGTGGTGTAAGGTCTAACAATGCGACTTACACGCATCTTTGTACGCGCATACATAACAAGACTTTTGATTTCAAAATCCGTAACGATCTGACTTTTAACGGTTTTTGATAGCTGTATCTCATATTCTTACAGTTCCGATAGCTAGGAAATCTCATGAATGAAGAAGGTACACCGCATTTATTAACTTGCACTGCAGGAAGTTACAATCTGAATTCAATCTTGAGTCTTAAAAAATGTCGCTGTATGCAATAATGCTATCGAAAGTAGTTTAACAGATGCTGTTACACATCTATACAGCATGACACACACAGAAAATAACCCGGTAGCCTGTGTGCAGTGAATAACGAGTAACTAAATTGCAGCGCATAGCTGAGCGGACCCTAAAAATCAAGTTTTATGGCCACTTACGACGTTTTAAGCAAATCTAACAGCGACAACAACAATAATGAAAGCACTAAACTTTGTTAGATGTACATAGACATAAGATTAGTTTTATAGCAGAGGACCAGAGGTGCCACGCCAGTTAAAATTAGAGCCAGTGTTTGGATTTTATCTTTCAGATAAAGCTATCAATGCTTTGTCAATATCATAAAAGACCTCTGCTACTGCAATAATTTTGGATCCTGTTTTGTGAAGAAACCCACCGCCTCCTATTGTTAATTTGATAAATGACCCAGTCATGAAATTACAGATAAAGAGGTAAATTCTTTTCGTCAGCTGTATATTGAACATGTTGTACAAGCCGTATATCAGATCTTTCGCGTGTTCTGGTGAAATATTGACTTGAATGCCTAGTGCAGTGGTTCTTAACCTGGAGTAAATTTCATCTTCAAAGGGGTAAATTTACTGAACCATAATTTGCAGCAAATGTAAAATCATTCTAGCTGTTAGCGTTTGTTAACTTAGTATTTTTGATAAATGAGCACCACTGAGTGTCTTGGGGGTAAATCTGGTAATCTTGTTTGATAAAAGGGTAAGACATGTTAAAAAGGTTAAGAACCACTGGTCTAGTGCATGGGTGGCTATTGAATGACTACTAGTTATTCCACACAAAAAACATCAAGTGTACAGGTCTACGAAACCAGTACCGTGTACTTAGCTTCACTTCACTTTAAACACGATTTACTTATTAAGTCAATTTCGAAATGTGACAAAATACCAAAAATTGATTTTTGTAAATTTGTTTTCACGTTTTGTCATGTGTACTCATTTGCACCAATGATTTAAATCAATCCCAATTATTACTGTTACATTTGATACCTGTTCAGCGTTCGCATTCACTGAAAGTTTAGAGCATTAGGATAGCATCGTCATCTCACGCCCATCTGGCGCAGCGTAAGCTTTTTTTTAAATATTCGTTGTGATACCAAAACTCCAGAGTGCTCAACGAAAGAAGCCGACACGACTTGTCTTCGTGCAAATAAACAGAGCAATGATGTGAGTAAACCAATTGTTTTACCTTCGGTGGCCGTGGTGCGCACTTTCTTCAGAAACCTTTCGCCGACGCCAATATGGTTGCCAGCTCCGACACTAAGGAAGTACAACGTAGAAGGTTCTGAAAAAAACAGAAGAACACGACCATTACGAAGTGCGAGGTAACGCACGCGTTTTACGGGCGCATAACTTGTGACAGCAAGCCAGGCAATTTTCTTTTGCAGTAACAAAACCGCGCAACTTCAAAGGGTACGGATAGCGTATTGTGCAGAGCTACATACAATTTTCCGAACGAACGAGCATCCTGTTTCAACGACTCCCGTCTTCACTCAGTTTAACGGGGCGAAAATCTGGCGATGAGTGGGCAGCGTTTCCGTTACGAAAAGTTGTTTCTGCTTTTCCTCAGTTGTATCCCATGCAGCTAACAGTTCTATGATCAAGTGAGCAGAAAAGAAGCAACGCATTTTCACGTTGGTCAATTTGAAAATGTTAGGTAAGCGGGAAAGGCCTTGCTGACAAGGGTACGACTTGCTGACAGGCGGCACATCATGCAGCTTCTACACCACATTTTTGCAGCGGTTTCGCGTGTGTTCTGCGTCTCATTGTACCAACTGTACTACTTCTGGTGGCGTTGACGTGACCCTGGCTCTGGTAAGCAGGAGCGTGAGTTTCTTTAAAAAATATGGAACTTGATGCTTTATTTACCCAACTGCACCTATGGCAGTTACTGAAGACAAAGTCACAGCAATGATCCCAGCGAAAAAGACCAACGAATAATATAATAACTGTCATGTAACTTGTTGGCGGTGGATTGCTTGCGAGTTCCGCGCAAAACGAAGTCGATTTCAGCCCGATTTCACGAAGCGGGCAGGAAAAGCTTCATTTAAACAACGGCGCTTTCACCGAGGCAGCATCAAAAGCAGAAGAGGCACCGAACAAAAGTAATGCGGTCCCGTTGTTTGCGACTATTTGCACTGCGGCCTTTTCCTTCTTATGACAAATTAATCCACAGCGCTGGGATACGCAAAATTCCTTCGACCGATTAAACACACTGCAAATCTTCTTACCGAGTCCCATGATGTCGTACGCGCGCCTCTTTCCGTCCACTCGCGTTTCTTTCTGCGGCGAATTGGCGCCCCAGCCAATTATGTAATCCTGGACGTAAACATTGCCCTCCGGAGGCTCCCAGGACACGGTGATTGATGTTGGACTGGCTTCGGTTGAGATGCGGCGAGGTTTGCCCGGTGGACGGTTCTCTGCAACTGGCACAACAACGTAACGGTGATCGTAATGATGCAATAGAAATACAAAGGATTTTGCTGCAGTGTTTCCCAGTTGAAAGCTCAACAATGGAGAGCTAGGTTGCAGCGAATATTTAATTCAATGCCGGGATTATTGAGATCAAGGCCATTAAGTAGAATTAGGCAAATCCGAACAAAGGGTCACACAGGTCCGTTTTGCAACATATACTTCGATCGAACACACCAATTTGTTCGCGACCTGCCTTTGCTTAGCTTAGAAATCCTTGGTTGTTTTTTCGGCAATTTCGTGGTTGTGGTTACGTAATTTTCTGGGGCTGTTGCGTAACAAATCGAAGTTACAGCCTGTTTTTTTCGGTCAAAGACTGAATTTTTTTTTAAAGACCGCAAAAAATTAAGTCAATTCGATCATAATGTCCGAAAAAGTAGGCTGCTGAACACTGTTACGGCTGTTTTAATACTATGACGGGAAAACTGACCGAAAGGTCTCGGAGAAAAAACGACAGGTTACAACCACCCTCTCCGGCAGCATCACCGCCAACCGAGACAGGGGACGCGATAAAACCAGCGCTGTGGTCACTGGCGCGTCTTTCGCGTCAAAACGCGCCTTCGGCAAGATTAATGTTCGCGAACAATTCCTCGTGCGCCGGCGCAGGCACTAATGCACTACCATGACATATCGCTGCGAAAAACCGCGATAGTGCCGACCGCGCACAATGGCGCAACGAAAACAACAAGCGGTTCCCTTCGCAGGGATCGTGTGAAAGTCGGGTGTGGGACGATTGTAAGAAAAGACAACGGCATAACACCCACCGGACCACGCACCGATCGTTTCATGTCGCAAACGCGGAAGACGTAGGCCCGAAAGGGACGGGCTGGTTAATCTGTTAAGTACTGCGAGGTATTTGGAAAGACCGATCAGCTATCCTCCAAAACAAACGTCAGATGGTGCTGCTGCTGCTGCAAAGCGAATGTAATCTAGGAAAGCGCGAGGTTAAAACCTTGTTTGGTATGTACATAGCGCGGCCGCCGAAACGCCTTTTGAACTTGAGAGAAGGGGGTTATTGCGACTGTTCCAGCTCAGGCGAAGATAATGGCGCCGCGCAAGGAACAGTCAAACAACTACGGTTCGGGCCTTCGCGGCAATTACGTTGCCGACAATAGACAAGGTGCTTAAATCTGATGCCCGCGACCATTTTCCTGGGTCTTAATGGCTTTTCTATCTGATCCATGCTTTTCAAAGATATACGGTTACGGACGATTGCGGGCAAAAAAATTGGAGTCACACTGACAAAAGCGACGTCGACAAAACAGACACCGAGACTCGACAGGCAGGCAAGGCAACCCGTCTGCCTCTCTCATGTCTCGTGCAGATGTTTCAAACAGCGGCGCAGGTGGTGCATTTTGTCCTTACAGCGCCGACGTGAGCTGCGAGCGCATGGTACCATGTTGTTGTTGCCACCTATAAAGCGCCATGCACCTGAGCAAAGCGGTCTTTTGAGCCGGGCATTGAAACAGAGCCACGCGCACGAGCCAGAACTTCGACCGGCCACGTCCTGCAGCGGCTATGTTTGAACGCCGCTGTGTTTCCAGACAACGTTCGCCTTTGTTGCGTCCCGGCCAGCAGCAGAGAATGACCAAGAACCGGGGATGTTGATACGATGCGCATCTTTCAACGCGTGCCGAACGTCGAATGCAACCGGTTGACGCCAACATTTCGCGTTTTTGGCTGATGCTGAAAGAAAACCAACTTTGCCGCGCCGAGGTTTGCGCAGCATGGCACCGTGCCAATCGAAGTGAACCCCACGTCGCGCAGGAAGGCAATT
>Ga0210059_1002758_pt1 | contig 27734 bp, 13 predicted proteins | sample Ectturendosymbi2_FD_188042 | JGI IMG/M metagenome (GOLD analysis project Ga0210059, IMG submission 188042) | Ecteinascidia turbinata endosymbiont from Florida, USA - Sample 2 (SPAdes) (version 2) | ecosystem: Host-associated > Tunicates > Ascidians > Unclassified | place: Key West, Florida...
TTACAGATATCACAATAAATAGCTTTTGAACTACAATTTAATGCTTTTTGGCATTTAGGACAGACATCCATTTTTATTTAGGTTATTTTCTAAGTTGGTTAAAAACATGTATCTATTAGAAAAAAAAATCAAGACTTAACAATGCCATACTTTACCAAGTCATCTTCAGTTTTTATTGCCATTGCTTTAGCTCCTTCAGAATCGCGTAGATAGGTCGCTCCATGATTGATCCATATGAACTTGATATTCTTCTTTTTCTTGAATTGCAGGCAGAGGTTGAAGCGTCTTCGGTTGATCTTGGTCAGGTTTTCATTAATGAATATGCGTCCTTTAGGGTGGGCCTTGTTGTGAGAGCGCAGCCGATGTCTTTGGCTGAATACAGCGTCTCTGGTCTTCCTGGAGCAGAACCTCGCAATGATGGCAGATTGCGGGTTTTTATCTGAGGCAGGAGACAGTCTGTGGGAGACACTGATCTCTTCCTCTTTCAAGTCCAGCCCAACCATTTTTGAGACACGGAGAATTAGATCATCAGTGTTCTCATTCTTATTCCAGGCCAGTCCTTGAAACTCAGGCATTCGCGACGGCCATACTGTTCACGGTCGTTGACTTCCTCGTGAGTCTGGCTCGTCACAGCCTCAAGTTTGCGGACATGCAGTTTGAGGTCCTGGTTTTCAGCCTGCAAAACCTTGACTTCTTCATCTTTGGAATGTAGGCTCTGCTTCATGTCCTCATATTGTTCAGACAAGAATTGTTGACTCCTTCTAAGCTCTTTGATTTCTTCAGTTAACTGAAGCAAGAAGCTTATGTATGGCTTTCTGAATGACAACGTTGCAATATTTTTAAGTAAAACTTTTAGGGCGAAAGTACAACTTTAGTGGGAAGAAATGTTATGACAAAACTTACTTTTCATCATCTGTCACGCAAAATAATTTGTTTTTCATTCAAGCTAGCACCAAAGCACATACAATTTTACAAAGAATACCTGCTTTCACAAACCTCGACAGCACGATCAAGAGACAGAAAGAATTACCGATACTTTTTCTTACGATTTTAGTTCTTCTAGACCAGGGATCCCAACCTGTGGTACGCGAAGGTCTTCTAGATGGTACGCGAGTAACTTCCATTTTCACAAAAACCTGGATGCACAGCTTTCTAGTTTATGTGTCGGGGTTTGTTTCTAAACAAATGAATATTCCTGTAGCCTGCTATTGTTTCGCAGGGTTGTACATGGGACATATTTATCTGTCCCATTCCCATCCTATATCAATTTATGCCTGTCCCATCCCATGGGATTCCCATTACATTATTTTAATATTAATATGGAATACAATTCAATTAAAATTATTAAATTTATGAAAGTTTAGGCTTAGTGTCTACTAAATAGGACTACATGTACAAAGAGACATGCAAAATGACAAAATTTATTGACTTTAAAATTCAGAAGTACAGTCTAAGTATGACAATTCAGTAACATTCTGACACTTTCATTCTATTTCTGAGTCTCATGGGAAATACAAATGTGTGCTGTCCCATCCCATGGGACGTTTTCCATGGGATTCCCATAGGAATCCCATTCCCATGGACAAGCCTGTTATTTCGTAACATTACGACTTTCGATGCACTGTTAGAAAATTTACGCCACGCATCGATCAATTGGTGGAAGGTAAACAAAAACAAAAATATCATGTCATTAAATTCAGTTGTGGTCTTTTATTGTTATTTTAATGCATATTATTCTTCTAAATAAACTAAGATCAAATCAGTTGTTCTGGAAGAAGAGGTGCTCAAGTGGTGCGAGATCGTAAAAAGGTTGGGAACCCCTGTTCTGGTCAGAAGAGACCTATACGTCAGACTACCTATATTTTTCAAAGTTTAGGAGCGCAAAGCCTTTTTCCTTGAACCTCTTGATCTACCAATGAATTCGCAAATTTCATCTATTTTGAACACAAAGTCTTTGATTGCATCAATGTTATTGCTATGTTTTTTTTATGAATAAAAAATATTTGCGCGTGATATGCTAATCAGCACCAAACTGCTCTGATCTAAAAACATTTTTTCAGCGGAAGGTGGCTTTGCCAAACGTTACTCTTTGTTAAAAGTATTTCAAGACCACAACCTCTTGTTGGGATAAACAATAAATAAAACACGAATTTCACCTTTTCTTATGCAGTTATTACCTTAATCACACGTTGTGGCGGTCGTTCATTCAGCGAAGCGCAATATGTAAAACGCTTACTGAGGGACAGAAAAAGTGTAAAACACCTTTAAACATTTACAGAATTCCCAACGCCCACACACTCTTGTTAGTCTGTTGATTTGTATAGATAGCTGCATATCGTCTTGTCCTGACAACTTTTGTAAAATATTTGAAAACGTCTGATTTCAGTCAAGAAGATTTGAAAAATGCTTCTAAACCCTCGCCATTGATTCTCCACATGATCCTGGGGCTCCACGCATTTCGTTATGGTCTTGAATAAGTGCACATAGAGGACAAAATGCATGTACACAGAAATCGCCGATGGCACTTCCATCAATTCCTTTTTGCGCTCTCACTTTTCCTCGAATAATTCCTCCAGCAATACATCCAGTGCAAATATAAGCAAGACCACATACGAAGCATGAATCCCCAACTGCTTCGGCTGTTGTGCCAGCGTGTAGCACGGAACCAAATACGTGATGATGCACACTCCACAGTTGTCAAAGCAACCACACAGACCATGCTGAAATTCTCCCATTGCTCGCTCCCTATTTATTACAACAGAGCAAAATTGTAAAGTTTACTGACAAATCGAAGACTTGCTGAAAATAGGACTTTGGTGATGTAGTCAACATCAGACAATCGAAGTATCAAGCAATTCCAAAAATAAGCATTTTCGTCTACAAGTGGATAAAAGTGTAGAATATTGAATACGTTATGACAATACTTTTAGGATGATTCGTTTGAAGTAACAAACTCAGCTTGTTTCATGCTTCGAAAACCGTGTCTTGTAAACGAAACACTTCGCCAATTGAAAAAGTGACACGTTTTGCAGAAGTCTTGGTTTAAATGTATGTAGTTCAACGTGCCAACTAAGAAAGTGGTGGTTGCACATTTCCAGGAGCAAGCGATGATAAAAACAAGGTTTTGATCGTTTCAGATTTTTCACATATTCGTGCTGATAATGCGCCGTGGATTTCGGGCTGTTTTTACAAGACTTATTACTTAAATGAATAACAAACTTTTTTTCTGCACTGATGATGATAACAGGAGTTATCGAAACATTTGCAATATGTCGTTTGCATCGTTTTCATTGGCCTTGATTTTCATTATAAAACTTTTTTCTGTCCGCAAATGTGTTTGATCTCATTGCTTTAAAAACAAACAAAATATGAATTTGAGACTTTCGATATGCATTCAAAAACGAGAACACTGAATGTTTTTGGTATTTTAAGTTTTAAAAAACTGGTACTTCACAAACATATATATGTTTAAAAATGATGCTTGCTTTTCGTCGATCTACTGCAGACCTACATCAGAGAAATAGATGTAACGCATAGGCAGCAAGTTGAAGGTCACCATCGATTGGCATGACCTGCACTTTCCGCCACTTCGGTCAAATAAAACACAACAAAATCCCTTATCTCTGCGGAGTCGTCCCGACCAAAGGCACATGAGGTAAAAAGTACACAAAAACTGAAAGACTGCTGTAGAAAAAGAAGCGCAATAACAAGTAGATATACATGAGTAAGGTCTCAAATAATACCCTTCAACAATTTCCAATCTCATTAAATGGTAAAGGAAAAGTTTGAGTTCAAATCTTCTGGCTGGTTCTACAATATATTTTTGTTTAAGGTTGATATCTGCTAATGAAAACCATGGTTGTCAATCTATGTTGGGCTCATATCCGCGTCTGAATAAAGGTGAAATTTCACCATTTGTTTACAGTGTCCCCTTGTATGAATAAATCAAGGATATTTGGCTCCATAGTTACACATATATTCAGTATATATATTTATTTCATTATATTTGTGCGTTCGACGCAGATTAACTTAAGATGAGCAGACGGTTGGCAAAAAAACTTGAAACGCCTAAAATTCTATCCCGACAATCGGGACATTGTAAAAGTATAAAAACACAAAGTAGCTATTATCGATATCTCTAAAACAGATTGAAAACCAAGTGGATGGTGGCGATACGCACTTGGAACCATAAACCCGCATGTGTATAAAGTGTTGCATAATTTTCTGTAATGATCGCGTAATAATTGGCAGTCGCACTCTTAGCCAACCCTGCGGAAATGTCAGCCCATAGGCAACCACGTCAATTGCTCCCCAGTCAGCGTCTCTGCTTATATTTACCGCAGAACGTGCTTCGGCACCATCCCGTGGGTGGACTAGAGTTATGTTCGTCTGTTTCGGTGCTGGTAGGTATGGAGTTCGACTTTTGACTGGGTCTTACCAAGACTATGTAAATTGGTACTGTAGCCTTCTTACCTCATGCACGGATGTGCGGAAGAACTATGGAGTCTACCTACCCAGAAGGAAAAAACAAGTCACATGATATACAAGACCTTGTAAAAACTAAGTCATAATGCTACATGACCGCTATTGTCACAAAGCGCCATCAAAACACTACCTCAAAATACAGAATGCTTCGTCGGTCTAGAGCAGTGTTTCCCAATCTTTTTTTGGCTAGCGCCCCCTTTTCTGACAAACAAATTTCTATCGCCCCCCTACCATGCCTAGCACACATATCAACACAATTTATTCGTATTCTATATTTGGGATGTTTGAAAATGACGAAAACAAGAATGAGCGCAAAGATGCATTTCACTATAAAACTTGATTGAGTAAATTAACTAATTTAGCAGTCGGAGACTGTTAGAGTTCATGAAGGGCTCGATTTCGTCTGAACAGCATTAAACTTGGACAAGAAGGTGAAGATTGCTGATTTGGCTTTAATGAGGTTAACACAATTACCCTGCAATTGCAAATTAACTTCATTGAACTTCGTGAAGATATCTGTGGACTGTGACACCCAAAAAATACTGTATCTATGACACCCTTTGACAGTCACCTTCTGTGTGCAGCAACAGGCGTACAAACTCTCTTCGTCATTATCCGAGTGCACCACATTGCCTAAACTTAGCAGAACACTTTTAAACCCTTTGGTGTCCTTTGATAAATCAATCCATTAATACTCTGCCACATTTTTAGTAAATTTTGAGTTCGGAGCAGTGCAGAATTGAATTTAATCCGCATATTTTAAAAGTTTTTGAACTTAGCCGTGACACTTGCAGTCGTCCACTGGCTCTGCCATCTCTCTCTCCCCCTGGATTTCCTTGGTGCTGCTCAAGCTAAATTGCGTTCTGAAACACAAATTGAACTCGTACAATGTTATTATTTCGAATTGAACTCGTACAAGGTTATTATTATATTTGTGATCATTAAACCACTCCATCCAAAATTAGCTCACACTTTTGGTTGCAGGCAGAGTCTAAATGCAAGTGTGCATTCTCAAACCTGACCAGTGATAGTCACTGTAACGAAACGGGCATTATTAAGTAGCAGTTTACCCGTGCCAAGAAGTACAGCTGACGAAAATTTCAATCATAATCATTTCATTATAGAGGAGGACGGTTTTACTGTGCAGCTTACCTTTAGTGATGGAAACTGCAGTTCATCAATTTATTTCCTAGCATTTCACGTCTGTTTTATTTCCAAAACGCTAAGTTTTTGTTTATAAATTACATGCATGCATGTTTGTTGATCATACTGTTTTTTATAACATATGGTCACTCAAAGTTAGTAAGACATCAGAAATCTAATTATTAACTGGGTCTCCTCTCGCCCGCCAACCGCCCATATCTGCTTCACCGCCCCCCAATCGCCCATTTCTTCTTCACCGCCCCCAGGGGGGCGGTACCGCCCACTTTGGGAACTACTGCACTAGTGGTTGCTCGGATCCTATGTGACATTTAGTCAGACCGCGGTGGTGGTGTTGACAAACTCATTTCGAAACTAAGAAACAGTCGCAGAAATGAGAAGATTGATCTTTTGTGCATTTCAGTGTGAGATGGAACTGGATTATATTACTGTCAGTAGATTGTTGTCTGTTCCAGTAGCAAAAGGTTTGTGAAAGCATTAAGAATTGGTTTCAGTCAATTTATCCGAATTTATCCTGGCTACAGTATTGCGTTCTGCTGCCTTGTGTATAAGCCTTCGAAACATCTTACGTAAATGGTTCATGACTACAATTTTAATTCTACCCACACATGTCCTCCAACCTCATAGAATCTTGTATGGATTTTCTGTAATGAATCAGAAGCAAATCTTTAGCGTATTTCAGCTCTTTGGTCCGGAGGTCAAACATTTCTATCAGAAAAACACTTGAAAGAATTCGCAAATGCATATTAATATAGTAAAAAAATTTTAAATATGAAATAACTTGGGCAAAGAATTTGCTTTGGAAGGGGTCGAAACGACCTATATCGCTCGAACGATTTTTTTCTTTTATAGCTACTTCAAAAGCTGTGTTTCATTGTTACTGGTAGCTGCAACTCTTCTCATCACCAGCGCTTCATGTGAGAGAAGTTTTTCAAAAATGAAATTGCAAAAAACATTTCCTAGAAATTCCATGACTAGTGAAAGATTGGGTAACACTGATCTACTTTCAGTTGAAAGGTGCGAGCTGAAAAATAGATTTAGATAATTTCGTTGATGAATTTGACAGTCGACATGACAATCAAAGGATTAAGTTATATTGAGGTGATGATGATATAAAATAACCTAGACTGTGCGGGGATCTGTGTGAGAATGATATTGCTCATTGTCTATTTGTCTGAATCTTTTTAGATTTAGAGTTAGTGCGTGTTTCGCTTATGACAAGCCAGCCATAAATCAACGCATGATTGAAAAGTCAGCTTTTGAGGATCAGTCAGAGGAAAATTCAGTGTGAATAATATAGTGAACGACTTTGTTGGGAATATTCTGCAAAATAAGTTTTACGCCTGCTGTTACATCTTGCTATCAGGAACACGCCCTAAACGCCGATATGCACATCTACCTGCGGCGCTGCTATGCTCCTTTGGTGCAACTGATGCCGAAACCTCGTTACTCTTAACTGTATACAGCATTGAATAGTCCTCACCCTATCCACACTGCAGATGGGCATTAAATTCGTAATAGTAGTTGCATAACATTATTATGGTTATTCCACAATCACAAAATGTCCATAAGCTACCACAAAAACGGATCAGTCAGTAGTCACCAATCCGTTGGAAGGTGGTTTATTTTTATATGCTTTGTAGTTAGAATATTTGATGAAACTAGTTGGCTATCAACAGCCTACTTGACTCTGTGTCAAGATGGAATTCGTGGTTGGAACTATTACGTTTTCATTTGAATTGTATTCACTTTCGTGGAGCTGTTTTCGCTCATGTGGGTTCGGCACAATTGTGTACTGAAAATCGTGTTTCGTTTCACATGTGCAGTGCTGTGGAAGTTGCATGGTTAACACAGAATATTCGACATAGCAGTATACATGTGTGATTGCATTTACAGTCTCGTTTAGGCGTCTCTAGTGAATAATAACGAAAGTTCATATTTAACGATATTCACAAGCCTATGTTGGGTTTGATGGGGTTAATCATGGCAACTTAATCTGCGAAACAATGAAAAATCACCATGCAAGATAGACATTTCTGTTGGCCCCATACTTTTTCTTTGGCCCCACAGTGGTCCGTCACCTTTTTAATTCTAGAATCGCCACTGCCTATCTGGCAACCTTGATGGAAACGACTGCAAATAGTTTATCGATATTCCGATTATAGCTCAAATTAAAATTAGTGATCTAAACTGCAAAATATTGGCGATACACAAAACACGAAAAAGCATTTTGATGGATACTTTGTGCCAGTTGGAAAGCAAATAGCAGAAAATATCTTTTTCTCCTGTAGACATGTGTATCGTGCAAACTGTACATTGGACCAGTAACCGTTTCTGTATTGCATAAAGCATTTTGTGAAGAAGTTAAGCCTGTAATCAAAAGTGCTTTAGAAAGTAAAGCATTACCGTTGATGAAATTTTAACACTTCTCCTCATATAGCGCAATATGCCTCCTCACATGCGGCGTTATGCATAAAAACTCCCTACACTGTCATTGCCAAAGAGTGCAAAAGTGTTTTTTTCATAAGGGGAATGAGGCAAAAAGACCACAGTGCTGGGTAGAACCGTGGAACACGTGCTTCGGAAGCTGGCAGGCTGCATTCTATTTCCGGATGATACCGACGACTTGAAAAATAGAACTTTGGCGCTGCCCTACCTCGTTCTCAGCGTTAATAAATAAATGTTAAGAAAACCCTCACTGGCGGTGCCCCCATCAATCTCCCACCAGTGAAGCATTCACTGTAAGAGATTAGCTCGTGGTCCTCGACTTTTGGGCAATCGCGAGTTTGCTCAAATTAGTAAAAAGATGCTTTCTTGATTTTTCTTTACTTAAAATCTACCGGATATTGAGCAAAGCAATTTGTTTGTTTTATCAGTGGCACTTCAGAAGTGGATGTAAAAAATTGTAAAAGATGGTTGCAAAAAAAATAACGGATTTCATGATGCCACGTCATGCGGTTTTGCGGTTTTCTACATTTTTTCATGTGGCGCTCGTATGTGCACACGAACCCAATACAGTGTGGTTGTTTGCATATGCACAGTGCAGCTTTATGGTCAGGCAAGTGTGACGGTCTTGATGCTCGCGGTGGCCTTCGCTGAATTAAGTAATTGTTGTTTACTTGCCCTTCCTGCACGTTTGCGTCGAATGTGAGTCCCGTCAGGCCCGTCACCAGAGGGGTGCAACTGGGAAATTTCCCCCCGAAATAACAACAAGTTACAACATTTTGCCCCCCCCGAAAGTATCAGCTGGTTGCGACCCTGAGTCCCGTTGTCAAATTGTGTTTTGTTTGCAATCGGGCAGCTATTGCGTTTATTGTCTGATATCCAACTTTGTGCAATGCAGATCACTTCTTAGTTGACTGAAAACCAAGTGAAAGGGTTTATTCGCCAATGGCCAATGGGTTTTATCATAACAGGCTAACCCTCGTGATATTCAAACCTAGGATTTTATGATTATGTTGCAAGAAACAATGTGAAGTTTGGGCTTCACTAATCAGTACCGTTATCTGAGAGCTGCGAAGCGATTCGAAACAGCGAACAAACACCGCTGACCATAGCAAAAGACACTCATAAAAAGTCACACGACGAACGACGTCAGTAGAAATTGCGAGCGAATGCGTGTTCTAAAAGGCACGTACAAAGTGTAATAGGTAAGCAACGGCGCAAAAATCACATGGTTTAAACAATTCGCTTTACATTAATTCTTTGTCATTTTCATATTCATTGGTATTTTTGAGATATTATGTATTCTGACGTTCCAACTCAAGCAGAGAGCTCTAAAAAACTGTTGTTGCATTTTATTTGACAATAGGTTTCGTGTCGGTTGTAATGTGAAGTGCTGCTGATTAATTTCCTGCAGTATTGTAGTTGTTGTGCGTCGTACTGTACATTATTCAGCAAAAAACTCTTTATCCTGTACGTCAATCAACATCACTATATTAGATATGAAATGCAGCAGTGCAGCGGAGGCGACCATAGAAATGCATTTTAGCTCTCTTGCCTACAATGTTGTGCGCCGGCAAAATGCCGGTAAATCAACTTCACTGTCATGCAGACTCAGTGGCATAACTGACGGGGGCCAGGAGTGGTTACCTCCTCCCCTAGCAAGATGAATATAAAAACCGGGCCATCGCTTAGCCTACAGTATATTTCGGTATTTTGTATTCTTTTGTCTTTAAGTAGGTTGTTGTTTTTTTGCGTTTTTCGGATTGCTTTCCGGTGATTTGGCGTTTTAGTATAGAAATCCACATCCGGATTCACTATCATTTCTCAACTTTTTTCTGAGTTTTGACTAGTGGGACCCCTTCGTCTAAGTTTTCACCCCCTGGCTCAAACCTATAGTTACGCCACTGCGCAGACTACAAAAGGCCAAAAACGTTATTTTGTTCCCAGAGGATTTCGAAAGGAAATCAAAGCAAACAAGGAGCAAGGGAGTGGGTTGATCCAACAAGTTGATGAGGAAAAGGTTTTAGCATTGCCTAGCACCCATTGCTAAGCTTTTACCAAAAAAACATAGCTTCGACAATTTGGATGCTTACCAGACATGTGTACGTTAAATAAAGACAATGTGAAGTTGTTTCTTGCGAACATTACGCAAGAGGAAGAGCGGATAATAGTTTATGTACCACTTTCTAAAATTTTTGCTTTAATTACATTCTCAAAAATGAACAAACTTTTTTGAAATGTGTAGAAGTTATTGCAAATGCATACATTTTTCGCGTCTGTTTATGGCGGTCACCGGTCGTTTTCTCATTTTGTGGAAGTCAAATGCAAGTCAAAAATTTGTTTCAATTTTCTTTAAAAAATATTATTTTAAATGTATCTTGCACACATGCTAGCGGTATCACACATTCAATTTTACTAAATCTTAAAATAGCTAAAAGCTGATGCAATTAATGACGTAAACACGTGGTGTCTGCGACATTCATATACACAAGTAATAGGTTCATCGGAGCGGAAATTTCTCAAGTTTCAGATAAGGAATAGGAGAAATTACTTCTTCCATCTTAATACTTTCGCTGCCTGGCCGTTTCACTACTGCCAACCTCAAGAAGGCGTGTATTAGGCTTGGCAGAGAAGCCGGGAAAGGTGACTCCAACGTTTCGGTGTAGCACCTAAATCTAAGTTGTGGTGCTTTTGCTTTCATTTTATGTGAATTTTCAAGAGAAAAATTTCTCAGTTATCGTAGCTAATGAAACCATGACGCTTTTGTAATAAAACGATACACCACTTTTAATCTTGACATTGTACTATTATATCTATGACTATGATCCAATACTTCTTTTGCTAGTGTATTCATTATTATACTTCTCACTAACAATTAATAAAAATCATTTAAGTTTAAAAACAATCAGTGGTTCTTTGCAACTGTTAACTCCTAAATTTCGAAGATCTCAGTTATCAAACCTGCACATTTTTGTGATCAAACTATATTAATTAAGAACCATGTCTTCGTTTTCCTTGCAATAGGTATATCAATAGCTATTTAGCCAATTAATGATATTTTCTACCTGTCTAACATCAAAGTGTTTATACTCTGCATGTGCTCTAGAGTGGCGTAGGCAACCAGCAAAAAGGCAAAATACAGTAATTCTAGAAGTTGAGTTCCATGTCTCAATGTAAATTTTCATACAGCAGACTCAAAAACCTTGTTCAACACAATAGGGTTTCCTCTAAATTTGAGCAAAGTTTTTCAATAATTGGCCTACTTATGACTGCAAAACCCTTGGGGCACATTCAAATCACATTTTCGAAGTCTGTCGCAAAATTCACGGCTGTATATGTGGGTTATCTCTCTATGTATCTCTATGCATGTTGTGTATTGCTGTTTTACGCTACTAAATTACACAATTAAGAGAATGTTGCTCAGGTAAGGTGAAGCATTTTATAACGGTTACCGCTTTCAGTTACAGCTTTTATTCTTAGTACAGAAAAAATGCACGAGAGGTATAGGCCTCCATTTCAATAAGAGTTAGAGAAATATAATCTCTGTAAACACCATATAGTATGTGGGTGTAAAGAGTGTAGTGGTCACGTGAGTGCCACTACATGAAATCGATAAAGTCCAAAAGGCAGTGCCAGTGGAAAGTACCTAAGAAAAGTCGAAACTTAAAATGCCTCGACCTGAAATGACGAGGGAAGCGCTCCTTTGGTCAAATTGGTTAAGGCATAGAAAAAATTGCGACGTCACTAACGACTTCCTCAATATGAAAAAATTCACGGTTCGAATCTCGACACCACTAAATAACTTCCGAAATTCACGCTTAATAAACCACACCTTGGAGCGGAGCACGAAATTCCGCTTCAAGACTTTGTTTGATCGTTTATTGTAAAATTATGCTTGGGTATAATTTGGGCGACTACTACCATGAAATGCGCAAAGCCCATCAAGCACCGGTCTTGCATGACGCGCGTGACCAAAGACCGCGTTGGTGCTTCAGGCAGAGGCCGAGGGGCCAAGTCGAAAATACTGACGATAATAATTTGTAAGCAAGTTGCCAACAACGGCCGGTATTTTGTATATCCTCTTGATATTTTGTTGCTTGTAAATATTCGATTCAAAGATTCGTTGCGCTGCTGAGTGCTAATTTAAGATGCAACTTTATCACACTTTGCCTTACATCAGGTTAGATGCAGTTGCATTTTCCATGAAGTTGCTGCAATCACACCTACAGTCTAGACATCTTCAGCAATACCTGACTTCAGAGCTTTCTTTCCCGGGTGTGTCAAAACAGATCATCATTGCGTTGCTGGACTCGCTAGAACAGTCTGGTTTCGTGACATAAGATTTTCGTTAAGACCATTTTAAGTGTCTGTCTCATTAGTGGTGCATCACACCACTCACCTATAGCATGCACTTTCCATTGCAGTAGGAAGGGCGTTGCAGCGGAGCCAAAAACCCCTGGATTTTGAAATTTGATATTTTCTTATTAAAGTTTTAGTAAAACAATGATTTCTCTGAGTTTCGAAAATGAAATTTCACAACTGTTGCCCTCCTGGAAAAAATCCATCCGACGCCCATGGCACTTTCCAATCCTTAATATTTGGAGCTGCATTTGAACTCATCCTCTAACTCTAAACCAATGGAACGAGTAAGACATACGCATTTCAGTTTTATTATTCTCTCTTTGTACTCCCTCCACTTTAACTTACTTTCTTTTCACTAGGAGATTCTTACTACCTTAACGTCGCGAAGCAAATGTCGTGTTTGCATTGCAGAAAAGTTTGCAGGAAATGATCAGTTTGTTTGCGACCATATCTATACATGACATACAGTACATTTTCTGCGCGTATGATATAAGGCAGATATCATGGAGAAAGACGAAGAAGTCATACAGAGTTTACATTATTAAAATACAAACTTATTTTCATGTGATAAACATTTCGCATTTAGAAAATCAGTTGCTAGTGCAAACCTTAAATTTGTTACATATCAAGCAAAACAAGTCAAAACGATATGAAATTTTCTTCTTGCAGAATACCATCGCTGTACTCAGAACAATTGTATAAAATCCTTGATTCAAAAATACAATTCATTTGTAAATACTATGTAACCCTGCAATATGAATCACAGAAAATGTCCATCCCTTTCACCCCTTGAAATAACATTTCCAGTGTGAAAAACTTTACGATTCTTAAGAGGTTGATTTTAGGGATCATGCGTATCCAAGACCGTAACCAGAGCTGCGCGGGAAGGCGAAGACCCCCTTGAAAATTTTTTCGCCCCCCTGGAAAAATGTGTTGGAAAGTTTAAAACTATTGAACATAGTTTTAAAAATTTTAGCCCCTGTCAGAAAACACCTCGCCTCCCCTGGTGCCAGAAGCTGGCTATCCATCAAAATTGTTCACTGCAGTTGAACTTCACGGTCTCTCTACACGGTGATGTAAATCTGTTCGTATTTTTGCTATATTCCATCAAGTAGGTGAGTTAGCATTTGGAAATGCAGTCTTGCTTCGTGAATGTGCACAGAGGTGAGAATTTTTAATAAACAGTAAAGGGACTTTTTGCAAAAACTGACCAACTATATCTTGTGTAAATTTACATCCACGAAAGGAGCTTTAACAGGCGGTTACTTGTTGATGGCGTTAATATCACAGGAACCGGCCAGTAATCGCAATTTTAGTAAATGGATATGGTCGTAGTCTGTTTACCTGCTGGTACATAGAGATGAGCAACCAGTGTAGTAACTAGTTCAGCGCAAACAACAAAACGCTTTCACCACTGCCCCCGTCCACTGAAAACCCATAGCGCATGTCATGCGTTGCGTTAGATCCGCTAGTATAACAAATGACAACGCAGGTAACACGTAGTTATCTTGATTCGAAAATGAAAACCGATCAAAAAGCCAAAGAAGAAAAAGAAGAAAAACGAAAAATGTAAATATTTTCGAATAGATTGTCACGAATGAAATGATCAAAGGCGAAATTATAATTTATTTGTGCTTACCGATAGTAGGGAAAAATGTATTGCAGTAGAAATATGAAAATGTTTTTTGTGTGCTTGTGTCGAATATGCCATAGGCTAACGTGTCTTTACGACATTTCCAACTAACAATTCAAGGCATGGCTGTGAGAGCAGTTGCCAACAGCGCTATTGAGCACTTTGCGCAAAAGAGACGGACACAGGCTAGTATAGCAGACTGGGAATTTGACCAGTGAAGGATTTTGTGCAAAACAAGACAAATTGAAACAATAGGCTGGAAATGAAGCCTATCACGTCACCGATTATGCACGAATGTGGACTTGAAGCAACTGTGAACATTGGTCAGTTTGCAACGCTTGGCACGGATCAGTGATGAAGGGAAGTTTTCTACAAACATTTCATGCTTAATAAGAATTTTACATTAAAAAACGTTAGGTGGTAGAGTCACTGCAACAAATGCTCAAAAAGGTAGGCTTACGGCACGCCCAGTAGAATTTTTAACAAAATCGTCCATCAGAAAAATCAAAACAAAAGCGCTTTATCAGCAAACGAGCGGTTAGTCTCGCGTCAAGAACGGTCCTAACCAAAATGCGCATTTGCAACAGACCAGGAAGCTTCCTCGTTGGTTTAGTTGTTTTTCTACAAAAAATACGCTATTAGTTAGTGTGATGAAATGTGGTCCAGTAAAATTTGGTCAATGCCATGTTTCTACACGCGTGCAATTGACTCTCCGGCCGATCCAGGCCCTCCAAGGACTTCATTGTGATCTTGGATGATGGCACATAATGGACAGAAAAAATGTATGCAGAAATCACCAAGAGCTGAGCCTCCAATTCCTTTTTGCGCTCTCACTTTTCCTCGAATAATTCCTCCAGCAATACATCCAGTGAAAATATAACCAAGGCCACACATTAAGCATGAATCGCCCACTGCTTCGGCTGTTTTTCCGACAGTGTAGCAAGGAAAAATATACGTGATGATGCACACTCCGCAGTTGTCAAAGCAACCAAACAAACCATGTTGAAACTCTCCCATCGTTGTTTTTTTATCTGAAAGCACCTTTTTATTATCTATAGAACTCAACTGCAAAAAAAAATTAAAAATTGTCGCTCAATGTTCAGTTCTTGAAACAAGCTTTAACCCTGCAACTTTTATCAGTTCTTCAAGGCCTCGTACTCAAGTTTTTAACCCTGATAAACTAAAATAAAAACTACTTTTGACTTTATGAAGGCGAAAGAAAGCTGGTATTTTCAGAAATTGTTAAATATTGGAGCAAAACAAAGTGAGGTTTAATTGGAATTATTGAAAATTTTGAACGTGTAACTAACACTGCACTTTGCGCAACATACATTCTCTGCATTTTACGAAATTAAAATAACTGAAAATTAAAACTAAACAAAAGCAAATTCATCAAACGGTCTTTCGTTCGAATATCTGTGCCTACTATAAAATTTCCCGTTGTTTATGAGGACATCTGGAGAAAATGTTGGTGAGTTGGAAGTGGCAATTTAGCTGTAAAACACGTAATACCACAAAAAGTTCTGTACAGTTCTGAAAACTTTTCGAATTACCGGTTCGACCACACGTCACAATATTTGTCACGTGTCACCCACGTCAGCACAACATTTGTTACGTGGAATGCTGAACAACTGCAAATCAATTCTAAATAGTCTCCAGACAGGTGAAGGGTTTCAATCCATAAAATCATCATCAGTGGTTAATGTAGCAAAAGTATCTAGCTATGTCTCTGTCCGACTTAGTCATAAGCGGTGTGATTGTTTGAAAGAAAGCACTTTGCTTTAAATTAAAAATAAACAGAAAATTTAGATAGCTTTAACGGAAGGGTGTATTGTGAAAATCATTAATGGTATTTCCAAAATGTATCGAAAACCTATGAAATCAGTCACAAGAAATAAAGAAGATACAAACAGCGTAGCATGCTGTAACCAGACGAATATTTCCTCGCTCACATAAAAACAACGACGACATAATATAAATTTCATGTTAGCCAAGTCAGTCTCGAAGATATCTCAAAGTTCGGGTCTTTTAAGACTGACGTGACGAGTAAGAGCTATGCTAATAACTAGCAAAATTCTCTCTTTCGTGTTTCTTTTAGCAATGCTTGGATGGTTCAATTGTTTATCAGGTACTTATGGTTTACACAAATCAAAGGGACTGTCAAGACATTTTTGACGTTTCTGTATCTTCTTCGCGTGGGAGAAAAAATCTATACCATGAAGTACATTTTTAAAACGCTCAAAGCAATGACGGTCATTGCAACCGATCAAGAATCATTTGGCAATTAAGCAGACTGATACACTTGCTCTGGAACAATACCGCAAATCAGAAACACGTCAAGGATCAGCCACATTTTAGAAAAGTTCGCAGACGCTGCTCTTCAAATCTGCAATCTAAATCATCTCTTTCCAAACAGGTAATTGTTGTGTTTCACAATTAGCCATGACATACTCAAATGCTATTCATGCTTCTCAGAGCCTGATTGTCTCCCCAGGAAGCATCGACTGTTTTGCAATTAAGTTATGCATGTTCCTACATGATTTACATAAAACAGTACTAAACAGCACATCACGGTACCAACCAAAGTATAGATATTTCATTTTAAGTATACGCAACATGTTTCGACTCACCCGCCTGCAGCCTGTGAAATAACATACGCTCTTTTGCTTGTTTACGCAGCGTTTCAAAAATAAGGTGAGTCCTTAACACATTTGTTGATTAAAAAAAGATGAACATCCCCAGGATTACACGAAATTGTTTGATAAGGTTAAAAGAAACATCTCAACTACCAAAATCCCAAATGAAGTTGTCCATTCGATTGTTTACGACAGCTCCGGAAAGCTTTTCATTTCGAATTTTTGCGACAACCTCCGTATCAGAAAGCGATTTACAGTCTCGCACAATGTTTGGGTAACTTTTTCAGAAGGTGCATGAGGCGCCACCACGGTGCTGCCCCATGTCCTTCTTTGCAAAACGTTTTTCACAAGACGTTTCAATGCTTACTGAAGTTTATGAGTAATTCAACAAATCTGTCACGTGCATCACAATTTACATTCAGAGTTTTACATTCACAGCAACTAGTTTTTGCGGCAACGCGTTGTTAAAGAAAGTTAGAATCAAAACTGGAATATTTGAAATACTGACGCTACTTGTTAAAAAATTGGCCAGAGGTTGACTTCTATGATTTCCAAAACGCTTGTCAAATCAAACAAGGGATACGTGAGTGAATTGTACCAAAAAGAATCCAACGAATATGCGTAACAATCAGATTTCAGCAAATAAAGTAGTTAAAACTGAAATAAGCAAACAAAACCTATAAGTAAAAGAGGAACTCGCCGGACTGGTGACTTTTCCGATCTGCAGGTTTGCTCCGAATTAAAAAAAAAAAATTGCTTTGCACACAAGTTTGTGGTTTCATGTTGCTGTATGCTTGTTTAACAAAAGCTCATGTGCTATAGGGTCGGATGAGGGTTTCACAAGGTCCTTGAAATGATATATGTAACTTAACTATAGATAAATTAATTTTGATAAATATATTGAACAAATACTCCTGCAACATGCTTTTAAAAATGTCTTTGTCATGCATGATTTGGATATATTTCTTTGTCTGCAAAAATTATATAAAAGAATGGAAATGTTGCAGTGTTAAGCATTTCTAAGCAATTTGTTTATGGATGCGTGCGTTGAGGAGTCACAGGTGACAATTGCACAATGAAAAATTTCCTGATAGTTATGTCCATAAAGGAATCCTTCATTGAAAAGGTTAGAAAACAGTCGGTAAAAGGTATTGGTATTTTAAAATTGGACTGAGAACAACTTTTTTCCACACAATTGACAAATGAAAACATTATCTTTGCTGGCGTTTCAAAGGTATTGCAAAACGTTATTGTGATCACATCATCGTTTCAAACTTTGGGGTAATCCGCCTGATGTCTTCCGACGTTGCATATGGTGGATAATGGAATATAATGCCATCGATTCTAGGACAACTGCCAACCGGAAAACAGAATTAGGACAACTGCCAAGACAATAATCGGTCGCAAGCAGAGATGGCATGGGAAAAACTTGTAGCGTCTCCAGAAAGGAACTTGTAGGACACCGGAACACGAGTCTTTGCGAACCTAGTTTTCTGTACGGAGAGACCCATCAGTACTATGGGACACCAAGTCCGTTTGCTTCTCTTGGGGAACGCAGTGTTAGCGGAAAGAACGACATGAACTTCGTTCTTTGCGGATGCAAACTTGTGAATACGACAGTCACACTCGTCTCGCAAAATCCAAAGTACATCAGTGCACTACTCAAAATAATGTCCTAGTCAGTGGCGGATCCAGACCAAGCGTTTGGGGGGGCAGTCAAATAGGGGGGCGCCAAAACATCTTCACTTGTTAAATACCCCTGGTTCTCTGTGACAATCGTTGAGTATCTGATAAACGTGGTTATTTTTTGTGGGCTAAAAAGGTGGCAACTTTTGTTGGTCGAACAATGCAATTTTTCGTAGAATCACAACAGTTCAAAATCACATCATTAGTTCATAAAAGTTTGAAGCGGGTCCAAGAAGATAAGACCTGTTTTTCACAGGTTACACATAACTGAGAACATTGTTGGTGTCCCAAAAATGTTTTAGCAAAAAATAAATGTTTGAAAGGTATACCATAAGGCAGTGGTCGCAACCTTTTTGTAACCGCGGACCGGTCAATGCATGACAATTTTACCGCGGGCGGGAAGTACTCTATGGTGGTTGCTCTTTTTCATCAGCCGAAATGAAGGTAAGCGTATGAGCCATCAGATAAGGCTGCTACAGTACAGTCTACAGCTTTGCTCCATCTCTAACACTCTCACCTAATGTTCCAATGCTCTCACTCTATGCACCCAGCGGTGTTTCCATGGGAAAAATCGACAAATCACATGCCCAGATACCTGCCCTTTCGAAAGGGGAGCAATAGGGACGGATGTTCCTTTTTATAACAGTATCATAGGTAATTTTATTGTCTATCTAGATCGAATTGAAACAGATTTATTGAAGTTATGCGCCCACCCAGAAAATTCGGGATGGTTTTCCGGTTTTCCGTAATTTCTGTTATTATGTTTGAATTCAACATTGTTGCTGAACAGAAACAAGCATAACTAAGCAATGATATTTTTGTTTTTTGTAAGTTTCCACTGTGCTCAACTCTTTTATTCCCCCCTGCCCTACCGTTGCTCCAACGTCCCTGGTTTCATATATTTGAACATTGGACTGCTGATGTCAAGAAAAAATATCGATCCTATTAGCCTGGATTATAAAGAGATGTGACACTGTTTAAAAAAAGTAGGGGCAGACGGGATGAGACCCTAAATTCACAGAAAATACCTGCAAACTCAAGCTCTAGTCTCCACGATAAATTCATTTTCCAATTTATTGTATACTACTATGAACCCTCCCCAAACAAGCTTAAAGCCATCCAAATGCTGTTGATCTGGCGATGGACCTGCTTCTATCCAGGCCAACAAACACAGGTGAGGATCAGCCTATACCCAATTTAAAACCGCCAATATCATTGAAATGCACCAGTATCAGCCAACACTACATTCACCACTGAAAAAAAGTAAAATGTGCACCAGAAGATTGTTTTTTTATCATCTTTAATATCACGTAACCACAGCTTTACGAAATACTCCTATAGTGTCCAACGTCCGCAATTCTTTTTCGAAATTAACGAATCATGATATTACATGCGTAATCTACCGGCTCTGCATTGAGGGCAAAAACCAGAAGAGTAAAAGTCAAGGGTAGAGAGGCGGCTCTAACTTACTAATACAATATACATTGTGGGGTCCCTACGAATGGTCGCCCCCCGCCCCCCCGCCCGGGGGGTACGGGGCTGCCTTGCCACGGCACTGATTTAACCAATAAGCTACGCATTTTGCTGTCGGTTAAAGATTGCGCTAATCATGCCACATTTGTTTTTTCGTGGCCGGCGTGAGCTGTCTACGGGTTTGCAACAAAAAGCTGACAGCCATATGGCAGGGAAACTATTTCCTATCACGGGCCACATATATTGCGAAATGTTGCTGGCGGATTGCAAAAATAATTAATTTTATCTTAAACTTTTCCGCTTGTCTTCCTAAGGAAAATATGGAAGATAACTAGGAGAATGAGTGAGAGATACATCTCTTGACTTACTAAGTATCTGTTTATCACGGAGTTTCGTTTTGATGCGATTTGAGCTCTATCTTGGGTGACAAAAATTAAGATACGGGCCAAATTAAATGTTTGCCCGGTCTGCATCCCCACCCCTACCACATGGCGACCAGCCATCTGTTGCATAGGCGCGGAACCAGGGAGGAGAAAGGCACTTTTTCCCTCTCAGATGAGACTGCAAATGTTGAATCAATGAGCTGAAATTGTCATGACCGCCGCGGTCATAAAGCCAATTGTTTAAAGCGATTGTTTAAAGACCAATTGTTTAAAGACCGCGTAAAGTCAACTGTTCATTCCACATAGCTGATAGCTGGTGTTTTGCCAATATTTTTGCGTTAGAGCTGACTGTTGAGTGCAATGGTTTGTTGAGGAACGTCGTGCTAACACGTAGTAATTCAATGCTACGCTGCGTTTTCTGCGTTGGTCTGAGATGTTGCACAATTGCGTTTGTTCGGTCATGAAACACGATCAATACATTTTGTCAGATAGCGGTAAGTTGCTTGCTACCATACATATGTTGCCACAGCTTTTCACATGCATCATGGTCAAAGCAGTGGCATTATTTCCGACAAGAAACTCATCCACTTACCTTTATGTTACAAAACGTGACGAGAGGGGCCAAGAGGGGAGCAATTCCCCGGGCGCCCAATCACTATGGGGAGCGCCGAATGACTGCGGGGTGCGCCAAAAATTTCCAACAGTGTTACAGATACTTCCTTCAAAACAGTAAAATTCGCTTCCATAAGACCTCAGATGCAAACATGGGGCGCATTGACCCGGGCGCCATGTAGCCTCATTACGCCCCTGGTATCATGCAGATCTACTCCGCAATCACGGACTGCACTGCAGGAGCGTAACGAGGAGGGCAAGGTTGCTCATTTACCCGGGCGCCAAATTACCATTGGGACGCCGAATCACTGCGGGGGCCGCCGAAAATATCAACAGTATCACAAGTGCTTTCTTCAATACAGTATAATTGCTTCCGAAAGATCTCACGTTCGAACATGGGGGCGCCAAACTTGCTTCTTGCCCCGGGCGCCATCTAACCTCGTTACGCCTCTTCTGCACTGGCAGCATACCTGAAACTGGTTTTTGGCTTTGCAAGCTTCCTAAATCGTGCGTCAGTTATAAGTTTTCCATTGCATTCTTATTTTCATCACTGCTTTTCCTTTCAAAGCTGCCGTCAAGCATTATAAATGAACTTGTAAAAAATTATATTTACGCAGCTCAGCGACAAGTCCAGAACTGTGCAAACGAAAGCGACTGCGTTTGTGATTGCTGAGTAGTTCTCACGCGGGAAAGAAGCATCATCACGAAAGAATAGCATTGTTGATTCCAATCAACAAGATATTGGTTCAAAGTCCGGCATGCAAGTCTTGAAGTTCAACGAAGTGTAAAGCGTTGTTTGTTCAGAATAATTTTAAGCTCTGTTTCTACTTCGTTAAGCACCAGAAAAGAGCGCATAGATATCTGAGGGGCGCTATTTTAACGGGGCGCCACAGATGTTTAGGGGGGAAGTTGCCCCAAACTGCCCCCCCTGGATCCGTTACTGGTCCTACTCTCCACTTTAAAGCTTTATGACAGAACTTTTCAGCTGAAGACACGCTTTGCCTACAATTTAAACTTCGTTTTTTGTCCTTAGCTGATATGACGCATCCTTGCAGAAGGTTGAAACGTCTTAATCTGCGCAAAGAGTGACTGCACTATGCGTGTAATCAGTGTTGAGGATCCATCAAGGCAATTTAGTGCAACTTTCTTCCCTGAATGACTGCAGCGCTTTTTTTACGACACGTCGCTAGTAAAGACAAGTATGACCTTTTTTGCTCTTCACTTTATTTTCTCCGAATTTGGTGTCATATCTTTCCCCTTGACCATACCACAAAGAGCAGGATTACAGGTCCGCTTTTGTGATTTACTAATCTGTTTTCAAACAAAACCAAAGTTATATAAATCCAATCCAGTTTTAAAACACCTTTCCTAAAACTTCAACTTATTATTTAAAGGACAGCACAAAAATGTCAACCTTGGTCTAATCACAATGAGAATACAATACCCAAAAAGGACAGGTATAAAAAACATTGCATTTTAGGAACTAGATTCTTATCAAATGAAACAAAGCAAGATTTAGAAGACACATGCAGCGAGTCGTGAAACAGAGCTTGTAGGGCTACATGTTACCTTGGTACCTTGGCTTAAGGAGCACTACTGATAAAGGTCATCACCACATAAAGCATACACCAGCTTTAAAAACTCAACTAAAAAATTATTTATTTTTCCTGATTTGGACATTTCCAAATAAGTTAATTAGGCCACAACTGTTAGTTTAGTTCACACGCTTTAGTTTAGTTCATACGCTTTACTGAAATGTACCTGACAAAAATGTTGTTTTGAACCTGGGTAAGAAAATAAAACATGCCACAAATACCTGCTCATTAACCAAGTGCGCAGCAGTTACGCTTCGGTTGGAAGCACTAATGTCTTTGGCATCTTCGAATTTTATTTGCCCCTGCTTGCTTCCACCTTTTGGATTTGTGGGATGATCTTTATTACCGTATTACAAAAGTAATATTTATCTTTCTCTTCTGATGTTTGTTTGGTCGCAGGGAGATTAAACTTTTGCAAGCCTATAATTCTACTAGAAAAGCAACTCAAGAATTGTTTTCCTGAAAAAAGCAATATAATTATTCATTCCCGTAGAATGATCATACAAGACAAATTCAAAGTCTATTTGCATTGATTGACATGGCGTCTGCCTTTTCTTTTCATATCCTTGTTGCAAGTTAAGAAAAGATCAGACGCAACGCGGTTTGTAAAATGTGGTAAGCTGAATTTTTAGCAGTTCTTTACTCCTAAACACCTAGTTCATATAGATGTTTACAAGCTAATATGCTGATTGGTAAGACCAACACAAAACACCAATCCATGTTCTTATTTCCTTAGATGCCCTGAAAGGTACTGTAAAACGCCAATCCACTTTCACCACACCGTGGGTTTGGAACAACGTGAATGCAGTCGAAAATTAAGGTATTCTTATAATTTGCAATTTATAATCTGCAATCTCAGCCGTAATACAACTTTCCATCAAAAACACAAACCGATATCAACAATTAGTTAGACAAGAAACTCAAGACCAACACTTTTGACATCTGTTGCACAAGAAATTGGAAGAATCTTCGTCACATCACAAATCCCAATATTGGTCCTGGACCAGTTCTTCCAATCCTGACCTGGCTTCAAGGTAAAACAGCGACCTACGCGTTTGTTACCAGCGTAAAGCCAAATAATTGTAACAAGACAAATAATTGTAACGACTCTCGTTTTCTTAAGCAAAATTTGAACTTATTTGATATTTTAAGCCTAGTATGCAAAAAGCATCGCCAGTCAACAAAATCACTTCGTGCGTTTGGACGTTGCATTATAATTTTCTGCAAGTACAAATCCACCATGCATATATTTTGTGGTACATCCCAAAATGAATGACATCGCTTTTGGCTGACTGTAACTTTGTTTTCAAATTTGAATCGCTATCGCAAATACGTTTTCACTAACTGTATTGCCCAAAAGGAAATTGCCCGATAGTCCATGTTTCAAGCTGAAGCAACTGTAAACCATCTGTGGAACAGCCTGCAAGCGGCATACAGACGTGTGGACTATTAGAACCCATGCGGCTCTGCACTGTCAAAACCATTATTACGACTAGCCATTCTGTACTTTCGCAGGTTCAATAAACTGTTTTCTGCAATAAGCAAATTTAAATAGTTTTCAATCACAATCTCCGCAAAAAACGCATTTGTTGAGACAATTTTTTGCCAGAATTCCCCTTCGCTCGGAGCAGCTTTGCTCTCAAAACAACCGGCATGGATGACGTTTGCCTCCACGACGACCGTGAAATTCCCACCCATCAGTGGTTGCAAAAACAAACCCACCGTGAAATTCCTACCCATCAGTGCAGCGAACCCTCGTTTTGAAGTTTCTAACATTCCATTCTATGCGAACCGCGTCGATTTTCATGAGAGAAGTGAGTGCTCTGCTTTCGGGTCTAAAGGAAGCTTGTATTAGACCGTGTACCTGCTAGCCATTCGGCTGCTGAGGTCATAAACAAGGACTCTTTCTTGTTCGTCAAATATAAGCGATGATGTTAGTGAACGCCATCATCTCTAAAAAACAATTTACACAATACAAAACTAGAAACCAAACAAAAATCATAAAAATAAATATCAGTAAACAACTAACGTTGCATCTCTCCTGCTAACACAAGGATGCTGACCAAACACAAGGCAGTCGATCACATGCTTGGCTGGATTCAAATAGCCTAAAATATTTTCAAAACAAGGCGGCAATGGCTATGAATGAAAGCAATTGAGCACCGCCAGTGTCGATTCTAGAATGAAAAAAGTGGGGGACCACTGCGGGGCCAAGGAAAAAGTAGGGGGACGACATAAATGTCTGTCTTGTATGGTGGTTTTTCATTGTTTCGAAGATTAAGTTGCTATAATTAACCCTATCAAACCCAACATAGGCTTGTGAATAGCATTAAAGATGAACTGGCGTTATTATTCACTAGAAACACCTGTACGCCACTGTAGATGCAATCACACACGTGTACTGCTATGTCGAAAATTCTATGCTAACCATGCAACTTCCACAGCAATGCACATGTAAACCGAAATACCATTTTCCGTACACAATTGTGGCGGCCTCACATGAACGAAAGCAGCTTTAGAAAGTGAACACAATTCACATGAAAGTGAAATGGTTCCAACCACGAATTCCATCATGACACAGAGTCAAGTAGGCTGTTGATAGCCAACTAGTTTCATCAAATATTCTTATTACAAAGCATATAAAAATAAACCATCTTCCAACGGTTTGGTGACTACTGACTGATCCGTTTTTGTGGTAGCTTATGGACATTTTGTGATTGTGGAGTAACCATAACAATGTTATGCAACTAACATTACGAGTGTGCAGTGTGGATAGGTTACGAGGACTATTCAATGTAGTATACAGTTAAGAGCAGCGACCTTTCGGCACCAGTTGCACCTAAGTAGCATTGCAGCGCCGCAGATAGGTGTGCACCGGCTTTTATGGCGTGTACTTGTTAGTAAGATGTAACAGCAGGCGTAAAACTTATTTTGCAGAATATTCCCAACAAAGTTGTTCTTTTTATTATTCACACTGAATTTTCCTCTTACTGATCCTCAAAAGCTGACTTTTCAACCCTGCGTTGACTTATGACTGTCTTGTCATAAGCTAAACACGCACTACTGTACCCCTAGAGCTGAACCAAAAAAGATTCAGACAAATGGTCAATGAGCAGCATAAAAATTCTCACACAGATCCCTGCACAGGCTACGCTAGAATTTTATATCATTATCAACTCAATGTATCTTAATCCTTGGATGTCATGTCGACTGTCAAAATCATCAACGAAGTCATCTAAATCTATTTTTTCAGCTCGTACCTTTTCCACTGAAAGTTGATCAACGTTACCCAATCTTTCACTGGTCATGGAATTTCTAGGAAATGTTTTCAGTAATTTCATTTTTTGAAAAACTTCTCTCGCATGAAGCGCTGGTGATGGGAAGAGTTACAGCTACCAGTAACAACCAAACGCAGCTTTTTAAGTAGCTATAAATGAAAAAAATTGTTCGAGCGACTTAGGCAGCTTCGACGCCTTCCGAAGCAAATTCTTGGCCAAAATTATTTCATATTTTAAATCATTTTCACTGAATGAATATGATTTGCGAATTCTTTTAAGTGTTTTCTGATAGAAATAGTTGACCTCCTGGGAAAATAGCTGAAATACGCGAAAGAATTGCTTCTGAATCATTACAGTAAATCCATGCAAAATTCTGAGGTTGCAGGACATGTGTGGGTACAGTTAAAACTGTAGTTACGAACCACTTACGTAAGATGTTAGTCATACACAAGACAGCAGAACGCAATATTGGAGTCAGGATAAATTAACTGAAACCAATTCTTAATGCTTTCACAAATGTTTGCTACTGGGACAAGCAACAATTTTCTGACAGTTATATAATCCAGTTCCATCTCATACTGAAATGCACGAAAGTTCAACCTTCCTATTTTGCGCCTGTTTCTTAGTTTCGAAATTAATTTTTCAACACCACGATCGCGGTCTGACTAAATTTCAAGCAGGATGCGAGCTACTACAGTAGTGGTGTGCGTCGTCATAAACAACTCTAGTTATCCGCCGGTCAAACACAACAACACCGGTTGTCATGCATTTGGGAAATATTGAATGCAGGCTAGAAGGTTTCTAAGTTATCGTTTAAAACATTGCTGGCCGAAAGTTATCTACCGCATATGTCTAGGATTGTGAGATGGCCGGTATTTCACTGCTAATTTAGCAGAGGCCGGTAAAAGGCCGGTATTTTGAAAATCAGTGTCTGAAGCCGGTTTTGTGAAAATAAAATAATTTGCCGTAACTTCAAAAATAAATAACGCAGAATTTCTCAAATCATAATGACTCTTGTAGTGAATCTTGTCAGGAGAGTTTCTTCAGCGAAGTTTATTTGCTGCTGTTGACGCAATCGTTGGTTTTGCCACGTCACACACACACCGAAATGTAACGAATCAGTCAAAATACGGGCAAATTATTAATTGTGGCTTAACAATACTGATTGTCTCTCTTTTCCCTGTGCTGCTTACGAATTACGGCAAAGCTCAGATCTGGCGCTGTTAACAAAATGGCCGATATTTTTACAAAACACATTTGGCAACCCTGCATATTGGAGTAATAATTAATCACGTGCCTTTGCTCAAAGCGCGACTCTTGGCTTTGCGTCCGCCGCTGTTTTAATTTGAATCGTGGCATTTGTTATTCGGCAATTGTGTAAGGTACCAAGACCTTGTAAATTGGTACTGCGGCCTTCTCACCAGGCGCTCGGTGTGCGGAAGAGCTGCAGGAAACTCACGCAGAACATAAAAACAAGCCGAGCAAAAATGAAACCAGAAATTGTACAAACTCAGTCGTGGCGCTACAAGACCATGGTAGTTATAAAGCGCCAACAACAAACCACCATATCAAACAGTTGTGTAAGGCATGAGTCGGCTTGTTCGCCAACGTATTTGTTCGTTGCATATAGTTCTGTTCTAAGACCGTTTAGACTTCGAATAAAGTCTTCTATACTGGAATAGTGTCAGTTCAATTAAACGGTCTTATACATGATGGCGGCAAGTCTGAATGAATTAATGAAACCGACGAGGTTTGATGTCGACCCGTCTTCTCCGAAAGCAGCGAAGCAGTTTAAACACTGGTTGCGAGTATTTACGGACTTTGCCCAGAATTGTGATCAGATTGCAAGGGCTCAAGATGCAGATGTTCCGGATAAGCTGCGGATGCTCTTTGCCTACATAAGTGCAGATGTGTATGAGATGATTGAAGACTGTGCTGACTATGAGACGGCGCTCTCAAAACTCAAGAGTTTATGTAAAAGTCTC
>Ga0210059_1002759_pt1 | contig 27732 bp, 20 predicted proteins | sample Ectturendosymbi2_FD_188042 | JGI IMG/M metagenome (GOLD analysis project Ga0210059, IMG submission 188042) | Ecteinascidia turbinata endosymbiont from Florida, USA - Sample 2 (SPAdes) (version 2) | ecosystem: Host-associated > Tunicates > Ascidians > Unclassified | place: Key West, Florida...
CCAGAGACTTACTGCCCGCACATGGCTTACTATTTTTCTCTACCGTTGTTAGTCATTTCACCAAGAGTTAGTTTTTAGTTGGAGAAATTTTTCAGCCATTAGCATCAACTAGTTAGATGTTTCAGTCTTTTATTTATTTGAGCAACGTATTTTTTGAGTAAACACTTATTTCATGAGTCAGTTTGTTTTGTTGCCACTAGTATTCTTGACGTCAGTTAGTTTGTTAAGATGTTATGATTTATGAGCTTGTGTTATGAAATTTTGATTGTAGTCTTGAGTTTGTTTTTTCTCTGCTGTTACTTCAGCCTTTCAACTTTTCACCCGTAAGCTTTGCTTGCAATTTTCAGAACTGAGGATGCGTAATTTTACGTGACATCGATTTCCTATTAAAAATTTGCTGATCGATTCCTTGCTTACACCCATCGTGGAAAGTACACCCTTTACAACAAATGCATAAGTCCTGTTTATTTACCGTTTTGGAGCTATCAAAACTGTGACGTACAGTTGTAGCTGAGGCCGTGACAAGCACATGATAAAAATTTGGAAAAGCTTTCTGTCGGCTCCATTCTTCATTGATTCCGCAAAAGCCAGGATTGAATCCGCTGGTGAAATTCGTAAATTCCTGAATTTTTGCTAAGTTTGTCAATTTTATATAATAATTCTAACTTTGTAAAATCGTAAATCGTATTTATTCAAATTACATTTATTTGTTGAAATAACAAGGATTATCTCAACCAGTTTTGTAAAACACATCCTTCCTTTCAGCAGAAAAGTAAGATAATGCGCTGGATAATGAGGTGACGGAAGCTGCAGTGATGAACTTGTTCGTTTGACCTCATGCTGTTGTTATACAATTATTGATGAAGTTTTGTTGCAGCGCAGGATGCTTGTTAAAAAACAAAGGCGGCGAGGGAGCTCGAGAACTGGAAAAAATTGGATCTAACCGAATGCATGTGATCCAACTTGACGTAACTGATGACGGAGAAGTGCAAAGGGCTTTGGCGTATGTCAAGTTGCACCTTCCCAAAGACGAAAAAGGTCAGACCATATTTGGCTAAAGAGGGTTTATTAAATTATAATTTTCGTAATATCTCACTTGTCACTCACTTTTCGTGTTTTGCTGATACACATTGTAAGACAAAAGAATCTGCAACAAATATCCCAGACCCTGGTCCCCTCCCCCTGATCAAGATCTAAGATAAAAACAAATCGTGTACTCATGAGAAGATAAACACAAAAAAGAGACTTGAATTAGCGATTCATTTGATGCTCTTATTCGAAAATGTTAAGTGGAGACTGAAGATGTTCAAAATCATTGACGTTACCATAGAACATGAGCGCATTTCTTTATGTAAAAATAAGCGTGCAAATTGATTGCCTTAAATTCATTTTGTGTGTCATGGATGTGGGCTGTATCAAGCGTCTGGTTGATAACGCTAATCTTGAGTCTGAGAAAAAACACAAAGGCATATGAAAAGGTTGATACAACAAATCAACTTCATATTGTGTAATTGCACAACTGAGTTGTTCGCCAATGCGCAAACTTATTTTCTGTGCACTTCTTGCATATGTGAGCATGAATGGTGCGACGCAGTGGTATGAAACCAGAAGCCTATTTCGCCAAAATTGTCTTTTTGAAAAAGGTGGCATTTAAGAAAACTATATTAAGTGTCGTATTAAATCCGTTTCCTAGAAGAAAATGCATCCACATTTCTATAAAAATAACTAGCTCAGAAAGTTTTGCTGAAACATGCCGTTTGAAACTTGAGCAACTTTTGTATCCTTAACTACATTTTGATTTCAACCCAAAAATCGTTTTTAATTTCCGTTCTGGTTTCGTTGGGTTAAAAAGAGTTTCGTAACCAGACAATTTCATCTGATTTTGTTGGCACGTAAAAATAGTCAATAAACAGGTTAAAAGGCCTTGTTTGAGTGACGTCACCACTCCCAGTAACAGATCAGTATCAAATGTAAAAGCGTCAGTTATGTGTGCTAGTTCTTTTAATGCAAAGTCGAAACTAGCAACATGGGACAAGTTTTAGCACCCAACCCAAAAATACCGACGGATATGCAGAAATACACGTCCTTCAGTATGTTTTTTACTGTTTTTTTTGTGTGTGAAAACTAGCTTTGCTCAAACTGTTTGTTTAATCTGAACACATAGTCCAGTGAACAAATTTTATATCCAGTGAAATCTTGATTAGCTTTGTGTGACAGTTTGGGTAGGTAAGGCAAAAGCAGTTTCTAACTGCTTTTCGAACTAAAAATTTGAATTAAAATCACCATTCTTGCAGCAAAAATATTTCTCAAGGCTTTTTTTTAAATGAGCTAGAATTTCAAATACGTAGCAATTGACGAATTTCTTGAAAAAGCTACTCATATAATGAACATCTTCAATTCAAGAAAACAGCTCATGCAGCCATACTATACGAAAGATGGACGTTAACACTATTTAGGAATTTTTTTAATGAAGTGTAGACCGCAAGACAAAAAGAACTAAAACTTTTGTAGTTATTATAGACCACTTGGCGATTATGGGCACGGTTGCGTAATATCGTCTAGCTAAAAGCAAGAGGTCAGTAATTAACAGAAGTTTTTGCAGATATAATTATTGTACAATGGCTACAAACAATGCACATAAAACAACTGCTATAGTATATGTAAATTAGACAAGCTGCAAAAGTAGCGCAGAGCGTTTTGTTTTGGAAACAATACAGTGGCACGTTCTGTGCAAAACACAATGAACGCTGATGCTTGTAACTAACTAATGTACATGTCAAGGTTGCGATTTTTTCGTTCGTGTAGGTCTTTGGGGAATTGTAAACAACGCGGGGACGTCGGCGTTTGGCGAGGTGGAATGGACGTCTCTTGACCTGTTCAAGAAAGTAACTGAAGTTAACCTTTGGGGCTACGTAAGATGCACCAAAGCGTTTTTACCGTTGATTCGTCGGTACGTTTGTTTTTTGTACTGCAAAAGTTGTTTTAACTGAATACAACTTTTGCCGTTTTTAGATAAAACATTTTTTTACAACTATATAGGCATAATGGATTTCTAAATAAAGGTAAAAAAGCTCCTTGTGCCGATCCTAACTCAAGAAACATTTTAGAAAATTACTTACGTATGTTTCAGAAAAAATAAGTAATTGTAGCTCATCATGCACTCCCTCTTCAATTTTCATCGTGTGCGTCAACGTATAAACATACTTTTGACAGGCACGTGTAGGTGAAGGTAGCAAAAGCATCAGATAAACCACGTAATCAGTTTAAATCTTTCCTTGACCTACGTCTGTGTTTGATTCTCTATTTTAGTTGTTCTTTTCTTTGCTTGCGTCTGTATTTTATTCTCTGTTTTTGTTATATTACATATTACTATGCATATCAATTACAGTAATTGTTACTTTGCCTATACGCTCCTTTGCCCTAAACTTTTGTTTGAACCTTCATAACACCTATAAGACAGTAGTGAAATCGCTAGTATTTGCTGCACTATATTGTTTCAAACATATGCTTGCTGCCACCACATTCAACAAGTGTTAGCGTGTCGAAACTTGAAAAGTGCTATCCGTGTTAACGTAGATGCCTGTGAACCGCGCATTTACTGCCATTTGCTCTTTTTTGAAAAATTTGGAGGTATTATTTGTAGGAACAACCATACAAGTAGTTTCATTCTAAACGCAGTGTAAAATGTAACTATCTCTTCTAATATTAATTAAGCACTATTATAACTTGAAACTTGCTTGTCTTTTATCATTTTAATAACCTTTAATTGACCTATACAACAACTGAGGTATTTCGCGATTCTAACAAAGCTTCTCTATCTGGCAAATCACCATCCCTGGATGGCATTCCAGCCGAACTGCTCATGTGCGATGATTCCCTTGTTCCAGTATTTTACAACATTCTTTGCGAGTGTTGGAATGAAGGTTGCTTTCCTAAAGAAATGAGGGACACCAAAATTATGACTCTATACAAAAACAAAGGTGAAAAGGGAGATTGCAACAAATACAGAGGAATTTCTCTTTTCAATGTTGCTGGCGAGGTCTTTGCCAGCGTCGTGCTATACCCCGTCCAAACTCTTGCGGAGAGGCTCTATCCTGAATCTCAATGTGTTTTCCGCCGCAACAGATCTACTACAGACATGATCTTTTCACTGCGCTAAATCCAGGAGTTTCGTGAACAACTTCGCCCGCTGCACATTGCGTATTTTGACTTGGCCAAAGCATTTGATTTGATCAGCAGCAGTGTTCCCTCTATAAAAAATTTATACTGAGCAAATTTTTGTTTTAGTGAATATGAATATTTTATGGCTGAGTTAGCTGAATATAAAATCTTATCAAAATATGCACAAAGTACACATTTAATTCAAATAGCTTCCGAAAGGGCTTTGCGATATGCTCAGATGCGTTGTCCTTCTGCCAAAATCATAATGATTTTTTACTTATAAATTTGTAATGTAGCAAGTGCGCGAGAATGAGATTTCACTGCGCAAATGGTCTGGTGGTACTACGCATTTGCGCAGCAGCGCACATAGAAGGAACATTGGTCAGCAGAGAAGGGTTATCCATCGTTCTAAAAAAATTCGGCCGTCCACTAGACTTCTTAGTCTTATCAAGTCGTTGCATGATGATAGAAGCTTGAATCTCATTTGAAGATGCTTTCTCGTCTGCCTTTGAGTTGGATGTGCCGTAAAGCAAAGCTATGTTCTGGTCCCAACCCTGTTTGGAATCTTCTTCTCCGCAGTTCTCCATCATGTATTGAATGACGATGACAAAAATGTCATCATTAAAAAGAGTTTTCCTATGCGCACCCGCACAGAATTGCAAATTGTTCAACCTTGCAAGACTATGTGCCAAAACAAAAACTCGGCACATCCTGGTATGTGAACTACTATCAGCAGACGATGTTACTTTCGTTTTACACAACGAAACAGGCTTTCAGTCACTAAAATGGACCCTTTTGCTGCTGCTGATGAGGCTGTTTTCCTGGTCATTAGCAACAAAAGAATTGTTGCAATGCACCAATTAACGTGCACTGACACGCCCCAGGCGAATATCAACGTGAACGGGACTACAGGCTTGAAAAGTCGACCACCGTCGCTACTTACGTTCTTTTATGTCCAGCGATTGCTCTTTTGAGAAAGAAATTCAGTTCAGAATCGGGAAAGCTGCTGCCACCTTCAATGGATTTAGATCCAGAACATGGTCCAATCCACACCTTTCACTGCGCACCAAAAGCAACATATGCACAGTGCTTGAATGTTAAGTATTCTACAGCTAACTAAATACGTACATGCGCTTATTTCCATGTGAGCTACTGTGTTATTGACGTTTGTACACGCTCGGAGCTCTCCACTCTCAACTAGCATTGAAACATCGATACCAGAGTAGCCTGAGGTTAAAGTTGCAGCTGGACGAATCTTTATGAGGAGGGTCTCGCCACCCAAATGACCTTTTTGTAAGCTACGGGTTTTATTGGAGAACACTTTAAGTTGCGTGCATTTTATGATGGTGGCATGTTAATTAAAAAGATCAAGTCTATGTCTCACAATAAAGCGATATAACAAGTTGAGATTGCAAAGCCTGAGTAAATCTACAAATCAATCTTTCACTACTTGCATTACGTTGGCAGCAGGGCCTCCAAGAGAAATCTTTTTAGGCGGAACAAAACCCATTTGGAGCTACTGAAGACTTGCAAAATTATTTTGAAATAAATAAAAATTGAGGCTAATTAATGTGCATCAAACTTCAATTAGAAAAAAATGCCGCAGTCTCAAAATGAATGGAGTCAATCGTGGTTGAATGAAACGCTGCTAGTGAAATGAGACTGCGACCTCATTTGAGTAACTGTATCCTTGGAATGAGCTTACTTTTTATAACAAGAATGAAGGGACGGAAAGAAATATTTTGTCAAACAACCACTGCTATTTCTGACCGCGAGCTACAATAAACAGCCACACTGGCCACAGGCCGGCGACCACTGCTTTAGAGCATTTTGTCGAAATGCTGTAAGTGGTTAGTTTCTACATTCGATTAGAGTCTGCATCTGCTTACGGCGCAAGTTTCAGCAAAAGGCACAGCACACCTTCGCAGTGCACTGTAAGCATTTGCGCAGGGGCGTAAGGAGGGGGGTCAAGGTGGGCACAATTCCCCGGGCGCCGAAGCGCCGAGAAGTCCCAACAATGTCACAAGTACTTTCTTCACTACAGTCAGTACATTTGCTTCCGAAGGAACTCTGGTTCGAACATGGGGGCGCCAAACTTTCTTATTGACCCGGGCGCCATTCAACTTCGTTATGCCCCTGAATACAGTACATTTGCTTCCGGAAGACCTTGGGTTTGAACATGGGAGCGCCAAACTTGCTTATTGTCCTGGGCGCCATCTGACCTTGTTACGCCGCGCTTGCGCCCTGCACATGTTATTTTTTAACTTTTTAGTTATCTTACACATACGCGTAACATTCGAGGGATACTGTTGTTAGATTAGATTAGATTTTATTGTGAACTGGCATATTTTCATTCAAATTTCACTTGAAGCATCTCTTAGTTTGAAAGTCTTGGTTTATTGGAGAGAGTTTTTAATAAAGATTTGTTTGAAAATGTTTGAAAATAAAACACGTAAAGAAAAATTCAGTTCAATGGACACACTGCATGGGACAGTAATCGTGAATGTCTTAAATTTGACAAAGTAGGCAAACATTCAATTTCCACAAACTAAGTACTGCTAATAATTATAAATGCATCATATCAATAAAATGCACTGCCAGCAATTCACATTAAAACATATCGCACTACCTTACCAAACCCTTTGGGCCAAACCAGTTTTATCACCGGGATTAATTTCGCTATCATTCCGAGTTTGTTGGTAACAAACGCTCAAATGTTCCTTCAGTCTCGGGCCCCTCCGTAGCTGTCGAGCCCCGGAATAATGTTCCTTCTGGACCCCCCTCTCGTAGGCCCTGGTTGGCAGCTTTTTAGACGGAGTAAAACAAGCTTGTTATGCAAATCAAAAATAACGAAAAACCAACGATTCGAAATAAATTCTTTTAAAGTTTTCAAAACACAACTGTTTTCATAAAAAATTAATTGACTGCTTTCGTGGCTAACAAAAATCCATCTAACCAATTTGTGCTTGCCGTAAAAACGGTGGTTTTCGACACATTTAATACAGCTCCTGCATTGAATGATTGTTTTTATCTAACGACTTAGCAAGTATTTCAAATTTCACTCTGCTCCACGATTTTCGAATGCTTTGCTGAAGAAGCAGACAAAAACCAGCAGAGCACCAGCAAATGCAGAACAAACTACCAGCTGTCGAAAACACCGTGCAATCATTTTGAGTAAAAGCTCATTGCCTAAAACTTTAAACGCCCGCAATCACATGCAGAAGTAATGATGAGTAGCCTAATAACCAAAGCATGCACTGTGCGGTAACACAGCATGTCTGATCAAAGTAATTAAACGCTTTTCTTGACTTACGGGGAGTGAAGCAATTCTTTAGTTTGTCCACGTGTGGAGTGTTGAAACCCATGCAACGTAGCAAAACTTGGAAATAACCGGGAAGGGAGCTTATTGACTGGGGGGCGCTTGCCCACTCTAGCCTCCTAAGATAATACCCCATCCCTGAGTATGCGCTGCCTGATCCCAGTGTTCCGTGGAACCTAGTTTGAATAGCAAAGCCATAGAAGACACTGATAAAGAATCTCACCAAGTTATGATTTGTCAGATGAAGCTGCGAAACATCCTCCTGGCTGATTTCAACAAATTATTCTCACATCTGTGGTAGTCAAACGGAAAAGTTTGTCATTTATTTATTTCATTTATGTATTTGCCTCAGACTCATTGTCCGTATCATCAGGTTAATCGAATAACACAAGAGCAAAAAAATGGTTACATTAACAGGAGTAAACGATTCCTGTGTTTGAAATTATTATACTGATGAACCATGGCATAAAAATTCAAAAAATTTCTTTATTTGCTTTACTTCAAGTAATATCGTGATCTTTTCCTGAGAGGAGCAGACGTGGAGGGGCATTTCTCAAATTTTCTTGAGAAGGGTGCTCAAGAGTTGCAGAACCGGAGTTTATCTTCGAAACTGGATGTCGAGGCGATATGGTTATATACGCCATACAACCCAATAATTGTATCTAGCTCGCATGAAACGTTCATAGTGTGTTAACTCAGGTAACGAGCTACATTTTAAAAAGGAATTTTAGCCCCAACTTTGGTAAACTATGGATAAAATAAGTACTGCTTGTACCACCCATTCAAAATTTTATTTGTGCAGTTGCTAATATCGTTGCACACATTAGTGAAAAGATTCGGAGAAAGCAATCAATCTGCCAAATTAAAATTCTCACCCTGGCATAAGTGTGCTTTTGAAAATTTAAGGTCAGGTTGTTTTGATAGAAACTCTGGTTGCTTAATTTGACTTTGTGGAAGGAAAAACCTAGAAATGTTTTGATTTCTTTAAAACTTTATTCTTAGAGGGGTTTTGCCTATTTCCACTTCTATAGTCGATCCACTAACAGGGTTGTCACCAGCAATGGAGGGACGTGGCGCTGGGTTTACATGTGTTTTCCCTGTTAGTGCCTCCCATTTTTGTTGTTCCCTTTCAACCAAAATTTAAAAGCCTGGATGAACAGGCCCGCAGTCAGGTTTCAAGGTTTTGGGGCAAAATACATTTTAGGGGGAAAAAATATTGTTTTCATTTTATGTTTTCTTTTTATTAAATAAATATTTCTGGGCACAACAAATCTTGGGGGACAAACATTAGGGCTACTGCCCCCGAATATCCCCCCGTGGCTACGGGCCTGCTGGAGAAGCGCCTACACTCTACCTGTCTGTTTGGTTACTAAAAAGTTTGAAATTCGCTTCAGTTTGTTGATGGTCCTTCCGTTGTGCTGCTGCCAGTGAAATATACAACAGCCATGAGCATCTGACGAGCTTTCACATTCTAATAAGCCCAAATCATGTTCTCGCAATAATCTATTTCGACAGGGCCAGAGGAAGAATCGTGAATATGGCAAGCGGGCTGTCTCGAGCAACAGCGCCCTCTCGATCTGCCTACACCCTGCCAAAATTTGCTACTCAAGCTTTTTCGGATTGCCTTCGATACGAGTTGAAACGATGGGGAGTGAAGGTAAACGCAAATCCGGCATTTTATGTCAAATAACGTTAAAGCATCTGCAGCATTTTGGCATATAAAGCTGTGTTACAGGTCAAAAAATCAGAGGCATCGGAAGATGTTTTCTTTAAGACCTGGCTTATGTTGTTGAATCAACAGATATTCAAGAGTCTTCATACGCCGTCAGTATGGTGACGGAATGAATTCTATGGTGGAGAGTCCGAGTTCCGATCTACTACCTTCAGGGGTTGGCAACCTTTTGCTAACTGTGTGCCATAACAACATATGTATTATACAAGTCAAGGTCAATATACCTTCTGTGTGAACCAGGGGTGGATCCAAGGTGAGGCGATTTTGGCGATCGCCCCCCATAAAACCTACCAAAGTACCTTTAGTCACCATGATTTTATACAATTCCGAAGAAAGCATGCGCGATTAAAGGCCATTTTTTCGTCCATTGTTTTGTCACAGCAGTGTTGTGAAGTATACTTCAGCCCTCTTAAAGTAGCGAAGCCGTTATGAGACTTGAATACCAATTAGTGCTGATACTGACCCTCCACAAAATTGCTGGCTGGATCCGCCCCTGGTGTGAACTGTGAATCACAACACAATTGATATGCAAAAACTTGCCATCGGTTGCCGACCCCAGGTCATCGTTGATTGACTGTGTGACGCCATCGGTGATCATTCAACCTTGAAATGCTCTTTTTGCACAATTTTTAAAAAGATTGAAATGCGAAACCCATCTACGCTCACTGTGAATTTACTGCAGATTATTTTCATATTTTTCAGTTCCAAAATATGCATGATTCTCAATGAAAAAAACGTGCAATGAAAAATCCTAATTTGCGTAAACAAGATTGGGACCAAATGTCAAGCAATGCCTGTATTTCTAAATAAAAAACGTTCTCGTCATATCCGTTCCTAAGACTTTATATCCTTAGACTTTGGGCGCCAACCTCTTGTGCAAGTAATATGTTTTTGGAACTACGCAACATTTGAAGTTTTTCTGCGCACGCAACCATTCCGAGTTTCCTTACTGCACAAAGATAGTTCGTTAATTTGTCACAAGAGATATTTTGCATCAGGCCATTAAGGAAAGACGAAGCGACGCGTGTGCGGTGTGACGACACAACGAGGTTAAGATGAAATTATCATACCGTCAGGCACTCACAAAAATTTTTGAAAATGATGTACTTTATAACAAAAAAACTAAAAATGCATGAAGATGTCTGGGATCCCTTTTTTCTCGTACAACCCTTGATAAATAGTTGAGTCCTAACTGCTACCCCCCGTTCCGCCACCCATAGACGTCACTTGTCAGTACTAATGAAATTAGGGTTGAGATGATTTCAGTTGACCTGCAAGTGCCTGCAGACCAGGGCTGTGGAGCCGGAACCCAAGAAATTTTGGAAGGCTGGAGCCGTAGCCGGAGCCAAAAACTTTTAGATGGTGAAGCCGGAGGCTGAAACTTGGGTTCCGGTTCCACAGACATGGTTTTTGGGGCAAGCGAGTTGTGCAAATAATACAATGGTTTCTAGTTTTCAGTGGACCAGATCGTTCTGGAGGCGGAGCCAAAACATTTTAGATGGTGGAACCGGAGCCTAAAATTTGGGTTCCGGTTCCACAGACATAGTTTATGGGGCAAGCGAGTTGTACAAACGATTCAATGGTTTTTAGTTTTCAATGGACCAGATCGTTCTGAAGCCGGAGCCGCAGCCAAAAACTTCTAGATGTTGGAGCCGGATCCAAAACATTTAGATGCCTGGAGCAGGAGCCAGAGCCTGAAATTTGAGTTCCGGCTCCACAGCCCTACTACAGACTGAAAACCTTTGCGAGATTCGATGCTTCTCTACACAATTTCATAAACTTCGCTGCATTTTCTGGATGTAGGGTGCATCGCATCAGGATATAAGCTATAACCCTGTCAACCAGAGCTTCTCAAACTTTTTTGTTCTGCGACCCATTTGGAAAGAGGTTTTTCTATGCGACTCATTCATGAATAGCTTAGATGTTAATGTAAACGTCCCATTACAAATCTCAAGAGGCATTTTTGTCCATGACGAAATCATATATATGCACATAATCCGCGACGGTAACTATACAGTAATGAAACAACCACGTAATGGAAGAAGTAAGGCGAAACAAATAAACAAAAAACAATTCAGTGTAAGAAGTTATCAAGCGCAACTAATGGGATGGATGCACTTAATGCTTTTTACACAGATCACCCATGCGTAGATTGATACAAGACAACGGAGGACAAAGGACATTCTCAACATTTTTCAAAAAGGATTTGTTTTTTGAACTTGATGATGATGATTATCAATTTTGAGAATGCTTATTAACACAAATATGTTGTGAAAAAAGCTAATAGTTTATGCAGTGGCGTACGCAGACAATTTTTATTGGGGGCGGGGGTTCATTCAGTGGCAGATGGTGGTCATTTGTATTTGGTGTGCGCTGTTTGTGACATCACAATTTGACGTCAAATTCATGTTTTCAAGCGACGTTTGTTGACATAATAGGCATATTCTTCTACACACACTCCCTTATTTTTGTAAAAAATCAAGCCCTATACACTCGCCTCGTAATAAAGTTTTTGTAAAATATCAAGCTCAAGGGGGGTGTTAACCCCAAAACCCGCCCCTTGCGTACACCCTCGATTTTATGAATCACTAGATCAGAAATGAATGGGAATTCAGTTCTTGTTCTTATCCAAAAATCACAAAGTCTGTTTTGAAAATTCCAGTTGCAAACGTTTGTCGTTTAATAATTCCGCAAACTCCATACTGGGCATGGCAGGTGTGTGGCCTCTTGAAATTTAAATTGTGTATTGTTGGCGGATCCAAATTTTTCTGAATTAAATTACAAAGTACTTCAGAAACTGTAGGAAACTTAAGTCTGAAACTCCTCAATGTGTTCTTAAAGCAATGAGCCTAGCCCAGAAGTGTACGGAATTTCCCAAATTTGATCTTTCTTTCCCAAATAACATAAAAACAGCAAGTCTTAATGTTAAGACTAAAACGTACCATTGTAAACTAATCAAGGTTTCTGCATGCCTAATAAGCCTACCAATTACCGGGGTTCAAAGCCGTACCGTACGCCCTCAACTAGCAATCAATATTCTGCACAGCTATATGTGAACAATGGTGATATTTACTGTGTTGAAAAATGTTAGCTAATTACAATAATATCCTGCCAAAAATTGCTGTTTATGCCACCACGCGTGGAAGGTGTTGTTCAGAATCTTCATTTTCAAGTTTTTATATACGTTCTAAACTTATTCTTCCAACATGATCATCCTAATAGTTAGGATCTGTTCTTTAGCATAGATGTGTGCATTTGTGTTGGCCACAATGGTAATCAATCTGGAAAAGGAGTAAAGTATCGGGTTCCGATCTAAAGTATTACATTGCCGCAAATAGTTTAAGTCTCAAGTAAGCAGAGGGAAAGGAGGCAATTTAATACGTAACATATAGCTTAACCTTCCACATTGGCAATCTTCACTGCAACATGTTGTACTTATAATACTAGAATTTACTTAAATGCTTACAGCTTCCAAAGTCACATTATAAAAACCAAAAATCCACTCCAGTTTAGACAATTAAATACACATTTGAACACAGCATGCTAAGAAAAAATAGGAATATGAGACTGATACACGCAAATACTGCAGCCCATATGATCAACTACCAAGGAATGTGTACAAATGAACATTTCCAATGACAAATGATTTATAACCTCAACAAGAACATTTTATAAAAATGGCAGTGCTATGCTCTGCATCAGCATAAGTGAATTATGTAGTACTCTTCATGAAAACTGCATTTCACAGCATTAAATTGAAGCAATAAAGTTTGGCAGGATGTAACATATGCAATGCATTGTATGAAACAAACGGCAAATTTGAAAACCTACACAGTATAAAATCACAGCTACATTACCACCACGCAACATATTAAAGCTGCAGTTACGTAGTTAATTTTTTCATGAATACTTCATGGAAACAGATTAGCACTTGCATGTCTCACGACAACAAGCAAGTTTGAATCAAGAAAACTTCACACTATCATATCACAGCTACACTACCGCAGAACATTTGCAGCTACAGCTAGTGCTGCATTTTATCTGTACACTTTACACTATCAACAATTTGAGGTTTACGAAAATTAAGGTTAGTTGGAATGGTGAGTTACCACAAACTACATGTTCCTAATTTGAAAATGTTTCTACCTCTAACCAAATCTGAATGAAGTTGTTTCAGTTGGCCCAACTTTGATTTGGGTTGTTGTAATTTGCTCAAATATTTATAATATATCTGAATGACACTCTTCCATTGACCAGATATTTCGATGTTCCACTCGGCCCGAATTTGAATGGAGCTATTGTTGTTTGGCCAGAGTTGATTTAGTCTGTTGGAATTTACCCAAATTTTTTCAATTTATGGAAACATTTTTAACTTCACCCAAATTTGAATGAGGTAATCCCAATTTGCTCAAATTTCATTAAGGTTGTTAAAATATACCCAAATGATTTTGATTTTATCCAAATTTGAATAAAACTCTTATACTTCACCCAGACATTTCTGAACGTACTAAAATTTTAATGGAGCTTTTCTATACAGCCCATTTTGGAACAAGACTGTTTGAAGTTGCCCACAATTGAATGAAGCTGTTGCAAATTGGCAAAATTTCATTTGACTGATGGACTTCACCCAAGTGTTTCCAATTAATCTAAATGTTTTTGTTTTCACTCAAGTTTGATTGAAGCTTTTCTCATTCACCCAGATTTAATTGAGGCTGTTGGACCTCACCCAAGTGCTCCTATTTTACTCAAATGTTTCTAATTTTACCCAAAACGTTAAGTTTTTTAGTTGGCCCAAGTTTGTTGAAGGCTGCTATAATTACCACATGATTCCAGTTCACTCAAGGGCAGTGTTTATTTTGCCATCAGGGGCAAAAAAGAATGGCAAAATAGTTTCAGACTATTTGGAAAATAGACACTACCTCACTTACATGTGAATTTAACTGTATACTTTGCCCAAATTTTGAAAATTTTTGCCAGAATAATAGCCAATTTTTCAGCGCTGGGGATGCGACCGCATCTCATGCATCCCCATGCCGTACGCTTATGGCCTGGCCTCTTGACCAGAGCTAGAGTTCTATAGTGTGCCCTCGCATCGGAATGAGTGCAACTAAGTCAATATTGGTCAGTACGCTAGAGCAATCATGACGTAACAACGCGTAACTTATTGTGCTTGGTTAGTATCATTTGATAACTCAGACAGACATCCTACAGCAGTGGTTCTTAACCTTTTCTCTACAACGCCCGCTGCTAACGTATTTATTGGTTAATGAATTTATTGATCAAACTTTCCATGTTGCAGAGCGCATTAGGGCTCGCGCCCCCCGGTTAAGAACCATTGTCCTAGAGTGAACAATTGACAGCATGAAGCACGGTATTGTCCTTAAAATGCAGTGGAAATAGATTCATTTCCCTCCTACTTTAAATTTTCTTGTAAAGTTTGCAAAAACTTTTAAATCTGATTTGTCAAGCCAATTTGTTTCGCAACCCCAAAACTACATTTCGCGACCCCAAATGTGGTCGCGACTCACAGTTTCAGAAGCCCTGCTGTTAAGAACATGGTGTTGGTTATGGCGTATTTTTATATCAGAGGAGTGGCAGTTGTTCAAAGCAGTTGTCATTATGACGTATGATTTTAGGTCTCGATCATCGAGCCAGGAAACTTCATTGCTGGAACAAACATCTTCACCAAAGAAAGCGTACACAAACTTGCTGAAGCTATTTGGCGCGACATGCCAGACAACATCAAAGAAGATTGTGGCAGAGAAGCTTTCAACCAGAGGGTATGTAATTATTAGAATGTTCAAATCTCGTTGATTTTGCTTTGCTGTTGGTTGCGGCAAATACATATTGGAACAGTGCTATTCGCACAGAAACCCCGATACAAAATCTTGCCGATGTATTGACATTTAGCCTGTTAACTAATGCACCTATTGTTGATTTTCCGCAACATTATGAAACTTTAAGAAATGACTGGATTTAAACGATCTTTGAAATACTCTCTCCATCTGTTAAGGATGTCCTTGTCATTGCTGAGTAAGACACCATTTTGATCTTTGGTGCATCTGGCAGTGTGAGTTCTCTTCCGCGATGACGCCGGATGGTTTGGCAGGACATTGATTTGGCTTGCCGTTAGTTGGGATTCAGTTTATGTCCGAAATTCCCGCAAGATTTCATTTTGGACGTGTGGACTTCTTCTGAACGGGGCCTTCGGGCTGTACTTGATCCGTTTCCTGCTGCGAGCGACCAAGTAGGAATGAAAATCAGCACTAAAAAGACCGAGGTATCATGCCTCTTTAGAAACCCAAGGCAGTGTATCTTGCAAGTAACCGGCAATACACTGCAGCGCTGGTAGAGACGTTCAAGCACCTGGAGGTGGTATTCACGAGTGCCGGAAGACGGAACAAGGAGATTGATATGCGGATTACCAAAGCAAACGCAGTTCTGCCTGAGCTTTTTGTTGCTCTGTGGTCGCAAAGCGGGCGCTCTCAAACACCGGAAAGCTTTCAGTTTTTAAATCAGTGGTTGATCCGATCCTCATTATGGTCATGAATCTTGGTAATGACCGAAAGAATATTCTATCAAGTACAAGTGGTAGAGATGGGATTTTTGCGCAGAGTTCACGGCGTGACACTTCGCGAAAAAGTGCGCAGCTGTTAAATTTGCAAGGCCCTGAGTGTCGAACCACTTCTTCTCCAAATCGAGAGATCCCAGGTTCGGCCATGTGTCCAGAATTCCCCAGGAAATATTGGCGAGGCAAGTCCTGCTGGTTGCACTGATGGGAAAGCGGTAAAGGATTCAAGGACCAGGTGAAGAGACTACATCTCCGATCTTGCTTGGTCCCGTCTTGTTGTGAAGCAGAGGATCTATTTGCGATTTCTGTTGACCGTGAGGTATCCCGAGTCCTCCTGGGGCTGCTGCCAGTGCCCCCGCTATCCTCACCAGAGGAAAAGCGGGCACAAAAATGAATGAATTGGACACAGGGGTGTAGTGGGGTGGCAACGCGTTCCCATACCTTTTTGCACTAGTGACGTTCGATTAGATTAAATCATGGCTGCGATCGCACAAATGTGCTAGCGGCACACAGATCCGCACTGCTAATCAAAGTCTACAGTGGAACAGGAAGATCCAGTGTGGAAATTCTTGTAGGCGAATGCTCACTTTATTCGAACCATTTGGTGCAGTCTTTTCATTTGGTGTGGGAACGGCGTTCCCACTATACCCCTGATTGGACATATATTTTTCGTAAGACCATCAAACTATTTCATGACATCTTCGGCTCCGTCTCTCTCTCGCCTCCATTCTCATGTAAGAGCCCTTGTGAGCATGTGACAGAATCATGTCAAGATTAAGACAATTGCGTAGAAGTCTGAAACTGAAAGTAATGTCCGCAAATTTTATCAAGAACCAGTGGTTTGAAACAGTCCCGTCGCCACGGGGGGCTTTGGTGGGCTTAGCCCCCCAAAGAAAGTTCCCCCCCAATTTGAAGCCCCCCAAATTGAAACGTGAAACACTATAAATAAGTGGAATTTTGGTTTATTTTGTAATGTCAATCCCCCCGCAGATCTGCAAAGCCCCCCTTTTGAAAACTTTCTGGCGACGGTTCTGGTTTGAAATCTCAGAAATGAAAATGGTTAAATTTAACCTTAAGTTTGAACAGAAAAGAGTATCAACTGGCCCTTACGTCACAATGAAGTACATTGAATATATCTCGCAGACGAGCGACACTCCATGGTGAAGACGATATTTAGATTTGACAAAAAGTAATTTCTGAAATTTTTTTAGCGACAATCAAGGAAAAAGTTTTGAAAAAGAAAAAAATTGCCAAAAAGATATTTGAAAAAACGACTTGAAAAATTTTTCGAAAAAATATTTTTGAAACAGCAACTTGAAGTTTTTGAAAAAAACTCTTGGAAAAAAGCAAGAGCCACGGTAGAATGCAAAAAGAAAACACTGTGCAAGAAAAATGCTATAAATTGGTGATACGAACGCTGTGCAGGTTGAAGAAATGAAGTCATATTGCAGCAGAGGAATGTCCGATCTCACTCCTGTCATCGATGCTTACGAGGATGCTTTGCTGTCTCGCTTTCCTTTGATCAGATACCAAGCCATGACCTCTTACTGGAGCATCAGATCGTTCGTTTTCACCCATTTTCCTTCTCGGATCGCAGATTTGTAAGTGCCACATGAGCGTACAGTATTAACACTACGTGAAAATTTTGATAATAAGGTAGCGAAGGAGCGATATCACGTAGAAAATGAGTTCATGAGATTTTTCCGTCAGTCACTAGAAAAAGCTATCTGGTGGTGACAGCCACTCTGCACGTTTTGCAAAATTATCAGAAAAGTACAATAAGTCGGAATTTACGTAGTACAAGCAGTAATCAGACGTTCCACACACAATTTTCGTTGATTTTTCCATTCCCAAATCTACAACAGTACCGGAATTCTATTCCGGCTCAAATTTTCCTGTGATTCCCCAACTAGTGCTGGCAGCGGTAAAGCATTTGTCAGAGTTACTCTGAGGCGCATCGCCAAGTTTTGGTTGTTGGGGAACAAATAGAATTCGGAGGTGATATATCTATAAACGCAACACAAACTGTTTCAAGGAAAAAACTTACAGGTGGAACACCAGTGTTTTGCCCAAACCTCAATTTTTCCGCGGATAACTGCAACAGGCATTACTTCAACCGATTGCCAAATTATGCTAAAATTCACAAAATCTCCAAGCGTTTCAACAATAGCTCCCGAAATTATACGAAAAATTAACTTTTTTACACTAACACACTAAGCATCAAACTTGGGGAGGCACCAAATGCAAATGAGAGGGGGACCACTATCAACGACACTGGTTCCCCTGCAGGGTCTAGTCCAGCATCGTCAAAAGTCAACACGAAAGAAGAGCAGGATGTTCTTGAAAAATGTTGAGGATACCAGTTGTAATGAAAAATTTTTTCTGCGATGGGGGTTCTATCTTAGCTATTATACCACTGTCAAGATGAAGGCCTTCTCGTGAAGCGACAATTCATCGAACCGACAGACAGTTTTTCGAACCGACTATTTATCGAATTTTTTCAAATGCCGTAGGGGGTTGCACACATACAGTCGAATGATTTTTATGAACGGTATGAATTTGATCAATGGAATACGCGTTTTAAATGGAAATTTCAATCACATTCATTACGTGAAGTACACAGTTACAAATTATTTGAAGTTGTGCAATTGCTTGAAGGTAGCTGCTTATAAAATGAATGTGTGTGTTCAGATAGTGCTCTCGTGAGGCTGTTGTCCTTGACTGTTGATACAGGGCTTTCACATATGAGGTAGTCTTCAGTAAGCTATGCCATTTTAAGTTTTGTCACGGACATACGTAAAACCTTTCAAAGCCACGTTGCTTTGCCTTTCTCACTTAAAATGAATTCCATTGCTAAACTATTTTACAATCACAATAATTGCTCACTTCACTGCTGTTCTGACCACTGGTTCTGACTCCTGCTAGCTCCCAGTCGATAATAAAGGATAAAAACGCACTTTGTAGAAATTACATTTAACGGAGTACGAGTCACCTATGTTCCTTCTGATAAATGGTTGTTCCGCTTTGTCTCCCCGAAGACCGGCGAGTCTCCTTCGCTGTGGCGTTCATAGTCTTGTCAATGGCTTTTTGTGAAGATAATACCAGCTCAAGCGTGGGAAAACTTCAACCCGCGCGCCACTAAGGTCTTTAACCTGATTCGCCAAACTTGTCAAAATAATTCATTTTCATGTTAGCTTAAGCAATCAATCCATCTGCTTCCGATTCTGCCCGCTGTCAAATCTTCTTTCAATTTATTGCAGCCGCGAAGTGTGTTTTTGCCCAGTTTTATGCGGTTTGTTCTGTGCTTTGTGGTAAAAAAAATTAGAGAAATTAATTGCTGATTGTGTAATGGTTGCAGTATGTACATCTGAAGAAAGAAGGGGACTCGGAATTGCAGCGTTGATGAGGCAACAATACCTTCTCGAGCCGCAGCGGAGGATTTACATTAATTCGACCTGGTGTACCCCTCAATAAAATTGTTTCGGGGCTTCTTGCTTGTGCATTTTAGGCCGATAGAGAAAAAATGAAACCGTACTCTTTGAATGCCATTCTTGAGAAGAGAAAACAAATTTTGCACTTACCAATTATTCAAAGATCGACACGATGACACACTCTTGCCCGATCGGAAACATTTGAGCCGCGAACAATAACGACAGTTCATCGAAGCGAACAATAAACACGCAGAGAAGCATCGGTTGCTAATTTCTTTTGAGGCAAAAATAACGCTAAGTGAAAAAAACACGAATACAGTACAGTTCTGGAATCTGGCAACGTGCAAACTAAACGTGGATACGAAGAATAACGTTACGTAGAAATGACGAGAACACATACATTTCATAGTGGAATAAGCACCTATAACATCACATACTCTAATAAGATGAAGCGGCAACGCAAAGGTAGATGCAATGTTTTCGCAATATATGAAAGCACTGTGCCGCCACCCAGGAAAACCAATGCCGCACCATAGGCACGTAGCGCCGTGGAAATAAATTTGCACGCTTGCTTGAGTGCGCGTCACGTGTTCTTAACAAAGCGCATGACATATCTCACGCGATTTGGCTATCGTTCATCATGCGACCGCGAAAACAACCACAGTGAAATAAAACTACATCGCGTGCCACAGCAGTACCATCGCTTAACGTCCAGAGACTCGAAAGCTTCACTGTGAAGAGCATCTGGTCACACAAGGGCCAGAGCGGAGGGCGTCTGCAACGCATTTCAACCCGGCACTCGGGACCAGCCGCGCGTATGATTGGCAAAGAACGAGTCTTCTCCGCATCAGGTCACTTGGGAACCAAGCCTCTTGAAGATGGGAACATCTCGTTCGAGTCTTTGCTAGACCCACCAGCTCCGCTGCGTTTCCCTGATTTCGATTTGGGTCGAGCTGACTTCACTCTGTTGGCAGCAGTTATGTCAGTTGTCAGAAGGATGCGTTGTAAGGAAGTATTTAATTCTTCCTTTCGTGTGCTACGTGCAGCACTTAGATCAGCTATGTCCAACACGTGGCCGCATGCGGCCCAGTCGAAGGCTTTGTGCGGCCTAGTTTAGGTTTTGCTGTAGTATAAGTATCCTACATACTCACAACCTGTCCTATTTTGATAATCTTGAATTTGACATTTTCCACGCAGATGGTCCTCAGTGGCACTTTATCACATATGTTACTACTGCAGTTAGGTTTTGAACACTTTCGGTATATTAGCTTACGCTAAATTTAGTTTCGTAAGATCAAACTAAATCATTCAATATGCGGTCCTTACTAATATGTCATTGAATGTACGGCCCTGGCCAAGATTGTGACATAAATTTTGGCTCAGTAAGCCATTTGGGTTGGACATAGCTGAGCGGTGGTGATAACGTGAATTGAAAGTGCGGCTAAGTACTGTTCATAGCAACGAGCTATCAGACGCTGACCTATAATATCAAAAAACGTCATTTTTGTGCAGTGATATACTCCCTTAATCCAATTATTTACTCGCAAACAAAAGAAAACAGCGTTGGCCGCCACGTGTATTACCTGGGCTTAACCTTTTTCGTGAACTTGTCAGAGCTGGCGTCAAGTTGCAGTTCGCCTTCATCTTGCAGGGCGGCATCAAGAGCAGCCTGTACCTAAAAACAAAAACGTCTAATTACTTCCTTGGTGGTGAAGGTTTGCTCGTTCGCAGGGGGGCATCGCGCATTAATACGTGACACAATCCGCCACCGCAGGAAACCTCCGGCTCAGCGCGAATGTCATGAATATTTTATGCGCTCCTTGCACTTTTAGTCGCGAGGCGTTATGTTGCGCCACCAAGACGGATGAAGCCGCAATACACGGCTTTGGAAACAAAGGCTGAACACTGCATCCGGGCGTTGCAACACCTACCGACATATGTTGGCAGCGGTCAGAATGAAAGCACCATTTTTATTCGTGGTTAAACCTGCATTTCACGTCGCGACGACTTGCCATGCGTCAGTTCTTGCTTCATTAAAGTATTTCTGCACGATGTTGCATCAAACCAGGTCAGAACTGTTCGTACTGACGTCAGCAAATCGCAAGCATTGATAAATTTCCTTATTTCCGTTGCAAACTGTTTTATTTCTATAAAGCCGAGCTAAAGTGAAACTTTAATTGACTTTGGTATCTAGAAGGCAGTTTCTCAAAGGGATGAAAACGTGCTTTGAAAAGTTTTAATAATGGTCTGAAGTTGATAGAACATCAAAAATGCTCCACGTGGACACCAAACCAATAATTTTCTTATTTTCGTTGCAAAATGTTATATTTCTATCAAACCGAGCCAAACTGAAATTTCACTTGACTTTAATATCTAGAAGGCAAAGTTGTTCACTTTCTCAGGGGTGAAGGCGGGCTTTGAAAAGTTTAAAAAAGTCCACATTACACCAAACCCATACATGTCTGTTTCTGGCCAACTTCCTCTTATTTCCTACAAAACTATTCCGTTGTTCACCTTCGAGAAGTGCGAACGTTTCAAGATTCTAGTCTGATTCACTGTTTGCTCTCGCTGGAACAGGATGAACTGAAACGATTCTTGAGAAATGAAGCCTACGCTCACAGCAAAAACACGAGCTACGCACTCTGGGAGCGATCGCGGGGCCGTGGTAGTCATTGGTGGTCCGAGTGGGCATGTCCAGGTCGAGCAGCAAGACGTTCTCCGATCTGTAGCGCGGGTTGAAGTCGATCGCAGCGGCCATCCTCGCGTACTGAGATATCGGGCGTGCGTTGCCGGAATGCGCACTCTGAGGCCGTTTCATCATGCTTCGGCTGGGTGTGAGAAATAGAAGACACCAGGTACAGACGTGAGCAGTCGAAATTAATTACAATGCACAGCGAAATTAAAACGGAAGCGGTTTAACATAAGAAAACTGCAGCGGGCAAGTCTAAGCACGTGCAATAAAGAAAATCAAAAAGACCGCAGCAGATGCAGAACCGCGAATAGCCCATAATTTTTAACAATTACGAAGTAAAGCAGCTGCCACTTGTCGCGCAGGAATTTTTTAAAGGCTCACAGAAAACGAGGTAAATGCGATAATCAGATGAAAAGCAGAAAAACACCTCACCCTCCGGTTTTTCGTGATAATGCAAAAAAATCAAAATGAAGGAAAAAATGGACGGATTTAGAGAAACCAAAGAGCAGAGCACCGCAAAAAGTAGCCTAATTGCAACCCACTTTGCAGCATTTGCGAGCGGTCTGATCTTGTACGTGTCTTCGTCATCGTCTTTGTAAATACGTTTCTCAAGCTTCATGCGATCCTCGGCCGGTATGAAGTTCTCTATGATCAACGTCTTCAATTTCAATTCCCGCGTCATCTGCGAAGAAATGGAAGCAATTTATTAGCGACGATGTTTCAACGGAACGCCTGCAAAAATAAAACGTTTCGAAATTTTTTATCCGGCTGCCCTTGACGACTGCGCTGAATAATAAAAAGAAACAGATGAGCGACAGAAACGCGTTTTTTCTTCTCTCACCTCCATTTGGACAAGCTCAAGTTCTTCCCGCTCTTTAGCGTGAAGTTCTTGCAAGTCGTTTATCTCGGCCTCTGCCTGACGCATTTTCTGGTAAAGCTGCAAAATAAACCGTACCAGTTCAGCGACAGAGTCCATCAGTTCGCTTTCGATGAGCAGGAAACAATTTAAAAGACGAAATGAGCTGTGGCCAATGCTGGACTGAATGAACAAAATCGACGTTCACGTTCTTGGTATATGTTTGGTGAGCATAATTTTGACGCATCACAATGCCAGCTGGATTTTCATAAAGCAAACGAACATCCCAATAAATATGACATCACATACTGGTATAAGATTACATCATCAGGCTGTAGTTGATTGTTTCACGAACCGGAAACATCAGTCGGGTTGGTACACTACTAGTTTTCAGACCAATACTCGCTTCATTGTTACATCCTCTTGCGCGCCGCACCTGGCCCGGGTCTGTTTACTGGGACAAGCACGAAATAAGACGAGACACAGGGTTCGAATGATCAGCCTATGTTTCATAAGAAGCAATGAAAGTCCTGGAAGTTAAGTGCCACGCAATTTTATAAAGACGCAAGGGGTTTTGCGAAGTTGCTGTGACAGATCTTTTAATGAGAGCGATGTAACTCTGACTATCGTAACTTCAAAACCGACAAAACCTGCGTATTTTAACGGTATGCCTCTGCCATGGGTTAGGTAAAAAAACTGCACCATGTAGTTTGGAGGCTGTGTCTGCCACACCAGGGATACTTTCCGAAACACGTATCACTTTCGCTTCCCAATGAACAGAGTTTTGTTCTTCATTCTTCACGAAATAGCATTTACGCACAAGCAACACAAATAACCTGTCGTCGGCGGAACGACGTACGAATAACTGGTGTGACGTTACAGTTCGGAAAACGTTTGAAATAAAATTCTTTTGGCGCCGATTGTAAAATCTTGAACTTGAAGGGTGGTTTTTACCCTGATCTCTAACATAAACGGAGGTGTCGATTACCTACATACAAATGAATCAGAAAGGCGTTTTTTCACGCACGTATTTAGCGACCAGGACATTTCTACGTTGCGTGCTACACAGGCATGACAGAACCACGTCATTTTTGTGCCTGACGTATAAAGTAAGGTGCTTGGCCTTGTTCAGCTTCGGCCTTTCGTCATTTCACAATGACGTCACCAGTGCATAGCAAGCAGTGAGACTTTGCACGCTGCGCGTGATAAGATACAGTACCTCAACCGACAGGCACGACCATCGATCTGTGGAACACTGAAGGCAATTGTTAAGTAAACGATTCGCGGAAACGCGGAGCAAGCGAATTTCCGGAATTGCGCACCTTCTTCAATTTTCTTGTTTTCACGTCGACTTCTTGCCTCAGCGACGAGTAGTTCTCCTGCACTTCGACTGCTTCGACTTCTCTGATCTCGAGCTGCTGCTGCATTTCTCGCTCTTTCTTTCGCTGCTCGGCCAGTTCGCGTTTGCGCATTTCGATCTCGCGTTCCTGCTCGTTGGTGTGATCGACGATCGTCTTGCCGCCGACCAGAAGCTTGCTTTGCATCGCCTGCGAAACAGAAGATGTTTTGAAAAGCAGCCGAACGCGCTTTGAAAGTCACAAGCTTGCGTCAAAACAAACGCGGTGAAGTTGAATGCCGCATTTTACGGTGACGTGCGATTCATTTTCACCTCAATTTTAGCAGCGAGCGCTTCTTTAGCTTTTTGCTGCTTTTCGAGTTCGTGAAGTTTGGTTTCTTTCTCCATGAGCAGCCGTGACTTCTCCTCCTCCGCCATCGTCTTGTCTTGTTGGATGCGCAATTTGTCGTCTTCCAGTTTAGCGCGACTTTCGTCGGTTATGCTGTCTGCGATTGTTTTAAAAAACAGGACATGAGTTTGAGTAAAATGGCGGTCTTTAATCAATAACGGCAAAAATTATATCCATAACGGCAAAAAATTATATTGAAAAGTTATAGAAGTTCCAAACTACTGTGCCTGGACGCTCATAAAAAAGACAATGTTCTTTTGGGGGTAATGTACGTTTAATGTTGGTAGTATTCAATTATGGCACAACAAACAAGTAAAGGTGGGGAAACAAATTTGTCGTTACCCATTGACACGTGAACATGTAGGCGCTTATTGGAAGTCGCAAAACTGCCATTACAGGCTACGCTGGAAAATGAGGTAAATGCTTTTGTGGAAAATTCGAAGTCTCATAAGGCTGTAAACACACCTTAGTGAAAGAACGAAAAATTCCTTCATGCCAAACCAAGGTTATTTGAAACTTTCTTTTCATATCGAATAAAAGCAACATCAATTCGTTGTAACTGGAAAAGCTTAAAAATCGAGCCCTTTCGTGACTTTCATGTTAACTCTGTTAATTATTGCCCTCACGTGTACTGTCTATGGACACCAGACAGGAGTCAGGTGAAAAGCTCATTCTTCAAGCACTGAAAGCGTAACTTATACAAAATTTCACTCATGCGCGTTGCTCGTTATTTTTTGGTTTGATGGCAGTCTTAAAACAATGTACCCATTGGCCTAGCGAAGGAGGTCTGAACCATTGCATTCGGGCATTTTTGTATCTACCAAGTACACAGTGTAGGTTTCTTCCACTACTTGTTGCGTTTTGGTCGTGTAATGCAGACATGTATTGGTGATAAGCGCTGCTTCGATGTCTTGGCGACGCTCACGCGTTGACCGTTTTAACATCAATTATTGTTTACATTGTATTCCTGAGATGTAACATTTTAAACTTCATTTGCCTTTTTTTCAATCGCTACCACACGAGGATGGCGTCATCTCGAAAGAACAGACTTACCTCTTGATCTTGAACAAAAAACGTACGAGCTTTATAAGAACAACATCATTTTTAGCAGTAGTTTAAAATTCAAGTTAATCTCTCCACCGCCTAGTTATGTTTGAAATATCCGTCACAGAATTCTGTTAATTATGTTCAAAAACACGTTTATTGGTTTCAAAACGTCAAGAACGTTTCTGTTGATTGCTGAATCAATTCGCACCTCCACTGGGATAGCAGCTCGACAAGCTACAGTTACCACTGAACTAAACTAAAGTAAATTGTTGGTGAACACTGCTCTATTGCGGCAAGTAAACAGAACCGCAACAGAGCAAAATAAATGTGCCGGCTCGTATCTACAGTAAAAACATAACTAAATACAGTAGAACAAAACTTACTCTCATCTTCATCGTCTTCGTCTTCGTCATCATCTTCATACTCAGAACCACTCTCTCCGTCAACACCCTCCTTCCTCTTTCTTCTTTTCTTTTTCTTTCCGCGATGCCCTTTGCTTTCCAAATGCGCTTTCAATCTGCATTACACAAGATTCCGTAAAAGAATGAAGGTTAACAGCCGCAGCGGAAAGCAGAAGAAAGCTTAAGAGGTTGTGTTACGTTAGCTTAAAAATATCAAAACCATTTACTGCTGCGCTCAAACTGGTGTCTAACAAACATAACTCGCAGCACTGACATCGTTCATGAATGGACGAGATTAAGCAGCAAATGAGGGAGATGATCAACTTCTAATGGCAACACAATTACTACACTTTTAGCAGCGATGCTGTCGAAGAATCTAGCGAAAGAATTACGAAAACCCGAAAATCAAAACCGGCTCAAGACAGGAAAGTCCAACAACAATAATCGCAAACAACGCAAAAGTTTTTCTCCGGAGATGAATGATCTGATGCTGATAGCTTACCACACGCATGCTGTATTGGCTTTAAACAAGTAAAACTAGCGGTTAACTGCAAGTTTTCTTGGTACAGCAATGAATCGAATACACCATACTTGGCAATCTCCTCTTGAAACTCTCTCAACAACGCATCCTTAGGATCTTCGTTAATTCTGGGCTTATTTTGAATGTTTTTGGCGCGATTGGCATACCTTAGTGTTGTCAACGTTTCATCGTAGTTGTAACTGGCTGGGCCAATGTTGGCCACCTAAAAATTTTTATCCACTTTTAGTAAGCGAGCCTTCACGCATGAAACAAATCGAAACTGGAAAATAAACAGACCATGACAGTCTTGGCATTTCCACCAAGCGAGTCTTGTAGCAACCTTGTTAGTTTTGAGTCGCGATAAGGAATATGTCCCTTTCCATCAACCAACGACGATATTACATTACCTACCAAAGAAAAAGTAGTGACCGAACTTTATGCTCATCAAAAAGTGACAACCCATAATTGTAACGTACACAAGTCACCACACGCAATTACCACATGTACTGGATCAACAGTAAAGGCGCTCAATAATCAAACCAGAAAATTGCTGTATGAAGTTCAAAACAATATTGTTTCCAAAACTCTACCTAAACAAAGACGAAATTGAAACAGAAAATTTGCGATTTACTCACCAAGGGCAGACAAAGACAGATTTATTTTCGTAGCTTCCTTCAGTCTCTCCCCAGTGGCGCCAGACTTGGCCTGTTAGCAAAATGCACATCAAACGAAGCCGTAAGAGATAATCAAAAAGTTTTAAGACACATCTGCATATCTTGACGATTCGCTCAATATTATGCATGATTCAATCATTTACGATTGTACTGCTTTATTCGGTTGAACTTTGTAAGGATTACTATATGATAGGGAATCAATCGCAAATTTTTATTGATTCCTTGCTTGTTTCACCTGTGGAATGAAGTTACTTGAATACAGATATGTGCAAGTTTAAATCATCGCAAAAAGATGAAAGCAGAGACCAGCCAGCTGATTCCTCTGAAGCTTACAGAAAACCTAGAGCCTTTAATTAGGTATGATAGGAACATGCTGGAGTTGTGTTCCAGTTGAAAACCAGGATTTTCTTCGGTTTCAGTTAGAAATGAGTTAATTCCGGCAAACTCTAAAATTGGTCTTAGTTTTCTGCTTTGAAAGGCTTTCCTGTTTGCAGATCAGCCGTGGTAATGTAACGCAATGATTCACAGGACATTTTTGTTGCAAACAACACAAAATCTTGTTACAGCAGTCACGAAAAACGTA
>Ga0210059_1002760_pt1 | contig 27729 bp, 16 predicted proteins | sample Ectturendosymbi2_FD_188042 | JGI IMG/M metagenome (GOLD analysis project Ga0210059, IMG submission 188042) | Ecteinascidia turbinata endosymbiont from Florida, USA - Sample 2 (SPAdes) (version 2) | ecosystem: Host-associated > Tunicates > Ascidians > Unclassified | place: Key West, Florida...
GAAAAATCCCTCCGTGCCCATGAGCGGCTCGCTAAGAAATGCCTCCGGGCCGGTACCGGGCCGCGGCCAGATGGTTTCTGACCCTTGACTCCTACAATACAGAAACTCTGTGTTCAGTCCTGCTAGACTAGTATCGGAAGCGAAATATCCGCATACAGCAACCAAAGAGTTTTTGTCAATGTACGGTCGCCAAACTCATCTTTTAAGATAGAAGTGTTGCACGATTGCAAAGCCGCAGGCCTAAAGGGAACATTTTCCTTTTTTCAAACTTAACTGAAGTTTAGTTTCAAACTTTCCCGATCAAGTGATTATCTGTTTGCCTTATATTGACACCTAAACTAATTTCAAACCTCTCACTGTTGGTGTCTTTATTACCTTGACCTTCAAAAATCAGCGAAAACCATTTTATGCTACTACGGTATACCGATACTATTGCTAGTACTCCACACCTCGTGCTTGAAATGAACTTATGCTTTCCACCGGGAGAGAAACAAAACAACGCACGTTTAAGTTGTGGCCTAGTATGTTTCTCTTTGAATGCCGAAATGGTTTCAAACCGTAACTCTGTCGCTGCTGGCGCGGGGCCCCTTCAAGCGCTGGGCCCAATTTGGCGAAATCGGTCAAATAGGCTTAAAACCGGCCCTGCCCTTTTGAGAGAACGCGGAAAAGTTTGTTAAAGATTTGAAAGGTGCTTGATTAAATGTTTAGATAGAGCAGAGGAATTAATTGTTGTATTCAGCCATAACGTCGAAAACTTGTATTTTACTGCAAATAAGAGCACTATGCAAACGAGTTACTATGATAAAGCCTACGAGCTTCTATGGTAGAGTTTTTACATGTTCGCATAATTCGTCACTTCGCCTAATTCGTCACTTTTTTCTAATCCCCTTGAGGTGACGAATTAGGAAAATTCTACTGTACAGGTATTGTCATTTGTAACAACGGTCCATCTCCATATTACACAAACAGCCACCATGGTTGGTCCAAATTACACACTGCATTCACGAAACTAACTTCAAAATTTCCCTACCTCAGCCAGTCAGCCAAAATTTGATGTCAAGATCAATGCTGCAACAGATGACAGAAGAGTTCTGAAAAAGCACGAAAAACCTGGCATTAAAAAAAACGAGGACTTGGTCCAGATCAATGTCACTATAACCAGTCACAACTTTAGTCCAGATTACATACTTCACTATCCCAAATTACACGGATCACCCCAAGTGAATATACGCTGAATACCCTGTATTGAAAATGTTTTTCACTGTTCAGGGTTTTTGAGCAACTTGCGCTTCCATTGAAAAACAGAGTTTTCCCTCCAAACTTTCACTGTATTGAATATATTTCTTACCATTCAAGATTTTTGAGCAACTCTGCGATACCCTGAAAAACAGAGTTTGCCTTAAAATTGTTCACTGTATTCAATATACGTTTTACATTCAGGATTTTTGAGCAACTTGCGCTTGCCCTGAATTCGTTGTATTGATTATATATTATTTACAGTGACGTGCGGTGAGGTTCGTGACTGGGGAGACACTGTCTCTTTCAAAGCCAAATTTGCGAGTGTATGAATTGATTGGAATAGCATAAATTCACCACTCAACTGGCTGCTTGCAGAATGACTATTGCTTATGCTTTCTATCCCATATCATAATTTTTTACACACATATAGGTACAATGGCGACTCTAGATTTGAAAAAAGTAACATATAGGAGGACCAAACTGAAGTGACTTGTCACCTACTTAACGGCTTTACTGAAAAGTTGAAACAGTCTTACAACTTATGTATACGTTCATACAGTGATCCAGTCGAGAATGCAGACCATCAGTATGATCGGCAGCTGCAGAGAACTTCAATGAAATATGCAAAGTAAAAGCACAACTGCGCGCAGTGCTACAGATCACCAGTGAGCAACAACACGCACTAAGTGACTTCACTCTCCCCCACCTAACGTTAAATCGAACTGGAGGTTCAACGCACTGACGAAGGAAGTGCAAAACACGTTCGATACGAAGCACAAAAAGTGACCGACTCACTACAAGGATACGATGCAGCCACAACAAACAATCAGAAGCAACACGGAACACATTTGCACGACTATGTTCATCCGTAGGCGTATCTTAAGGGTCCTCCCCTTTGTTACTAGAAGATGACAGCCTCACACTGACAGCATCCCCGGGTGCTTCATTCGCCCCAAACGCACACCCACACTTGGAAACTTGAATGAAGCAACTATGTCAACACATCTGCACACTGCGCGGCAGGTCAACGCCGCGCACTGGTGCGCATCAACACTAACCAATTTACTTCACAAACTGACTAAATAGTGGCTGTTCGCCATGCATAATAAGCAAACATGAAAAAAATGGAAACAGGAAGGACAACTAAAAAAATATAGCAGCGGCTCGTCTACCATTAATCACATCATCAAATCCCAAGAACGCTTCCTTCACTTGAGAAGCCACCTCGCGTTTAGCCACATAATGACAGAGATCTGAGCTTTGTTTGTGACATCCATTGACTCGTCTACTTCTGCAGCAACAAATGGGGCTGCACTTATCTCCTTTATATCATATCTAACCACATCACCTATTGCTGCAATTAAGTCGTTCTGAATTATGTTTGAGAAGCCAGAAAACACAGTAGATGTCTCTAAATGTCTAGTCAATCTTTCATCTTTCACAGCAAGAGTATGTAAAAGTTCCACATAGTTGCCACGATGCGAGGAAACCGAACTCTCATCGTTACTTCAAAATGCTAATTGCTGTTTGGCTGGGAAAAAATTTACATTAAATGAGGTCTTTCAAAATCTCTCGATTTTCCCTTACCTCAGTATTGTGAACGCTGATATATATCAGCTGACATATATCACTAAATATATTTAGTCTCCACTGTTCGTTAAAAGTCAAAGTGTATCATTGCGCTTCCAAAAGTTTTTAAACCAATTTTGTTTTGAATTGCTAAACTCCCCATCCCAAAACTAAGACACCACAATAGTGCTGTTTTTTGTCTGCGGCAGCTTCGCAGAGATTTGTCAGAAAAACTAACTTTCTAACATTATGTACACTAGCATCATTACATTATACGCTGTCGGTTTCTGAATACACGACAACCAACGTTGCATCAAGGCCTGTTACATTTCTGCACAGAGCAAATCATGGCTGTACTGTGGTCTCTCACATGTTAAGCTGTAATACTCTCACTATTACAAGAAAATAACTTTTCTAACAGTATACCACACTGGGAAAATATCGGACAGAAGCAGTTAAACATCTTTCATGGTCTCTAGCCCTGGAACACTTACCTTAGTTTTTTGTCACGTTAATACTTACGTAGGAACTGCTTGACCCGATTTTCAAAAATAAAAAATATACTTTCCTTCAAGTGCAATTTATCACAAAAACTGCACTGAAAATATAAGTCTCACTGAGCGATTTGAGCACAAACAAACTAACTTTACTCTAATATCATACGATTTTTGATGAAAAGTAAGTAGACCAAATATAGCGAAGGTGTCATGTATGCCTAAAATTGAATTACTCATGAAAAAACTACGGGTGTAAACAACTTCTTTTGAATACTGCCAACAAGACTGTAGAAGAATGCCCTGAGTGAGTTTCAGCTTTTTACAGGCCCTACCCCCATGAACCACAGCGTGGGTCCAATGTACCCATTGTCACTTCACACTAACCATTTCGTCGGGTCAGCGTGACCCGAAGTCGTGACGAACTCGTTCCCTTGCAAAATCTAGAAGAGCGTAGATGACAGCAAGTACACCTATTTGCAAGTCACACAAAAAAATGATGCTACTGAAGATTTGAAAGCGCGCCGACTTCTGCTTACGTAGTTTCATGTGAAAGACCTCATTTGACCTGGGTTACCGTCACCCACGTAAGTATTCCAGGGCTAGAAACTTGAAAAATGCTAAAAATTATTTTATCGAAGCTGAAATTCATGAACTAACAGAATCAGTGATACCACACCAAACTCTGTTTCAACATCAACTTGGCTATGCATGGCCTACCATCTAACATGAAAAAGCTCTTCACACAAAATGTGACAAACATCACTTTTATTTTTGAAACCTCTCCAAATGCAAAACCTAAAGAGAAACAAGTGGGGGAACATGGCACATTATGTCCCCCCTTGTCTGGAAAAGTCGGTATCCCTCACCAAATTGCGCCCATGCTCGCATGTGCAGCTGAAAAACTCTCATTGTTTCAAGACGGTGACCTTTCTAACAGCATACCACACGGTAAAATGTTGGACAAAAGCTGTTGACCGTCTTTCGCGGGGTCTAGAAACTTGAAAGATACTAAAAATCATTTTATCGAAACTAAAGTTTATAAAATAACGGAATTAGTTACACCCCACCAAACTCTGCTTCAACATCAAGCTGACTATGTGTACCTTCTATCCAGGGATGAAGTCAGTGGTTTGTTTAAGGGGAGACGAGATGGGGACCCCCTTGAGGCGTTATGCGCATAAATGTTCCTTATTTTTGGTGAAAAAACTATTATCCACTCATAGGGGACACCAGCAACAACTGTAATGTGCAAATGCTATGCCTTCAAAGGGGCCCCAAATAGCAATTGTAATGTGTAAGTATAAATTTCCTGCTCTCTCTATTTCCCGTACGTGACGATTTTCGACTCTCTGCCATTTGTGATGTACAGCCCAAATTCTGCCATGCGAAATAGCGAGCTTTCTCAAAAAGACCGAAATTAAATCTGAGCTGTGCAACCCACTTCAGTTTGGTACGTACGCTTTATTGTTTGTTGGAAAATTAGCGCGCAGTTGCAATTTGGCAAACGGCGTTTAAGTAGATTGTAGTCGTACGTTTTACCTTCGTGTTGATGTACTACAAATAACCGCAATTGTGTATTTGGCGGTGTGCAGACCAGGGCCCTTGAGAGGAAAAACATGTGCTGGTACGACAGCTGTTTTGGGCCCATTATACATTACAACTGATTCAAAACTTCATTAGTTTTTCAATACTATGACAAGAAAATTATATGCTTCCTTTATTGCTTTACATTATAACCGCCATTTACAACTGCAATAAGTTAATTGCAATATATCTCAGGAAGATCTCAAAAAATGCACAGAGCACAGTTGCTTTCCGCATTTCAAAAATATACATCAAATTTGACATTAAGGGTAGGCTATAGCAATTCTCAATTGCAAGCAATTTTAATGATTCTATAACCCTTATACAGTAACAAAAGGACAAGAATTTATTGCAAACTCCTTGTATTTTAACTTATTGGTTTAATATGAGCATAAAAATGTAAAATCATTTCATGAATGATAATGGAAAAAACTAAGCAAATTGACCATTTGTAATTTTTAGTAAACCTACTTAAATATACTCCAATAGTAGCCATATACATGAATGCACATCTTAATCACAATTTACACTTACTGCAGTGCATGCCCAACCGGGCAAACTAGAGAGTTGTTTTCCCAAATAAACGCCGTGCACGATAATATTTGTGGAATTATAAACTTATAGCTGAATACCCTTCGTTGATGTTTGTTAAATTTTTCGAATCTGGTATTGGTATTCGAACATGTCGAAAGCCCATGCATACAGGTCTGTATAGCAGCTGGTCCAGTTTCGTTCCGTTGCATTATGAAAACATCTTGTGAATTGTGAATTCGTTTTTGAAACGAGCCTACGCAGTAGTCAGCTCTTACGGAAGTATGCACGGAGACTCCCAACGTATTAAAACTATGCTTATGTGCAATGGTTTCCCGGCAAATTTTCTAGATGATTGTGTGCGCAATTTTTTACACAGACTATATGCACTAGTGTCCTACCTGCTCGGGTTGAAATTTTTTTTCCTCTCCCGCCCCACACCAGTCCCGTTGCCACGGGGTGATTTGGTGGGCTTAGCCCCCCAAATTGAAACGTGAAACACTACAAATAAGTGGGGTTTTGGTTAATTTTATAGTGTCCACCCCCCCAAACAAACAAAAAGTCCCCCTTTAGGAAACTTTCTGTCGACGGTTCTGTACCACACCCGCAAATTTTAAAACCGCCCCGCTCCCGCAGGAATTTGAGAAAACCCGCACCGCACGTTTTCCCTCCCAAAACTGCACCTGTCAAGGAATACCACTGAAATGCATGCAACGTGTTTCGTCGCTAGTGGCAATTCATTCAGTGGTTTATTTCAAAACCAACGAAAGTCTTGAAAAACACCAGAAGGTAAAAAAGTGAAACCTGGTCAAACTTCAGCGCTTCTTTCTCAGAGCACTGTTTAAAAAAGTATGTCGCTCTTTCCAGCCATCTGCAAATTGTAATCAATTTACGTAATATAGTCTTCTGTAAATTATAATTGGCTAAAGAAGAAAAAGACACTTCAATTCTAATACTTGTTATTAAACATTGAACTTCACAAAACTCAGGTTTTAGAAACGGATATGATATGCTTTGCTTTTCAGCACTTTCTGTGCTCGCTTTGGCATGGAGTCTATGTTTTCGGCAGTTTTTTTTTTTTAATTACTGTCTCTATGCCATACTTGCATAATGGCCTCTGTTTGCATGGTCATGGTGGTGCAATTCAATATTTTTAACCGCGACTTTGTCATTGATCACTAAGTTTCAATGGAGTTAAGATACAGCGAGTTCCTAGGCCAGTCAAAACACATACAATTTGTGTTTCCTGAAAATCGCTTACTTTCAGGAAATGCCCTTCTCATATCTGTAATGACTTTTCTTTCAATTATGCCAATGCATTTTTCTGAACGCGTCATACCCTCAATTGGCATAAGTAGCCTAAACCTGTTCCAGAAAAGCTAAAACTGCCCTAGAACATCTTTATGGGTGTTTTGCATACCTCATTGAAATGGGCAGAACTTCACTGCTCACCCTTTTTAATCCTGACAAATCCGATGTGCATCCCTTGAACGAAAAAATCAATTTCATCTGAAAGAAACACTTTTTTCCACTTTTCTGCAATCCAATCTTGAGGTATTTGTCTGTTCTAATCTTTCCTTCATTTTTTTGAGTTAGAAGCTGCTTTTTAGCGGTTTCTTAGCCTTTCTGCCAGCTTCCAGTGGGCGGCGTCGCATTGTTCCTGAGTATATGTGAACTCCAGCATGCAACAAATCCTTCTGTAAATCCCAACTCGTCCTCCGTGCACACTTTTCGCAATTTTCATTGGCTGTTTGGATATGGTCTTAGTGTTGCGAAAGCGTAACAATGCGACTCCGCTTCCTAGGCGTGATATCTGCCTCAAAAAGTCACAGAAATCCTAAAATGTATGACTGTCAACTCCACACAGTAGAAAGAACTGAATTATTTCTATGACACTATTGAGGGGAATAAAATCCTCTGTGACGTCTAAAACGTATTTTCGACTGTTCCGAAACGACACGCAGTATTTAGTGCATTGGGCTAGCAACAAAGCAGCATAAATTGAGATTTTCCCAGACGCTCACCAAAAGAAATGGTGATACATTGTATAACGACTGAAACAACAACTTCAGTCAATTAATTTGCACAAGACTGTACAAATAAAACTTAACAATAAAATCTTTGTGTATAATTGTCCGTTTCAACTTAGAACTTTGAGGTTCATGGGGCCCGTAGACTCTTGCGGGTCCCGGGACAGCGGTCGGGCTGCACCCCCCTCTCGTGGGGCTTGGTGCAGACAATTGAGACGAGTTCATTTGAGACCATTCATTTGAAACCACTTCATTTGAGAACAATTTCATTTGAGACCACATTTGAGACCTATTCATTTGAGCCCACATTAATTTGCAACAACATTCATTTGAGACCTGTTCATTTGAGGTCACATTCACATGAGTCTTTTTCATTTGAGACCACATTCGTTTGAGACCACGTTCATTTGTGTGACCATAATCATTTGAAACCACAGTCGTTTGAGACCACATTAATTTGAGACCATTCATACGAGACCGTTTTCAATTGTGACCACATTCATTTGAGACCACATTCACTTGAGACCACATTCACTTAAGACCACATTGATTTTAGATCACATTCATTTTACGCCACGTTGAAGTGAAGCCGTTTTGATTTACTGTGAATTACATTATTGAGATCTACCTTCGCAAAAAGACACTTTTCTCATTTTTCATTTTTCAGTTAAAAACTGAAAGTATTGTGTCACCTCGATAAAAGAAACGGGCAGGAACCCAAAACATATAATTCTTTGACTTGGTCTAAATGACATCTAAAGGTGCAACGCTCCCTTCCAAGCCCGGGGTATTAAGAGTTTTCTGTCCTCTGCAGCGTTTTAAAGTGCGGGTGCATTTGCAACCCAACGTGAGTCATTCCTGTACATGAAAGAGCGTAATCTTGAAACACTTCAAATGAATACCCACCTTGCAAATCTTTAGGTCTCCCGCAAAGAAGTGAAAGGAGATCATAAAAATGTGATACACAGTAAATGAAAACAGCTTCTCTTTAACATTGCGTGAAATGAATATAATCTTGAATGAATGTGGTCTCTATGAATGTGGTCTCAAATGAAGTGGGCTCAAATGAATGTGGTCTCAAATGAATGTGGTCTCAAATGAATGTGGTCTCAAATGAATGTGGTCTCAAAGGAATGTGGTCTCAAATGAATCTGGTCTCAAATGAGTGTGGTCGCAAATGAATATGGTTTCAAATGACTGTGGTCTCAAATGAATGTGGTCCCAAATGACTGTGGTCACAAATAAATTGTCTCAAATAAATGTAGTCGCGAATTAATGTGGTGTCAAATGAATGTGGTCTCAAATGAATGTGCTCCCAAATGAATGTGGCTTCAAATGAAAAAGTCTCAAATGAATGTGGTCGCTAATGAAAAGGTCTCTAAAGAACGTGGTCTCGAATGTATAGGTCTCAAATGAACGTGGTCTCAATTTAATGGCCTCAAATGAATTGGCATAAATAATCTCGGAACCGTATTTGTGCAATTCAGGGGTCGGCAACCTACGACCCGCGGGCCAGATCTGGTCCGCAGCTCATTTACAAATTGTGGCAACTGTATGACATGTCTAGTGGTGTTATATTTTATGTATCTGCCCTCCTTGCAATTTCTTGTATTGCATACGTATGATGAGCTACTGAGAAACAGCACTATTTTGTTGGGTTTTCGTTGTAACTATGAAAATCAGAAGTAAATCTAATAAAAATTCCACAAATTCCCAGGTTTTAGCATCATAAACAGCAAAGGGAACGGAATTGTTGGTGGAAAATTAGTACGGTCGGCCATACCTTGCCGATTTTGTTTTTGGCCCGCAACTAGGGAAGGGTTGCCGCGTCAGCTGATCTGCAGTAATTGTTAATTGTTTGTCGCACGCTCGGTTAACCACAGTGAAGTCTGTTCGTTGCGCTGGTAGAGTAGAATGCTTAGTTTTGTTTCTGTTGTGTTTCAGAAACGGTGTTCGACGATCAATCACTGTTGAACTATTCTGCTTAATTTGTGACTAGTGTTTGCAGTGATCACCTTCCGTTCCGCAAGTAATTTCTGCAGGAAACAGGAGGCTACTTTTCTGTTGATGTGCGGAATGTGTGGGCCTACGAGAATAGACCAAACGTTGGCGCATACGCGTTGAAAAACTCTTGAGTTCTAGCTGTCCACAGCTCGCAACCAAGGCTAAAAGCACAACACGTTCAGTAACAGATGATTGCATCTTGTTTAAGAAAACATCAACACTTTATGCTTTCCCTGAAAATTTTCCATAATGTATTTCATTACAACTGCATGCAATCGACCTGGAATGAATTCATCACTCAAAAGAAACGAGGTATAATATTTAATGAGAGCCACAAAACCTCGGTTGTGGCATTTAGCAGTAAATGCTGCTGTAGAGAAATTCAAGTACTACAAGTCTAAAATTACTACTGGCGTAAAAGAAAACAGAGAATGACACACCGACATAAAAAGCAAAATCGGGAATGCGTGAATTTCAGAGTTCCGTTGTCACGCGACGAAATCTTTTAAACACCGCAAACCAGTGAGTTTTCAAATCAATTTTTATATAGGCTACAATATTTAACATACATTGCAAATGCTTATAGATATTATGAGCAAACCCGAAAGATTTATATACATATACACTATACAAACAGGTAACTATAGTCGCCACAAAGGTGATGCAGTTGAACATATCAGCAATTTTTAATAGGAAATCGATTTCACGTATAACAGCGGATCATCAGTCCTGAAATCAGCAAGAAGTGCTTACGGGTGAAGAGTTGAACAGCAAGAGCATACAAAGCAAGCTAACTCAAGACTGAAATGAATAAATCAAATCACAAGCTGTGGCAAATAACAAACTGAAATACACGTGGTACTTAAATAAATGCTTGCATTAAAATTGGAAAACTATCTGACGCCAGATACCGAGTTACAAATCTACACTGACAGAATCACGCGGCGATAGCTTAACATACAGCATTGATATAACTGTAAAAGGCGTGAAGTTGTTACTGCAAAAGCACGTAGATTTTGTGGTTGTATTTGAATATATTTAGCCTAAACAGGGATGCTTCGTTACTTGCAGTGATGCGCGTGAAAAACATTTAGATCCTGATGCTTTTCACTTCAGTAAGACTTGAATTATTTCATTGTTTTTAATTAAGGCCCGCGCGAGCCACAATTGTGGCTCAGACATATTACATAACTTGCCAAACGATAGAGCTAGGGAGCTATTCGAACGCTCTAAAGATGTGTAAAATCTTCTAGTTTCGAGTTAATAAAGTTTTGTATCGACTTTTTGGTGTGACGTCACGAATAAGGTAGATTAAATGATTTTAGAATGACGTCATTAGGGTCTGCGAAAAAAGTTCAAGTGAGAATTTACCTTTTTTCTTTCAAAATAAGCTAGGCGAAAATTCGCATCTTTAGAGGCCTTGGTTGGTTTTGTAGCGTTAGTGGTTGGCACATTATGGCCTAAGAATAATATTAACTAATATTAATTTCTAGGGTTTGCTGGTAATATTTTCAATCTTTTGAGATTCCCGGGTGTTTTGTGAGCACATGTGTCCCTAGAGCAGAATTCAGATCACTGCCTTTGAAACTTCTATGAAATCATCGCAAAAAAAACACACCCTATGTCTTAAAGTTTGAAAAAAGAAAGCCTTCAAATTGTCCGCTAGTACTGTAACAGCCATTACTTCAGGGCTCTCCAACTCAGCTTGTTCTGTGGGCCACAATGAGGACTTGTAAGGTATCCCGCTGGCCACACACGCTGACGCAACAACGGCGGTACCTGAACTTACGTTTGCATGTTTATTTCTAGCGAAAGGTATCATGAATATAGACAAATCATTTCTAGCTGTCTCTACGTTCGAATTAATCATTACTCGCCATCTAAGGAACTTATTCACTCGCTAGGCGAGCACCTTCAAACACCGGTGAATAAACTAAGTAACGTAAATGTTATTAATATCATTAATTTTCATGCTTGCTTTTCCTCTAGGGAGGGTCACGGGGGCCACAGCCTTAAGAGGACTTGGAATACCTCCCGGTCAATCGCAATTTCAGATAGTTCTGCTGGCTCCACACCAATACGAGATCAAGCAAGGTCGGAGATGCTGTATAGCAGGTTTTTAAGGTTTTCTAGGGACCCGATTCAGGCTCCGAGTTTAATTTTAGCAGAAAAATACGTTTTTCAGCATTGCGGCAAATCACCAGGTTATAATTACATTTAGTTAAACGTTGTGAAATCTCAAATTATAAAACAGTGCATTTGGCGTCTGTTGAACTAAGAATCAGAACCAGAAGCACACACATTATTCAATAACAAGTTTGAATAAATCATAAATTGACAATCGTATGGAGCATAAAAACAAAATCACATACGTGTTGTTCCTTCTATTCCACAATAATAAATTGCTCAGGAATTCTCAAAGAGAGTAGCTTGCTTTTTACACATTTGTTTACCACATCTAAAATGTAATAAATCATCCCAAGGCACAAGCGATGCTGAGGTGTTATTGATGAAGAAGGCCGCAAAACATTTTTAATTTTGGATACACAGCCTCTGGGGATTTTGCATCAGCGAGCAGTTGCAACACTGTTTCAATTTTCCTTCGTACTTGTCGGTGATGGTTTCCATCCAGCTCTTTTCGGCAGAAAATTTGTAGCTCATATTCCTAAAACCCAATAAATGAAAAGCTATAATTTAATGACACATTACGTATGCTCGAACAAAAGCAACCGCGCAAGATGAAGAGTGTGCCACATCTTGAACAACATCTGCCACATCTTGAAAGTAACAGCTGCCTTAACACAAATCACGGTAGAATTTTATGCGCATTTCACTGTATTACTCAGTCGTCATTTCTGCGGTTCAGACCCAAACGAACGCCATTTACACAAGGTATTCGGACAACATGAGTACACACATCTACAAAAAATGACGCATTGTGAAACCTAAATCTCAGAAATTCAATCGCTTTTGTGGGTAAGGTTGGCAGGTAAGTGGTACAGGAATCGTAGTTGCGGCAAGTACTGTGGGAAACAGATATATGAAGTGCTATAGACGTGGTGTCTAGTCGCGGGTAGCGTATTACGAAATTCCGGAGGTCTACTGTAGTCAAATAGAGAAAAGATGAGGTTGGCAAGTTTGAATTGGTGAGTTCGAATGATGACGGCAAAACAGCTTGTAGAATTAACCGGGGATCAAAAACGAAATAAGAAGGCTGTTAAAATCACAAGTCCTTCCAAGTCACGAGTTATTTAATTTAGTAACGAATTGACCAAAGCATCGAGGAAGCTTCACCATGTTGTAGAAATTTGCCAAATGAGATGTAGTTGAAATGTTTTTCGAACTACGGAATTAACGGATGTCACATGTCCCAGGAAACCATAATCAAGCTTAGTGTTGTATTACACCCTTCATTCCCTGACTCACATAGCATTTGAATGTTTCCTGAGCAGGGTTTAAGCGTAATGCAAAACCCGAATGCTCGTAACGACGGTTTCTCTCGAAATGATCTCGTTTTCGAGACCTGTTTTGGTGAGTTTCGGTCTCGAAGGACACAGGTGATTAGTCGGTATCGAGGGATGCAGTTTCTGGTAGCGGGACCTTCACTGACTTGCAATACTGTGTTTAGACATAAAAAAATTGTGTAAATGTCGCTTGAAACCATATTTTGTAAATAGATTGCTTCAATGTAAAAGTGTAGCCGGTGGAAGCGACGCCTGTTACGTTTATTTTCAAGAAAATAACAAAGTTCCTAATATTGGATGAACTAATGAACCTACAGGTAAAACAAGCGTACCAATTTGGGGCATCACTTAAAATACATGATTTGAGCCTGGTTGACCCCATGGATGACCTTCAACTTAAAATCACTCGAATGTGTCTGTGAAGCACTGCGAACGGAGACGGGTTTTTAATGTCATCTGAAAACTTCTCAACTCATGTGAATCTGACAAAACTATTGAACAAAATCTCGGAGTAGATCTTGAAGAGAAAGGTCTTAGCTGTATTGTTGGTGGATATTCCAGCAAAGAGGTTGAAAAGTTTCTCTTTTTTCAATGGTAACACAGCTATACTCAAACTTTTAGGATTTATTTTGCCAACAAACTATGAAATATCATTTCTTTAAAGTATGATAAAAAAGCTGCAATGAAATTGGAAAACATCAAAATGCAATAACATAATCTAAGGCAAAAGAAGGAAGATAGTGTTACCCCGTAAATTGTAGGAATCATTTCCGAAACGGCATTTACAGACATGCGAAACGCTTTAGATGGATCATGCTTAGAGTAGAACCAGAAATTTTCGCACGGGTTTTTGTAGCTCATCCCGTAGTCAAAAACGGCAACCTGAAATAAAGTGCACATGGAGTTTTTGCGCATTTGCTTATGAAATTCTACAGTAGCCTACCAACACAACAATTCAAAATTTAAAATTTATTTACATGAAATTGTATGGGTTCATCAGCATGTTGCTTGCATAAACTGAGAATGTTTGGCCATTTGCCAAAAAATACACGACCAGTATATAGAGAAGAAGGGAAAGCACCTTCCTAAATTAATGCAGCAAACAAAAGATTTCAAAAAAAATGGTCTCACATTGATTATGATTTCCTTTGAGGAAACTTTGCTGTTATCCGAGCCGCTGAAACTGTTGACCACCTTGCTGGATGTTTCCTTCAGCAAGCGGATAATCTACAGTGTTTTGTATTAGTGAAAAATAACATTGTGAGCATACACGTTAACAACAAAACTTGTATAATAGTCATTACCAAACAAAATTCCAACAAAACCAGCAACATGCCACCAACAGCAAAATTTGAAGGAGGAAAGAGAAAATATTATGTTTATTCCACTCTGTACTACAAAAACGAGGACCCACCGCTTGCCTGAAATAGACTGGAGAAACGTTTTTTTTTTGGTTTGACATTCCGTATTTAGCAAGCCGATGTAATATCTGTTTTTAAAAACAGAATGACTTCTCGAAGTAACAAATACGTTTTACAATAAGGATGCTCCCACTGGTATCTCCTAAAAAATATTTATTGATCAACCAGTGGCAAATGTTTCAACTTCTTGGTTGAACCATCACTGCGAGATAAGTCATGCAGGTAGTTGATCAAGCAACGCAGATTATGAGGTTAAGGTTAATTATTAGTAATGTGCAAATCAGGACTCTCTAGGGCAGGGGTGGCCAACCAGTCAGAGACCAAGAGCCACATTTATTACTGTGGTACCGCAAATATTCGTGCACATGGGCACACATGAACATAAACCCATCTGTTTCTCACTCACATGCTTGCCTTTGCACAGCTAGATTTATTGTAAATATTTCACACCATCACGGCAATGACAGAACTTTACAAACCACTTATTGTTATGCATGTTTTGTAGTGAGACGTCTGGTCTTCTTCTTCTTTTGAGCTAGTTGTTCAAACCACTGCTTGGACGGACTACATCTCGGGGCAGATGTTGAGCAGTCTTTCGATTGTCTCATCGTCCAGAACCGTCAGCCCATGCTGTCCATGGGGAGGTCGATAGATTGGACATTGAAAGACAACATGGTCGAAGGTTTCTTCTTCTGCCCCACACTCACAGGCCGCAGAGTCATATCCCATTTGTACAAGCAGGAGCGGAAACGTCCGACACCGGTGCCGAGGCGGTTAAGCCGTCCGAGGTTTTTCTTGGGAGGGCCATTCCGGGAGGGCGGGGCGGTGAAGGGATGAAAATGCGGAGTTTTGTGGGGTTGTCCACCCACCCGCATTCCATTGGTGATCCGCCCACTGAGCCGCAAGTATGTTGTTGTCAGATAAACTGATGAGTAGGGCAAGTTTTTGCAACTTTTGCAACTTTTTTTACAGCTTCCAACAGCTTCCTAATACTCAAAATATATGTAGTTCAATATTTTCAGCTGTTTCCAGGAAGTTTATATTGCAACTTTTTGCAACTTTTTCGATTTTTATGCGCAACTTTTTTCTGCAATTTTTATCAAGTATTGCGCAAAATGTAAAGTGTAATTTGAAAAAAATCCTACAAAACTATTTCAATTTAGTTCTATTCTCTTTGATTGCAGGAAAAAGGGCTATATGACGGATTAGCTGTGTCTCGATGTTGTCTATAACGAAACAGTTGGTTTGCAAGCTAGACGTTTTACAATCCCAGACAAGTGCGACAGTGCCCGAACTCACTGTCTATGGAAAGAAACCCTTTCTCAGCAAAGAATGAGACACTTTAAGATCTTACAGAGTATCTTTTCGTCTACGATGTAGGCACCATCACCTCTTATGCAAATAGAATCTGCACAAACTCAATTAGAGGTGGAAGTGCATAAATTCTTGGCTTTTGGCCAAGTCCGCGCAAACGAAAATAGGTTGTGTCAAGTCTTTCACAGTTAAATGTGCGCATAAGTGCAACTTACTGCGCATAAATGCAACTTTCGTTGAAAATAAATGCAACTTTCTTACTTTTTTATTGCAACAAAAACTTGCCCTACTGATGAGATGTTGTGTGGCGGGTACAAATGGGTGTTTCGATTTGAGACGCCGTGCGTTTGCACTCGATGGACGGGTGAGCTCTGAGTGGAGCAGATATCCAGACTCCATGGCAATGTGGGTACATTGCGATGAAGCTCAGGAAACGTCTGGTTATTAGTAATTAGTAATAACGTAATAACTTATTACGTAAGAGCCGCGTGAAACCGGGCAAAGAGCCGCATGCGGCTCGCGAGACGTGGGTTTGCCACCCCTGCTCTGCGGTAATCGAATTGTACTGTTAATCAATGCTTTTGCAGTTACCAACGTTTCCCGCATTTGTTTTTTAACTAATGCCCACAACCCTAGACCGACATATCTCTATTGATTACACATCCACTCTGCCACTACGGATTATTGCTACTCTGAAGTATTCAGGGTGCATTGCAAATTGACCATTACTGTACTTTTCATTTTTATTCACAAGTATAATTTGCTTAATTGATTAATGCAAAAGTAATAATGTTCAAGCAAGGCTTATAGTTATATCAGAAACAATACGGATGATACTGGCGTAAATTCAACAGCAGAGCAATGCTTTTGGTGAACAACTTTTCAAATGTGCCTGCTTGATTTTCACTTTAGTATTTCCCATGGAATTAGCAAAACTTTCATTTTTATCTATGGCTAACAGATCTTTTATCAAACTACATGAAATGATTTCTTATTAACAGAATATTCGGAACAAGCATTATAGATATTAATGTGAGTTGAAGTCAAAGGTTTTATTAATTTTGTCTTTGAACCAGCCAGGAGTACAGAGTGGTGCAAGGAATATAAAACCTTAAAAATGCTTCAATTTAGGTTTATCATTTTCTGAGTGATAATGGGAGGGAAAATATAATATAAAAGTATTACTTTATCTCCAGCATTCCTTTGATGACTTGAGCTTTCATCTGCTGCGTCATCTTCGTCAATGTTTGCCACAACGTATCGCTCGTGAGACGCATCAACCTAAATTAGAACGTCAGATAAAACTATTTCTTGAATTTCAAATGCAACAAGATGCTTAATCTGGAGTAAATATTATCAAATAAAAAATACTCATTGAAAGGGTCGCTAATGAAAATACATTTAGAGGCATATCTCAGAGCATGTCAACAAAAAAAATATACTAAGGCATGACTAAAGACAATATCGGTATATGCACTAAATGGTTCAACTTTCAATAACCTATTTTATGTGCTTATCACAAATAACCCTTTGAATTTCTAAAAACACAGCCGGTGTAGTAGCAAAAATGTTTTTACTTAAATGATTATTTTAGAAAGATTTAAAGGCTAAATTGTTTCAACTTAGCTGGTTTCAAGCACCAGCTTCGACGAATTGTATATATATACATTCTTCGAATTTGCTTGGAATGGTTGAAAAATTAAATTGGTTCTTCTTCAAAACATATTTGTCTGTTTGCAGCGCATCTAGGTTGATTGAACTGTAGTTTTATTAAGTCAAAACAAATTTAATAAAGAGAAAAGTAAAGGGAAGAGCAAATCAAGTTGGTGAAAAATTAAAAGTAAGCTCCGCTGGCTGCAGTCTCAGGGACAGGTGGCATAGAAATTTGACGAAGTCAGATATAATATGACCTGGTATTCAAAGTGTAATGAAATTTCCTATGCTGACCGCCAAACTGTCGATAGGAAACGTTTACACAAGAAAATGACTGAGGTGGTTTTGGACAAAAAAGAAGCTTTCCTGTGTGTCACCTGGTTGTCACAATCAACAAATTTGAAATTATTCGTTAGATGGATTGAGCTTCGAAAAAGTTCAGTTGTTAGTTCGAACTTTTCTTAAAGACAGTTTTGTTGTATAATTTCTTTGGCGTGGAAGAAGCTTTTGTTGCATAGAAGTAATCAGTAAAGCATCATTATATACTTCAAGACTGTGAATATGAGATCACTGATTCACTATGAAGATTGCTTGAAGGAAACGTGCCTGTATTTTCGAGCTTATGCTTTATCTGTGTGCTAACAATATTTTTTAGTTATACCTTCACCATTCACGGTAATTTTCATGTTTTACTCTGCGTCATCAAGGCCTGTGGTTGGTTTGTCGATTTAAACGCTTCAATGGATGGCTCATTTGTTTTTGTTTCATCAACATCCCATGTGCTGTATCAAGGTAGGGAATTGGTCCAATGTCAAGTTGAAATAATTTTGTCTCATAGAAATGGTCTGGATTATGTCGAAATATTCGAAATATTTTTAAAAAGGCATTTTTTTGGAACCGACTAAGAATAACTACTTATCCGCTAAGTGGTACAGTCAGTTGAGAAATGAGCACGCTCCACCAAAGCTGTAGGCGGGATGCAATTCCAGGTCGGGTCGCACCGAAGATATGAAAAACAATACTTGCGCCCTGTCACGCATCGTGCTTGGCGTTGATGAATGGCTGCAGTGAAACAGACCAAGTCTGGTGCTGCCAGTGATACGTCATCAATGCAGCACTGACTACGAAGATAGCTGCGTGGCCTCACGCCCACGAAAGTGGATGTGGGCGCCGCAGACCACTCGTGGCACTCCCGAAAGTAGAAGAACCGAGTACAAATGAAACTGAACTAATTTGTCAGACAGAAATAATCTGCAGACTATTTTCGAATAATGCAAAAAGAGGCAGAGATGGTAATGAAAGCTTAAAAACATTTTCCTTGTCAGTGATAAGAAAAATAAAATAGTTATCAGCTTGTTGTGATTAGTTCATTTGCACCAGAAGAGTTTTATTCAGCTTTTACTTACTATTTTTTTATAATTTTCTTTGTCAACTTCGGTTTTCAAAGGGATTTTGTAAGTTCCAAGGTGTTGGTATAACTTTCTCTGGAGAATACGTTGTAAAATTTCTCTGGCCTTTTCCATGTTGTTGCTGTCCTTCTTAGAACGGAGTATAGCATAGAAAATCTAAAAAAATTAATTGACTTTTTCCACTGCAACACAAAGAGTTAGGAACAAATACTTTGAAGCATAAAATTGGGATAGACTTAACAGTTTCATCAACACTAAAAAAGCCTACAAAAAAGGAACAAATACAAAAATCGTTTTGAGAAATAGTTTTGGGTACACACAAAGCAGCAAAATTTCTGAAAAACAATATTGAAACAAAACTAAAAGGTTGCGTTGGTTTGAAAAATGTTCATGCCTTGACGCTACATACACTTCAAAGAAAAAAAAAACGTTCATGGTTATTCACTCACATTTTGAATTTCATGAATTGCAAAGCAGCTTTTATCAAGCAAATTCCGATTGTAAACAATTTCAAAAGATGATTTATCCGTTTTGGAAGTTGTGTATCATTTTTTCAATTGCCAATCCCAATGCAGTTACAAATCAATGAAATTTTTACACAATCGTTAACAAATGTGGATAGTAGAAAATATTTACTATTTCTTTTGCAGGAAAACGCAGCTTTGCAGCACATTTCGTGAAATATATTTGTTCACTCTGGTTTGCTATCTTGATCACAAAAAAAGAGTTCCAAAATGTATTGCAACATAATGGCAGCCATCGATTGATTATTCAAATAAAAAGGTATTGGCAACGACCAATCTATGGATGAAGTTCCTGAAACTATCAATTCTTGTATAAATTTACCTACGCATTTCATGCAGCTAGTGCCGAATTGCTAAAAATTGCTGATGTAAACTGATTAAAAAAAGTGAAATAGTGTCCACTGGCAACAATTAAAAGCTCTACGTTTGCTGCAAGCTTTCGAGGAATAAGCCGACTGGCCTCTGCTTTCATGAATTTGCGATGATTCAGACTTGCATATATCTTTTTTAAAGTAATTAGTTTCTGCAAAGGCGACGCAGTCGAATCTAACAGCAAATTTGTCAATTGGGAAATTGATTTCACGTACGCTAGGAAGTCGATTTCACGTGCACTATTCAAATTTTCCCGTACACTATTCAAACTGATGAGCTCATTATCAAGATTCTATTTCAATAAGGACTGAAGATGTGTGACACAAGAAGCTAGTTTCCTTACGCAATAAATTGCGATCGATTCGCTTGTTGTGGGTCACTGCTGTGGCTTTACAATTATTGCTGAATGATAAGTTCAAGCTTGAATCATTGCAAGAAGATGGGAGCAGAACCAGGCAGGAGATTCCTCAGACAGCCGGCTGCAAAGCTAGAGCCTGTAATTGTTGCTTTCGATAAGGAGAGGCGAATCCCAGCCGCTGGTGCTTCCCACTGAAGTTGACATCAATTAAAAACTTTGAGAGACAAGTTATGACTTACGAATTGTTGCTTTAATTTTTTTGCATGGAAATACTGAATAGTTTATTGTACTGCAACTGGAGTTTAACCTTTTTTCCGAATTACTCCATTTCACTGTACCGCCCGAACAAACTAGAGTTGGCATGCCAGACTTTTTCCGCTGCACTTTACGGTCTGTTGCAAACCACGTGATCGTCTGAGACAGAAACCACGCTAAACGAGGAGAGCATTTTTTGTCAATCACAAGTGCCGAATGACCGTTGCGATCTATGTTCGTTGAACAGTGTTGTAGCTGTGTTTAGTGGAGGAGTTGCAATTGTGCTTAATTTTTGTAATCTTGAGTTTTGATCTTAGCAACAGTGCGTAATTTTTTCTTTTTGTTTCATATGTTGACTTTTGCGCAGGACAGAAGATGTTTAACACACGAAACTAGTTTCTATACGCAACAAAATGCGATCGATTCGCTTGGTGCGGGTCACTGCTGTGGCTTTACAAAAAAAAGCTCATTATCAGTGTCTTAAAGCTTATAGAGGTGGACCTTTCTATGGAAGACACCAGTGTTTCACATCGACTCTCTGGGAAGTCTGACAGCAATCCACAACCTAATATCATCGCAAGATTCTGCCCAAGACGAATCCGAAATGAGATCTATAGCCATCGACATCGGTTAAAGGAATACAACAAAACGCATCCACAGGAGTGTATTAATATTAATGAGAGTCTCACCAGGTCAAACTGCCAAAGCTTCAACAAATGCTTGTTGTACAGGAAAAGCAATAACTTCAAACACATCTGGACAAGGAATGGAACCACCTATCTACGACAGAATGAGAACAGCAACACCATTGCCATAACAAAAGAAAGTGACTTCGTTAGATGTAAAATCATTAACCATTAGATAGTTCCAGCAATTATCTCTATTTGAACAAATAACATGATAAAATGGATTTGGGAGATTCTTGTAGAAAATGCAGCAGACATTTTAGTTCTGCTGTTCCTGCAATCTTCTGAGTTATACGCAAAAAATGGTTGTACTTAAAATGTTCAAACTTAACTGATTCTCAGTTTGCTGCATCGTCTTCGTGTAGCACGCCTTACTTTTGCCACATGTGCATTTCAGACGCATTGCCTGTTAATTTAGACTGTTATTATAGCATATCAGATGCTACCTACAACTCCTTGCCATTACTTTCTGACTAAAGTGACTCTGAGTGTGAATATTATGACCTTCATGTATTCAACTCTCTCTTGACCAGTAAAACAATTACCCCAGCTTGCATAGTTCATGTTAATATTACACGCTTGAAAAAGAAGTTGGATAAACTTGTAAGTTTTATCTCTGACATGCAAAAATCACCAGAGATAATAGCTGTTTCGGAAACAAAAATTAACAAAAAACGTACCCCTTTCTTTCATACAAAAATCTGTAGATATAAATTTGTACATGCTGATTCTGACCAAAAAGCTGGTGGTGTTGAAATCAATATAAAAGATAACATTTCATTTCAAAGGCGAAGTGATATATGTAATGATCTGAAAGATGCTGAAAGCATGTGGGTTGAGACTAATATCGGTGGCAGGCAATGTGTTCTTGGGATTATTTACAGACATCCTAAATATGAATGTAAAGGTTTTACTGATAATGTTAGTGTTCTTTTGCACTATCTAAGTGACAAGAGGCTGCCATATATTATTTGTGGAGACATTAACATAAATCTATTGCAACACACAAGCTCATCAAGCGTACAAGAATATATTGAAACATATGAAAGTTATAATTGTCAACAAATAATAACCAGGCCAACTAAGGTAACAGCAACTACTGCATCACTCATTGGTCACTTCTACACTACTTTTGATTTAGAAAAAGTAATCTCTGGAATACGTATCAATGACTTGTCAGACCATTTACCAATTTTCATGCTGATCAAAACAAATACTGCTAAAATACATGGCAAGAAACCTGTCACAAAGCGTGACTTTACTAACTTCGATTCTGAAATGTTCTTTGCGACAATTAATCATAAATTTCAGCATTTACATCAAACTGAGGGTGACCCCAGCAAGGATCTTAATCAAGCTTTAAAGGTTTTGGGTGACAGCCTCAACCAACAGGCTTCACTGAAAAAAACTCTCTAGATCAAAAAAGAAACTGTCTCAAAAACCATGGATAACAACTGGTTTTTACAAGTCAATCAAGAATAAAAATAAAATCTATAGAACTCTGGTTCCAAGCAGATTCTGAAACACAAGAGCCCATAATCATTATAAGAAATATAAAAATAAGCTTAATCATATCATGGAAATGAGTAAAAGAGACTGCTACCAATCACAGTTATCTTCCAACAGTCATGATCCACCCAAAACATGGAAAATAATAAGTTCTCTTATTAAAGGTAAAGAAACAGGTTTAGCTTCCACAGATGAACTGATAGACCCTCTAAATCAATAACTTACCAGTGACCCTACACACATGGCAAATATCTTTATTGATTATTTTGTATCTACTGACAATCAGTTGGCAGCTGCTATAATATCACCCGGTATTCAGCAATACCCAGTCTCATGCCATGGACCCCAGAAATTATTTGTCTTTCATGAGACAACCAGTGAAGGGGTAAAAATAATTATCGATAATCTACTAGTATCTAAAAGTGTAAGAATGAATGACATCCCCATACACATTCTAAAAATATGTATACAGATTTTATCGATAGTTTTAGCACAGCTCTTTAATAGATGCGAACAAAGAGGTATCTATCCCGAATGCTTGAAATGAGCATAAGTAATCCCTATTCATAAAGGATGCCAAAAAAATCGCTGTACAAATTACAGGCCTATATCCCTGCTGTTGCCATTCAACAAAATTTTTGAAAAAGTAATATATACCTGCTTGTACTCTTGTGTTAAACAAACTAGGATGTTATCCGACTCTCAGCATGGATTTCGTAGTGGACTGTCTGCATCAATGGGTATCTATGATATTCATGAAAATCTATTGACAAATCGTGAAGAAAAGTATTACTTGTACTATGTTTTGTGATCTTTCTAAAGCGTTTCATACAATTGACCATAGCATGCTCCTACACAAGCTTGAACACTTTTATGGAATTAGAGGCATACCCTTAAAATTGTTGACCCATTACTTACAAGATCGACAGCAGTATACTGTGGTTGAAGGATGTAAATCAGCAGTTCAAAATAGAAACCGCGGAGTTCCTCAAGGTTCAATGCTTGGACCTCTATTATTCGTTTTGTATATTAACGATTTACCCAAAGTTTCGATATTTAGAACAACCACGTTTGCAGACGACACCCTCCTAACTATCTCAAGCAACAACCCGCAACACTGAACACACTAGCAAATGCTGAACTGTAAAAGATGGATAAAACTGGATGAGAACCAATAAACTGTCTCTGAACTATGAAAAAACACCTTCATGTTAATTGAATCCGACCCAAAACCAGTAACATGATTCTCGGTTAAAATTGGCAACAATCAAATTGCTCACGCCAATTGTACAAAGTATTTTGGAGAATTCTGGATGATAAATTGTCTTGGTGCCAACACATAACCAACCTAGAGGATAAATCAACACGAAGCCTTGGAATTTTTTACATGACAAGACGCAATCTGACTGCTTCTGCACCAAAGTCAGTTTACTTTTGTTTAGTTTATAGTCAACTTCAATACTCAATTGGTGCATGGGGATTAGTGCCAAAAACTGCTCTAAATCTATAAATGTCCTGCATAATAAACTTATTCGAGCCATGAACTTTGCCTACTACAGATCACATGTAACTCCACTTTACCACCAATCAAATCTGTTGAAAATAGATGATATTTATCACTAGGGCATGTTTTTGCAACTTTTGCAACTTTTGTTACAACTTCCAACAGCTCCCTAAACACTCAAAATGTATGTACTTCAATGTTTTGAGCTGATTCCAGGAATTTTGTATTGCGACGTTTGCAACTTTTTCGATTTTTATTTTTTACTGCAATTTTTATCAAGTATTGCGCAAAATGTAAAGGTGTAAATAGAACAAATACTAAAAAACTATTTCAGTTTAGTTTCTATTCACTTTGATTGCATGAAAAAGAGCTATATGACGGATTAGTTGCGTCTCAATGTTATCTATGACGAAACAAGACTTTCTTTGGAAAATTCTCATAAGTCATTAAACAAACTGTACAAACCATTGATTATTTAGAAGAACAATTCACTTACCTCGTCATCAACTTTTGTAAACGACTCTGGATCGGTCACTGTTTGAGTTAAAGAAATTCCATCATCCAAAATCTCCTCGTTGACTAAATCCAACGCATCACATATCCTAAAGAGATGTTTAAAACTCACAATTCTAGCAATTAAACATACAGACAAAAAGCAGTACAGGGTGTAGTGTTAATGGAAGATAAAGGTGTGCCAAATTTCAAAACAGATATTTGCTATCATATTTTATTAATTTGCATTTTCAGGCAGTAAAACGTTTGTAAATGTGTTTATCAATTCAAGCACTGCCTCTATGAAAAACTAATTGAACCATACGAAGTTGGTTCATCAGTTTTCCCTCTTCTGCCTGCGCTAAGTCGAATTTTGATGCAAGTTGGGAAAATTTTATTAAACCAAACATTGAAAACCAGAAATTGCATAACTTTGTAGGTGTGTCTGACTGGAAAGGAACTTTTTTGGTTGTCAGCTGCAGATTATGTGAGCAAGAGCTGACTAACATCCTCCATGAGTATCCATTACATAAAAAACAAGTTTGGATTTGTTAACAACGTCATTTATCCGCAATGAAACTCTTCGCAGTCTCATTAATTTTTCAGCGTTTGAGAATACGGATCGACCGTGATCGTTTCGCTTGTGTGAATATTTTGCTCCACAAACACTCAGGAATACGTACATCACTAGGGGAAAGAGCCAAATTGTTCTTTTGAACTTGCATGCTTTGCAAAATGAAAATAAGAGAACAGAGTATCCACAGAAACTAAATTGCAGTGTGCTGAAAATGAAGAAGTCAATAAAAGAGTAGAAAATCATAAAAATACTCACATTGTCTCCACAGCAGCGGTAACCCGATGACGGCCAAGCAGCTTGTTAATTTTGTTTCTTGTTTCAAACATTTCATACAAATTTCTCGCCGCCTGCAAAAAAGGAGAAAATTCTATACTTACGCACGTTTCTTATATCCACAATGAAAAAGCACTTATGAATCACAGCAACCAATCGAAAGCTTCCTGCATTCTACCTTGTTCCGAACAGCAATGGTTGTTCGCTTTTTTTGATCGCTTTCTGTGATCCACAAAACTTTACATAATTTCATAAACCTCCAGTTGTCAAAACTGCCTTTGATCCCCGTATGGTGACAATCTCGCAAAAAATAGTCAAACTTGTCTACATCCACTTTATTGTGCGGATTAGAAACAATCTGGAAATAAAATAAAATATGAATATTGACAAAGTTAAAGAACTTTATTTGAAATCAAATGAGTGTAAGTTTTAGTACGCATACATGTTTTCGTTTCTATGAGTGTTTGTATGCGTGACTCACTCTATGCCAGGGGTCGACAACCTTTCTCTAGTCGCGGGTCAAAAACAAAATCTGCAAGGAATGGCGGGCCGTACTAACTTTCCATTAACAATTTCGGACCCTTTGCTGTTTATGATCTTAAAACTTGGGAATTTGTGGAATTTCAATGAGATTGACTCCTGATTTCACAGTCCATATCGAAAATCAAAAACACGGCATACACTACATTTGCAGCACAGTGCGGTTTCTCTCAAGTAGCTCCTCATAAGTATACAATGCAATAAAGTGCAAGGAGAGCAGATGCACAAAATATAGTACCACTTGTCGTGCCATACAGGTACTACAAGTTATAAAGGGTCTGCGGGCCGGATGCGTTTGCTTGGAAGGGCCGGATCCGGCCCACAGGCCGTAGGTTACTGCCCCTGCTCTATGCACATGTCAATGTGAGTTTGTTTCTGAGCCGGTCTGCATAATTGCCTGCTTGGTTATGTTCTTACGTCTATGCGTAGGTGTTTCGGCTTATTTCGGACTTTGGCGATCTTCTTTCGTTTGCTTGTTTGTTTCCGTGATTGCCTATACTTATGAGTGTGTGCTTGCGTGTGCATTTGCATGAGCCAGAGGCGGCCCCAGCCACTAAATTTAGGGGGGGGATTTCAATAAAATTTGGTAGTCAAGTGTCATTACGGTTTTCACTACTGCAAGACAGATGAACTATAGTTCACAACACTGCTGTGAGAAAACAATGGACAGCCAACAGCCTTCAGTCTGCTTCCTGCCTCCACAGTGTGCCGACGTGTCTACTACTCTACCTTATGCTTCCGGCCTTCGTAGTGTGCGGATGTTTCTGCTGATTTGATCTGCTGTTCTGGGATCTTGGGTTGGTGCGTCTTGCAAGTTGGTTCGTTTCTCGGATTCTTTGAATTATTTGTTTCATTTGCTTGAGTTGGTGCATGTCATCGATTTGATTGCTTTATCTTCATCATCGAGTGATGGCGACTTTTGAGACTAGCACCAGATTGCGCAACAAAAATCCCGTGCCGCAAGTTGCTGGTAAACTAATGCTTCGAGACCTTCATCGCTTCATGAACTGCTGCAATCAGTGTGCATGTGCAAGCGCCTCGACACCATTGAAGGCGACTTGATTCGCCGCGTCGTTGACGCTGAAAAAAGCTTGGAGTTTGCTCATTCCCTAATTGAGCGATTACATTTAACTGTTTCAAAACTTGAAACACATCTGCAAGCTGTCGAAGCTGATCAACATAAACAGCCAGTGGCGATTCTAGAATGAAAAAGGTGGGGGGCCACTGCGGGGGGAAACATAAATATCTATCTTGCGTGGTGATTTCTGATTGTTTTGAAGTTTAAGTTGCTATGACTTACCCTATCAAAGCCAACATAGGCATGTGAATACCATTAAGAAGACTAACCAGCGTTATTGATCACTAGAGACATCTAAACGCCACTGTTGATGCAATCACACTAGTCCCGTGGGCTTATCCCTCCCCAAAAAAACTCCAAGCCCCCCCAAATTGGAACGTGAAACACTATAAATAAGTGAAATTTTGCTTAATTTTATAATGTCAAGCACCCTCGCAAAAAACGCAAAGCCCCCCGCAGAAATGCAAAGCCCCCCTATTGAAAAAATTTTGGCGGCGATTCGAAATCACATACATGTACTGCTATGTCAAAAATTCTGTGCTAACCATGCAACTTCCACCGCACTGTACATGCAAATCGATATACCGTTTTCCGTACACGATTGTGCCGGCCTCACATGAACAAAAGCAGCTTTAGAAAGTAAACACAGTTCACATGAAGGCGAATTGGTTCCAATCACGAATTCCGTCATGACACAGATACAAGTAGGCTGTTGATAGCCAACTAGTATCATCAAGATATTCTTATTACAAAGCACATAAAAATCAACCATCTTCCAACGGTTTGGTGACTACTGACTAATCCGTTTTTGTGGTAGCTTATGGACTTTTGTGATTGTGGTGTAAG
>Ga0210059_1002761_pt1 | contig 27728 bp, 20 predicted proteins | sample Ectturendosymbi2_FD_188042 | JGI IMG/M metagenome (GOLD analysis project Ga0210059, IMG submission 188042) | Ecteinascidia turbinata endosymbiont from Florida, USA - Sample 2 (SPAdes) (version 2) | ecosystem: Host-associated > Tunicates > Ascidians > Unclassified | place: Key West, Florida...
TGGACGGGTGAGGGCTGAGTGGAGCAGGTGTCCAGCCGCCATCACACGGCGTGCTAGAGACAGTGTGGCTCCTCTGGGACGAAGCTCAACAGGATGGATGCCTGCGAGGATGGGAAGCCTGGTACATTCAACCGCAGACTGCGCTGCTGTATGGTGCCAGGGTGCTCACACCCGCCTTATTGACGCTGTTATTAACGACGCTTTGCGCATTGTGACTGGATGCCTGCGTCCTACACCAGCGGACAACCTTCCCATTAGGCAGTGTGTAAATAAAGAATAAAATCAATAGCATACCTATGCATAATTTGTAGTATGCATTAAGCGATATCTGCCGCAGAACATCACTTCCTCAGGTGCAGCTGCCGCCAGGTTTTTTAAAGATCGCTCCGAACCGTGGGTGCACCGACGTTAAATGGCGCCCGGGGCAAGAAACAAGCTTGGCGTCCCCATCTCTGAACCTAAGGTCTTTCGGAAGCAAATGCACTGTGTTGAAGAAAGTACGGTGGGACTTTTCGGCGCCCGGGGCATTGTCCCCCCTCGATACGCCCTTGCCCCGAACAGCTACGACTACAGGCCCGTAACCAGCTTGGGGCACCAGGTGGGGCGAAGGGTTTTCTGAGAGGAGCCCCAATTTTTTAAACCGTGTGCAATAGTTTTAAACTATATCCAACACATTTATCTAGGGGGGAGAAAAATATTGTAGGGGGGCTTGGCCCCTCTGCTCCCCCCTTGTTACGGTCCTGTGCGACTATCTGCCTCAGTTGAGGTTTGGGTCCATTAAACGCTCTTTTCGCATTGTTTGGTGTACTGGTCGGCCATGGTTGAATACTCAGCTGAAAAAGATAATTCTATTTGAATAAGGGATGACGACGTCTACCTAGTAGGACGAATGTATAGCCTACTCTGTAAGATCTTAGCGTCTGATTCTTTGCTGGGAAAGGATTACTTTCGATAGGCAGTGCACTGAAAAAGCTTCTTGTTTCTTGCTACGCCTGTCGTACATTTATTCAGGACAACAGGAGGGATGAAATATATCTGCTGAATTTCGTAAGTGGAAGACGGCATTGGAACGAAACAGAGGTTTTTCAAAGCATCCTAACTCTGAGCTCATGTGTGACAACTACTTCCACGTATCATGGGCATCGGAAGGATTTTTTCCAGGCTGGGGGACAAAGTTGATTTTTACAGTATTAACCGGAAGTATGTTTCCAGAGGGGCTGAAGTGGTGAAATTTTATTTTGCTCCTCGAAACTAAGGAAACAACCTTTTTTGCTAAAACTTTAATAGGAAAATATCAAATTTCAAAATTCAGGGAGCAAGACCCCACCCTGCCCCCAGGCCCGTAACCGGCTTAGGACCCCAGGAGGGGCCCAAGTTTTTTAACTATGTCCAATAGTTTTAAACCATGTCAAACACATTTTTCCAGGGGGGGGGGGATAATTTTCTATAAGGGACTTCGCCCCCCTGGTTACGGGCCTGCCTGCCCCCCTTACGACGCTCATGCCACGTGAGCTGAGAAAACGAAACGTGGTGATGCAGCAGAGTAAGCTGCTGTTGCAGATACGCTATGCCATGAGCAAGTTGAACGAACCAGACATTACTTTACCAGAATAGTGGTTGCGATGAAATTTTTTACTGATAATAAATTGGTGTTGAGAGATAGTACCAAAAACTTGGATCAACTCAATCTGACATGTTCCTAAAAATGATGGATTTTTCTTTGCAATTGGATCCAAAGTTCAAAGAAATTTATGAAGATTACTGTTCCTATAAACGCGAAGCTATGCTTTCTACATTTAAAAAATGAAATTATCGAAATATTGGCATCCATGGTACACACCAGCACAGTCGAAAAAATCAAATCATTAAAAACTGGACTGTTGGGAATCGTTGAACTGGTCCGATGTAACGCACTGTTTACTGCAAATAAAATTTTGGAAGTATTAAAAGACTTTGAACTACGTTACTTGCTATCTCAAGCACGTGATAGGCCTTCCGTGATGTCAAGTAAAAATGGTGGGGTCCGTATCAAAATGTGTGAGGAGACTGATATTCCCTACGTCCACTGTTAAGCCATCAGCTCCAACTGACTGTTGTTCACGTTTGCGAATGAATAGCTACAGTACCTGAATTCCTTGATTCTGTATTGCTGCTGTGCAATGTTCTTTTTAAGACAAAGGTGTAACTGATCTTGAAGGGCACTGGAGGGACATGGGTTACAAGGCTGATGGAGCAGCGTTGGACAGGACACTGCATGACGACAAAATGCATCGTTGATAATTGCTATAATATCGTTTCATTGCTGAAATATTTTTCGGAGACTTCAGAGGTTGATCTGCCTGTAACAGCTGTCGACTTGCCAGCGAATGGTAAAAACGAAAGTTTATTTTTGTGCGGAAGTAATGATGAAAGTTTATTTTGTGCGCAAGCAATGATGAAAGTATATTTTTGTGCGCAAGCAATGATAATCTTCCTTGCACTGCTGACGCCAGCAGATAAAATGCTGCAGTCCAAAGTCACAAGCTTAGCTACTACTTATTGCCTCATTAAGACAACCATACTTGAAGTAAAAAAGCTTCGTAATGAAGTGGAGTTTGAGAAGATCATTGGCGAAGTTCGCAAAAAAGACTTCGATTCAGGAAGCGTCTTCACCATCAAAAATGTCAGAAGAAAAACACTCGCTCGGATGACTTCGCCGTCACAAACCCCTCTAGTTCGCATCATATTTTCTGAACTTGTTACGAAATCCTACGCAACATGGCTTGTGAATTTGACAAAAGATTGTCCCAACTAAGCTCTTCTTTGGTTATGGCTAATGAATATGCAACTTTGTTTTCAGCTCTGAAGATTTTCTCGAGATAAACATCTTGATGCTGCTGTATATTCTTGAAGAAAAAACAGGATTGGCTTCAAAATTTGCTGCAAATGCATTGGATCATGACTTAAAGGTTGCTAAACGCAGTGTTTATTATGAACTGCTCCATACCGAAGAAATTCAACAGAGCAACAACTAGGCAAAGTTTCTTCAGTGGTTAAAATTTGCAAAGATGCATATGCATATCCAAATTTATTTTGCCCACTCTCTACTGCGGTAACCATTAATGAATGTGCTGCAAATTGCGAAGCAATATTCACGCACGGGAGGCAGAGGGGCGAATTGCCCTCTGGCAAACTAAATGTAGAAAACCTCACTTAGCTGGTATTTCAATTTTAATATTCTTTGGTTTTCTGTAGGTTGTCGTTTTTTTGCATTTTTCGGAATATTTTCAGTTGAAATTTTAGGGTTTAATTATAACCATCCACAACGGTATTCACCATCATTTCTCACGTTTTTTTCTGAGCGATAGCTAGTTGTCCCCCTACAGTGGCCAGTGGGCCTCTTTCAGCTGAGTTTAACCCATGGCTCAAACATCTAATTACGCTACTTGTTTGTTGACTGCACAAACTTCTCAGTGAGCAATTAATGTTGCTTTTACTTTTTTCCGTTGCTTCATCTTTACATATTGGTAATTTCGTTTGTTGCATTTATTCATATCGTATGTTGTCTGAATATATACTCACATCCAGTGGCGGATCCAGGGGGGGGCAGTTTGGGGCAACTGCCCCCCAAACCTCTGCGGAGCCCCCTTGAATGGCGCCCCTTTGCCATAAATGCGCCCCTCTTTGGTGCCCATGGAACTAGAAACAGATTTTAAAATACTCTAAAATAAAGAATGTTTTTCGCTTAGTTAAACGTTAGGGTTTACGTGCCGGACTTTACCCAACCTCTTATTGAATAGCGTGAACGATGCTATTGTTTCGTAATAGTTCCACTGTTTCATTATTTCTTTGCCGCGTGAGAACTGCCCAGCCTTCACAAACGCAGTCATGTTCGCATTTCTCGGCTTGCTGCTGAGCTGTATGAAAATGGTCTGTTTTCTACAAGTTTATTCTTTAATGCTTGATGACCGCCCTGAAAGGAAAAGGAAAGGCAGAGTAAAAATAAGAATGCAATCTGACTCAAGATTTTACAAGCCTCCAAAATGAAAACGAAAAACCAGTTTCAGGGCTATTGCCAGTGCAGTTCTTCAGTTTGTTTGCATCGTAGTTTTGCAACATAAAAGTTAGTGGATGGGCTTCTTGACGGAACTAATCTCTCCAAATTGACAGGGTCGCAACGAGGTTAGATGGCGCTCGGGGCAAGATGCAAGTTTGGCGCCCCCATTTTCGAACCTGAGGTCTTCCGGAATCAAATGTACTGTATTGAAGAATGTACGTGTGACATTGTTGGGCTTTTTTGGCACCCCCGCAATCATTCGGAACCCCCACAGTATTTCACCGCCCCCAGAGTGATTCGGCGCCCAGGTAATTGTGCTCCCTTGCCCCTTCGTTACGCCCCTGCTGATTGAACCATAATGCAGACTGTAAAAAACTACAGATCTTTACGTTAGCAAACAACTTGCCGCTATGTGACAAAATTCATTAAACGTGCTCGATTAGCTCAAAGAATTATGACCTACTGTAACTATGCAATTGTGCAACTCCCAACTTCATATACATGGACAGCGCAGAGGAGTATTGAATTACTGTTAGGGGCACAACGAAGTTAGATGACGCCCGAGGCAAGAAACAAGTTTGGCTCCCATATGTTCGAACCTGAGCCCTTACGGAAGCAAATGTGCTGCACTGAAGTTCTTGTAACATTGCTCGGACTTTTCGGCGCCCCGCAGTCATTCGGCGCCCTCATAGTGATTCGGCGCCCGGGGAACTGTGCCCCTTGCCCCCCGTGGTTACGCCCCTGATTACTTCGCGTAGTGACGCCCCTCAACAAATCATGGTACACAGCTCTAGCCAGAGGCATATGGGAACCTTGAGCTTTAGGTGGGGCAAAATTTTCAATTCGCCCGAATTTTGCGCCACTTTTGAGGAAAAATGAATGGGAGAATTTTGCAAGACGATGGTTCTGTTTTAAACCCTTGCCCAAAAATGACGGGAAGGTTTTCTTAAATTTTTTAAATCCACCCCCCCCAACTTTGTATGCTTATAGCTTTAACGCAGAAACTTTGGCAAAATACTAGCTATCTGCAGCTTAGTAGATTGAAAAATTGGTTTTACGTGGTCATAACAATTTTTGCTCAACAATTGAATATTTGCAGTCCAAAATTGGTGGAATGAAGGCGCCTTTTGCCTCCACCTGGCGACGCGTCATGCAACAGCTACTGATGGCTGTGTGGTTTTGAACCTTTTGTTGCAACTGCAAACCCGTAGACAACTCACGCTGGCCACGAAAAGACAAATTTGGCATGGTGAGCAAAATCTGCAACCGACAGAAAATGCTTAGCTTAGTGGTTGTTAGATAATTCCGCTTACATCATATAAATTTGAGCAAAAAAGCAACCTTCTGGTGAAATCTTTAACTTTTTTACTGGTGACCGTGGTGTTGGCGAAGGCTCGTGGTTTTAAATTGGTGATAGGCTGATTCTCCTCTGTTTTTTCTGGCCTGGCTGAATAGAAGCAAATCCATCGCCAGATCAACAGCATTGGGGATGGCTTTGAGCTTCTTTTGGGGCTTCGTAATTGTATACAGTGAATTGAAAAATGACTTCATGGGGAAACTAGAGCTTGACTTTGGAGGTATTGATTATGAATTTGGGGGCTCAGCCCGCTTGCTTCCTCTTTTGTTGAAAAGTGTCACAACTTTTTTTAATCACCTGCTCTAGTGAGGTTGATGTTTTTTCTTCACATCAGCAATCCAGTGTCGAAAAATGTGAAACGGTATTTAAAGACTTGGTTGAAAATCCACCTTTATAAGTGGCGTTAAATTCATTTTAGGGCAATATGCTTTAAGGCCCAGTGTAAATCTATCATGCGATTATAAGACCGTTTTTTACGATAGCCAGCAAAGCTACCTAAAATGGGAGTAGTGTCCTGGCAAATGCCTTTCATTCACGTGTTGTTTTTGAATTGTCGCTTCAGCAATAAATAAGTCTTTCATGTGCATGTAAATGCACAAGCTTGGCTTGGAAACAGGATCGTCATTTAGCTTTTTATTTGAGACCTATCGTGGGACATGAGTTGTCACTTCCAAGTCTAAGAAGAACCGTTCTGTTTCTAACCAGGTCGGGAATGCGTTTCAGACACTGTTCTTCACTGATGTCGCTTCGGTTAGCCAAAACTCTGGCGCGCAGCATGTTTCATACCTTTTAAATACATTGTGTAAATATACGAAATCTGTTTAGCTTGTGAAAAACGAGGCCCACTGTTTGGGATCCGTTTCAAACGTTTTCTGAATTAATGATATAAAGCGCTTTCAAACTGTGGTTATTCCTTGAAAAATAGCATAGTTCGACCAACAATAATAGCCACTTTTTGACCTACAAAAGATTGCCTTTTTTGTGTGACACGCAACAATTGAGACAACCTTTGGTATTGTTAAGACATTTTTGGCGCCCCCCAATTTGACTTCCCCCCCCCAAACGCCTGGTCTGGATCCGCCACTGCTTACATCAAACCATGCAAATGGGTTTGTTTTCTTTCTGAGGATGTTTCAAGACAAATGTAATCGTGATTACTTTTCATGTAATCGTAATCGATTACATTGTCATTTTGTTTATTCTTAATCGAGCAAATCGAACTCATTTCAAGGCAAAACATTAAAAAGATGTGGGAACGCCGTTCCCACGTGTCCCGCCCCACTACATCCCTGGATGAAACCTGGTCGTAACTGCTACGAAAAACATGAGTAGCAGAATGAACAGAATCTCAAGAAACTTTCAATGGATCGAAATTAAGTGCTCAAATTCGTTTTTGTGACTGGATTTGCGAACTAATGGTTTGCAGACAATGCAGACGGCATTCATTATACACTCACCGTGCTTTAAGAAGTTCCGAACAGGTTCACGTGAGTGTTTTCAAGATTATTAGCAAGGCTTGCTATCGGCACCGCCATTTTGTGCTTGCTGATGGCAAGCTGTGGACAAACGTTAAACAAATCATCACGAAAAATTTAGTAGAAACTCGGCATGTTTGGTAAGCAACTAAAAATCAGAACTTTGGATACTAAGCAGTGGCGTGCAGAGGTCTGGTGATGCCCGGGACGACTGCTTGATTGTATGCCCCCTTACCAAATTCCAGTATTGAGCAGTGGCGTATGGTAGTCATTGTTACTGGATTACGCTGTTTATGACGTCATATTCACGTTTGCAAAACAAGGTTTTGGCGACGGTAGTTGACACAACATGCATATTATTCTACACGCGCTCTCCTCGCTGGTTTTATTTGATTATATTTGAATAAGATGTAAGAACTGACGATGTGAAATTACTCCTCAGTGGTTGTTGCACAATGTGTCACTGTGATGAACATAGATTATACCAGCGCTCCAAGTTATGAGACCGGAGCAAAACACAGCACTCAACACTGAAACAGCAGTTCATAACTGCTAAAATATCCGGCAACGCAATAAAAAAGGGGAGTAGAATATACAGTCCTACGTCAGCGCAGTTGTTCACAACTGCAAAAATATAAGGCTGCGCAATGCGCATACACTGGAGTAAAACACACTCAATGCTACGACAGGGCAGTTAACAGGTTAATAGTTTGAAACTTGCTGAACGAATTGATAATGCGCATGAAGTGCGCAAGAAAACTTTCGTTTTTTATTATGTGGCTATTATATGTACAACTATTGGGGGACAGACAGGGACGCCGGAGTAGCGGTAGGGGCACGGGGCAGTAAAAAAGTTGAGGGCAATGCAGAGCTTACAAAAAATAACAAATTCGTTACCAATTATGTTTGTTTCTGTTCATTAACTATGTTGACCTCAAAAATAATCACAGAAATTATCGAAAACCATACTGAATTTTCTGTGTGCGTGAATAGCTGCTATAAATTTGTTGCAAGTCGATCTAACTATGGAATTATCTATAATACTGTTAGGAAAAGGCACCTCCGCCCACTTTGCCTCCCTTTTGAAAAGGCAGGGGAGAAATGCCTCCGATCTCCGGCATCCCAGGAGACAGAACAGATCCGGGCTTGTGTGAGCCGTTATGATCAATCCCCTTGAACTGCCAATTGATGACGAAACTCGAAATTTTGCGCATTTTGCAAGCACAGGTGTGCGGCTGTAGAAGTGCACACTGAGGGTTGCCACATCAAAAAACATAATGAGAAACTTGTAATGCATCAAAATAGTCAGCTAAATCAAGCAAGTTGAATTAGGACAGTTTTGAAGTTTAGCTCGAAAAATCAATTCAACGTCCATAATGATTTTTCAATCCTTTTCAGTGTTTTTTCCCTTGATCGCACGATCTGGTAAAAGTCACGTCACTGTCAATTTGATTGGGTGTGCGCCGCACACCTATATAAGTCCCTGGTATTAAAGCATGTGAGAATTACTGGCATTTGAATACGTAAAAACTTGTGTGGGCAAAAAACAAATTTCGAAAAATTAAATCCATGCAGCATGTGTTAGACGTCTTACAGTACAATAGGAAAAATCTTCTAGTTACAGCATTAAATTTTAAAATTTCACTCTTTGGATGCCCTCTGCCTTGGATGCCCGGAGCCGTCGCTCCCTTCTGATACTAACAATCTAGATTCGATGGATATATTCATTGATGATTGTAATGTTAATTATGATCAACATGGTCACTAAAGTATTATTGAGAGAAGAGGGGCAAAAACGTTCCTGACAGTTTTGAATGGCAAGCGTAGAGCACCACGGAAACACCCCGACTTTATGAAAAGAATCAACAACCAACTGAAAACTAAGTAGATTATTGAAATCAAATTTTTGTCGCGCCAGATAAAGATTTCATAATGCGTGTATTGCTACTGCTGCAGTCAAGCGTCTAACCTTTCGAAATGATCTGAGTTTAAAGCTGTCAGGTGAAACGTTTTGCTACCAGATGTAATCAGTGCGTACGAAATGGTGGTCTCAAGGGGAAAGCATTTTATTGACGTTAGGAAAAACATTAATTAAGACATGGTTGGCAGAAGATAAAATCAGTAACCGCGAGATACACGAAAGATGTTAAAATGTGATATTCACATATTTTTAGACGTACCAGCAATCTGATCTTTTCAAAAACATGCAATTTCAAACGAAACAGCAAGTTTGTGATGGTTTTGACTCCTTTCGAGTCTTCACACTTTCTGTCTGCTTGGCATTGTTGCAGGAACAGTGGCGTCTTGCTCAACAGTTCTTTTTGCCCTTCCTTTATTTGCACTTTGCGATCCTTACCAGCACAGACGTGACAGAGAATCGAAGCGAGGGCGTATTTGTACGTTAAAGGCCAGACGCATTTCCTTCAGCAAACAACGAGTTCACGTGCGGTCATACATTTTGAGAAAATGTAGCAGCTACCTGAGTCTCGTCGAGCATTTCGGAAAAGATAAAAAACGAACCTCGCATTCCTTCTCTGTTGATCTGAGCCTGGTGACGTCATGGGCATTTGCACGTATTGCAGTAGAGCGTGGTGGCGAACGCCCTCTTCGCAAACTTTTACGCGAACTACGGCGCAGAGCAACTAGACAAAGAAAACCTTCCGAGTTCTGCCGCGAATGCGCTGGCGAAACGAAGACATAAATCTAAAAATAAGTACAAGAACAAGAATCTAACGCTGCAAAAGCATCGAAAACAATTTTACAGTGACATTTACACTGATAACTAATTTGAAGAAATGTTTCTATCCAACTATAAGGCCAGGCCAAGTCTTTAATTTTAGTTGTTTACCAAACATGCCAAGTTACTCCGAAATTTGTCGTGATGAGTTTAATATTTGTCCACAGCTTGCCTTCAACAAACACAAAATGGCGATGCCGATAACAAACCTTGCTTAAGAATCTTGAAAACACGTTTTGCAAATTAACGCAAACACGACACCAAGCATTACGCAAATTATTATTTTGTTTATTCTCAAGCGTGAAAAAACCAACGAAGAAACTGAAAAACGCAAAACTTTCGAAAATCACAGTTTGAAAATATCTCAGAATTTCAACACCAAAGGAACGTCTGGTCGATGATACGTATGAGCGGAAAAAGCAGCAACATAACACGGAGAAAAAGTGGGTTTTGGGGGTTGTAATGTATGAGCATGCATATTTAGCAAACTTAAGAACAAGCTTGCCTTTCTAACAACTCCTTTGCACAGGCAATGTGCTTGCAGCGAATTAGAAAAAAATATCGATTTAATTCTTACATCGTCGTATCATTCTGAAAGTTCGATCCTGTGTCCAAGGATCGTTACCGAAGTTTGTTCAGGAAACTACACGAAGTCAGGAACAGTGACACATATCGCGACATTCGACTGCTTTCGCGGCTTCGATTCGCCTGCTCGTGGCAATGGGTCATGAAAAATAGCACCGCGACGTGGCGCAAGTAAGTCGAACGTAATGACAAATGCAACATGCATCAATTTGCGCCACAATGTCGGCGCGGGAAGCAGCAGAAACAGACGGGCTCTAGTTCACGAAATACGGTGTGGAAAACCTCATTCCGATTGCGACAATGCTTCGCCAATTACTGAGATATTGCTTGCTGCACAGAACAATTAACAACGTGGGCTGGCAAAAAAGCCATGTTTATGGCTGCAAAGCAGAATCGCAGACAGGGGTTGCCCACTGGCTGCCGCATCCATTCATTATTTTCCGACTGCCGCTAAGGCGTTGACAATATTTTTTTTCAGCAGAACCGTGAGGTGGCGGCAAAGAGGGCGTTGTGCGCTCTGACTCCATTGTCAATTATCGTTCACTTATGCCCAACGACACACAACGACCCGAGTCGCTGAACACAAAACACAGCATTTTTGCAGATCGTTTCCTGTTCGCTTGGATTTGCGTAAATAAGGCCGATTAAGTACAAAAATGGTTGCTCGAAATCAAAGCCTAACGTTTCACGAAAGTAGAAATCAGACAACTCTTCGTTTGAGTTTTTTCCGCAACCGGCCCCAGTTAGTGCAGTGACTTGCTTTACTTTCGCGACTCGCTCTCTTTTTGATCTTTACAGTTGATTTTTATGAATGCATGGTCGCCGTCATAACTTATACAGCTCAGCTTTGAACGAAGAATTCTCCGACGTGGTTTCAAGGCAAAAAATTCACTTTTGTTTGACGAGATGAACCAGATGCGCTGGGAGTGACATCATGTGGTGAACAAAATGTTGCGACATGTTTGACAAAACGCAGCAGTTGCTGCCACCAGCCAAGAAATATACACGCATCAGGTACCTCACCTGCAGTCGTAAAAGAAATGCATTTCATCGCAAGACTCGACCACTATTGCATATGCGTCTCCCGAGGAACTTCCTTAAATTCAAACAACATTCGACAGAAATTGGATCCACTTTAATTTGGAGCGTCAGAAGCGGGTTAACGTCGAAAGCAAACTTCGTCAATGCTACAGCAAGCCTCGAATTATCGATTCATTGGTCACGTGACCCTATGGCAACTCTTTCAAAAAGCAGCAGAGAAAAAATAACGTAAAAACATAACTTGCCTTGGAGCGGATGTGCACAGAAAGCAATGGTGGCCCAGAGGACCATGCCCCCCCAAATTTTTGGAGTATCTAGTCATTTCGTGCTTTCAGATGCGGTATCCCAAACAAGATATTGTTGCTCGCTTGAAATCAAAAATTATGCCCCCGCCAAACTTTTAGGCTGACTACGCCTCTGCTAAAGAAACTCATAAGGCTATCGATAGCACAAAACCTCAAATCTAGCCGGCCTTCATCCCATGCCAATCTCGGGCCAGCTCGTCCGCCGGGCATCATTTTAATCGTTCTTCTTTTCTGCCCATCGCTTCCCGACCTCGAAGACGTCGATCTCAGGCTTGATCTTGTCGTAGAGATGCGGGAAAGCCCCTTTCGCCCCGTACTTCTCCCGACAGTTCTCATACAACGTCAGGTCGAACATTGCTTCGAACTCGTCGCGAGTCATGAAGGTGTCCGCGTAGAGGAACGAGTAGCCGCCCGCTTCGCGAGTGAATTTCTCCATGGCGCGCATCGCTGCCACGGCGTCGTATCTGTGACGAACAATACACAGCCGTGACGAACAACAAACAGTTGTGAACAATATCAACAAGATGCATCGATGCATCACCACCTCAGGTGCACCGCGTCCCAGGCGATAACGCGCACGAGTTTCATTGTGACGTAACGTGGAAATTAAAGGAAGTGACGTCAACACGCGGGCCGATATATCTAAACTCCACAGGCTGCCGCAGCTATTTTTTCTGTCATAGACCGAAAGTTGTTTTTTTAATCATCGAAAAAAATAAGTCAATTCGGTCGGAATGCCTGCAAATATAGAGCAATGCATATTGTTACGACGAGTTTCAATGCTTCTATGGGACAAATGACCGGTATGTCTCAGCGAAGAAAAAAACAGTACCGCAGTCTGTACTTTTCACTGACAAACTTCTAACGTAGAAGTTGTCTCTTTCGGTATCATGGCAGAACCAGCCCTCGATGTACTATGTTTTCACATTTTGTTCTGTTCCGAGTAGCCTCTCAAAACTTTCCAGGATTTTATACAAACGTTTAAAGCTATTATTATTAATAAAAGTAAGACGCTGGGCACTACTTGCACATTTTCCAGGGATTCTACCACTTAGAGCAAGTCTTCAAGCTCTCCTCCAAGCCGACTTAGAATACTTCACATTGAAAAATTAACCTCTCGTCCTAACGGCAGGTGGAGACATGACGTAGAGTGGTATAACAGCATGTCGTCAGTTGGTGTGGAGCAGGGCTATTGCCGGCCGCATTACGTTTATTTTCATGAATTACGGTAGTCAGTGAGTTCAAGATATTATTTTTTGCATTGCTGCTGTTCTGCTTCCACACACAGAGCTTAACCTGCTTCCACACGTTTGGTCGGCTGTCTTTCTACTAAGTATCCTCATACAGTGGATCTTGCGAGCTTCTGGGAGTATCGACTAGAAACCTAAGGGTTCTTTCGGTCTCATAAGCTGGCACAGCTGTTGAAGGCAACAACCATCTAACACAACAACAAAATCAAAACCAACCTTTCTTTTCGTTTCACCGGACCCGGGACGCCGTACACTCCCAGGTCGTAAAACATTCCGTAATCGGCGCCGGGGCACATCTGGTCCTGTCTGGGTGGACGCAGTTGGCCCATGTTTTGACCTCTGTTATAAATTCGGCAAGGATATATCAGCAAAGGGTAAGTGTCGAAAAGCTTCTCAACAAGATCGAGCGATTCTTCCATCACCGTCATGGGAAGAACGATGTCTTGAAAAACCTGCAAATTTTACGAGCATCGTTTTTTTGAACACGAATCAAACCTTTTTATTAGTACTTGCTAGTTTAAAACGGGGGCATTAAGACCAACTATGTCGAAACGAAATGCCTTACTGGGTCAAAAATTACGTCAATATCTTTGAGGGTCGCACATTAAAGGACTCACTTTCATTTTAGCACAACAAAGTTTAGTTTTAAATAGCTACTAAAAGCATTTGCATAGTAACTGATATGATAACGGCTGATTTAGTACTTTAAATCACTTTGATGCCACTGGCAAGTTTAGTGCTAATCGAACAACAAGGACATAGTTAGAAATCAGTTTGGTGCAGAGGAACACATCAGTAGAAATCAGAAAACTGGAAATCAGTTTTGCACCGAGGTGTCAGTGGACGTGTAGAAATCTACCAGCGCGTAATACTTGATAAACAGGCACTGAAGACCACTGCATTGAAAATGTTGAATTTATGATTATCAAAATAACGAAAGGTTGTCACTGTATTGGACATACACAATAATGGAAAGCTCACTGAGTCGCACAAAACCTTCGACTAAGCCGTATGCGGCCCGCTGGTTGGACACAGTGGATTTAGACGCTGTTTATATAAAGTGGTGCATGCGAAAAAAGTTTAAGCGACTGCTTTTTTTGAAAACCCTGGGTAGACACGGTTATGAAGAGTGATATGATGTTGCAAATACGACACTTAACTGCTGGCTGAAAACTTCACGCGTTGACCGCGTTTGACCCACGGAACGGCGAAGTACGTACTTGGCAGTTAGCAGCAGATGCTTACTTAGCAGAAACTGATAAGATCACCTTTTTTGCATTTCTGAGCAGCTGCTGCTTTCAAGCATTACGCGCATTGCTCCTTTCACTGCAAAACTTCCTCACACTCGTTCACGGTGCGAAGTAACAAAAAACGCACTTCACCAACCTGTTTCGTAAAAGTCATGGCCCTTATTCCTGGGGTTGTAGTGAACTTCAAAAATGCCGGCTTTGGTGGGCAAAGCCATCCTAAAAAGAATCGAAAAAGCGGATTATTGCCGAATGGAATCATTTCCTCTACCACCCAAAAAATCGCTCGGTTATGTCGCAGCAGGTATTGCTCAAGTGGAATGTACTCGTCGATGCTTCCGCTTTCAAGAATTGATTGAACATGTTTGTAAAACCAAGGTTTGTACCATCTGAAAAAAGCACAGCTTATCAGCAGTTCAAAAGAAGGCCTGGGCAACTATGAAAGAAGGGTATTGAAACAACTGGTGCGCCAAAGCACAATACTGCAGATGAACACGGTCCTTCCCATAATAACAATGGATAAAATGGAAAACGACTAAAATCCTTGTTGCAAAACACTATGCCAACGGCTCAGTTGCCGTTGGTATAGCTCCAGAGACCCAATTAAATTAAAACGTCATAACAAAGGTGAAAATTACATTCATGAGTTATCAGGCCGGAACTAACAGTTAGAAACAAGAACTGGAAAATAAAACACATGACCTTGTTCTCCGACAACACGGTTTCTTACGCCATGTTAGCGGGGATTCACTGGAACCGGCCATAGCAGGTTGGAACCGGTCATGGTAGGCTGTTGCGAAAAAAAATTTGTCGACCGCCAACTTTCCACAGAGCTCAGAACTGACGATCTAAACCAGCTACCAAGACTCTTAAATCGTGATCACAAGCTGACACGTTAAAAACACAAGTCGGAATTTAAAGATGCAGTAGATTGAAATTGTAACTAGGTATTCAAAATAACGTTTCCTTTCGGAAAACTTTATTAATAATAAATAGCCACATTTTGCGTCTGACGGAGTTTTGAACAGCGAGGTTTCTCTCCGTTCTTTGTTCGGGATCCATGATTTTCGATCAAGTTTTTTTCAAATCAAAGGTTCGCCGCCAACAACTGGACAAGTTCCAATAGTCAAAACAATATTCAGGGTAAAATTATCTTAATACATTATTAAATCGTATACTGGTAGCCGTGAACTTTAAAAAATTGGCAAATCAAATTAAACACGATACGGATGTTTCAACGACAGCAAGAAAGCAAAAAGGTTTTTCTTGCCGAAACATTCCTTGCAAAGCTCTCACCGCGCAACGTGGTTTATCTTCAATTGCGCCCTTTCCGTTTTGACATCCGCAAGGTTGCCGACCATCAGCACAGCTTCGTCTTTGCCGAACACGGTTGCCTCCAAGTAATCAGGAGTGCGTGCATTCGGCGAAAGAGCGCCTGACAACCTTCTTATTTCATTGCAGAACATTTGCTGGCCGCGAACAGGTATGTATCGTAGGTGCACGTAAGGTTTAACAGGAACAATCTTCAACTCAACCGCAACTAATAAGCCCAGGGTCCCGTGAGACCACGGAAGACAGTGGAAGAGATCCTTGTACTCGTTATCTTTAGTGACATGGGCCAGGCGACCATCTGCCAACACGACATCATACGACACAACTGACTCCTGATACAAGCCCACTTTATGGGAGTATGTTGTCATTCCAACTGCCATCGCAAGTCCGCCACACGTAGCATCAGCTATTTCCAGTGTGACTGCCAACGCATACCCGCGAGGTACCAAATAAGACGTTATCTCACCAACAGACACCATCGGCTCCACTTTGACAGTCATTTCTTTTTCATTGAGACGTAGTATGTCAAACAAGGCGACTTGTATTTGGTGACACTGGGACTTTTGAAAGAACGTGGTGGACAAACTCAGCCAGTTAGGTCGGGAGGTGCACATTGGTTGCCTTGATGCCGCAGGAAGCTTGTTCCATTCTCGTACACTTTCTTGGATTTTACCAACCCGAAGATAATGTTGTTCTGGAGCAGACAAGCGTCTTCTCCTTATCCAGTTGCTCAGCTTTAAGCAAATATCGAACAAGTAACTAATAGGCAAGCAAAACAACACCACAACCAGTCCTCGGTGTTCTTCAAGGAGCTTAACTAACCAATCAGGAAACATGGCTATTCAAAGTCACAGTACGCTGCAATGCACAATATGAGAATGAATGAGCAAAACGAATATCACAGTGTAACGAACACAGAGACGCCTCACAGCAGATCATACGAAACGACGATAGTGCTTTGCATGCATGGATAAATATGGGAACATTCCCAACACATATTAGTTACGAGCAATGTCATAAAAGAAGAGATAATGATATATATGTCCAACAATGAAACAATTGTAACATTTCAGCTGGTTAAAGACAGAGCAAAAAGCATGAAATAGACTTTTGTAACATCAATTGAGGTGCAAAGTTCACCAACTAAAAATGATAAATGCTGTGTAGGAAATTTTTCATTCAACATGATATCTATATTTTCCCAAATAAAAATACTATCTCTAAGTTATGCTAGCAAATTGCAAAAAACTCTATAATGCAACTTCATGTCAAAGCTCAAAAATGAAAAGAAGGTACAAATATATTCAAGGGAAAGTTAAAATAGTAAACACTTAAAAGAAAAGATACTTTGTTTGTAATTCAGGATGAAAACAATGGCAGCTTACATGCTACAACTGGTGACTTTGCTGACTTCTTGAAACTAAAGGTGGGAAACTTGGCCAACGAGACAAACACTTAAAAGCATAATTTATACCAAAACATACTGCACTTGGTAACCTGTACAGCTGGATCTTGTTTAATATTTTGAAACATTGGGCCATGTAATACAGGAGTGTATTGTGTGGCTGTCCTCCATTCACATGCATAACATATGAATACCCATCCTTGAAACATCCATTGATGACATAGTATGATGGAAGATAATGCAGAGCTTTAAACTTGTGGTTTTTATAGAAGTTAATTGCAACAAAATTGGTTGACAAAACATGAAGATATATTGCTTTAACTAGGTTAGAGTTGTTTTCTTGCACACCTGTTGAAACATGTGTTAAAAACACTTCAAGGAGAAATGAAGCAACACCATAACGTCGATATGGTTGATGAACCCCAATACTGAGAATGTAAGCAACTTTTGTCTCTCGACCATATGCAAATGACAACAGATCAGCATCTTCCTTGGGGACTTGCCAACGAGGTTTAATTTCTGCTATAAACACTGCAATAAGTTTTCCATCAATGGTTGCAGCAAGAGAGAAGAACTTTCTGTCAAACACTACAAGGTTGAACCAAGTATCTGGATATCTGATGGGAAACCATTCTTGACACAGTTCTTTTAACATGCAAATATCTTCAGCTTCCAAAAAGCGCAGTTGAAGTTTTTTCAAAAACTGGTTGTGCTTGAATTTTCCACTTTCTAGAATATGCTTTCGATAAGTAGCAATTGCACATAAGCACCTGCTGTCGAGCACTTCAGGAACTGTGCTTTTCATGCAATTACTACAGCTTGCAGCATTTGAACAGAAACCATCAAGGCCATCCTCCATGTTGACAACAGTGGTCATGCCTAAACCATCAAACAGGCTTCAGTGTTGTCTAGCTGCACAATTATTGTTTATTGAGTTCAAGCATTCCACAAGTTGTTCTCCATTAACATTTTCTTGGAAGCTGATTTAAACACTTGACAAGAAACGCAATTCTGCAAACTATAACGTTGCCAGTTATTCCAGTTTTTGAAGTGACTTGAAAATAATTTTTTTCAGAGATGCATAACAGTTTAAGTAACTAAAGATACTTTTTAAACAAAATTTTTGAATAACTGAAAATGTGTTTAAACAATTGAAAATATTTTTTCTGAAATGCAAAACAATTTTATTTGAACAACCAACAATAATTGTTACATGAAACTTTAACACCTTCGCTGCCAGCATTCTAATATATTGTACCTGAAAATCAGCCTAAATCTAGCAGTTTTCACATGTCTTAGCAACTGCATAACTCCTGCAGTGATTGCGCTAGAGAGCTGTTCAAACCCTTGAAAGACTCAGCAAGTCTTCAAGTCTGCAATAAAAAAAATTTTTGGTTCTGTTTTTTCGAGTGACATCACAAGTGAGGTAATTGATTAATTAATTATCTAATTAGTGAATTAATTACTTATTTTGTTGTTTTTAGGTCATAACTTTTGAACCCAAAACCCCAGAAAGTCATCTAAAGTCTCAAAAGACTCAGATTTTAGCCTAGTTTCCAATACAAACTTGAAATACTACCATCTTGCGGTTTGGGCCCAGAGCCAGATGAAGTGGGCCAAAAATACCTAAAACTACTCCACTTATGACGTCACTTACAAAAAATCCGAAACCAAAAAGAAAAAAAAAGTTTTTCATTGTAGACTCGAAGACTTGCGCAGAGTCTTTTGAGGTTTGAACAGCTTTCTAGCGCAATCAGCAAAGGACTTATGCAGTCACTAAGACACATGCAAACTGCTTAATTTAGGCTGAAACATACCAGCTCTGAAGGTGTTAATGTAATCAAAAACACACTTCTGTGATGCTTATTTTGTGTACCTCACAAAATTTACAAACCACATGCACAGTTATCACTCATTCGACTTTTTCACACATCTTCAAAATTCAGTTCTTATGCAATTTTATTTGTTTTATCACCTTCAGAAAGCACACAACAACAAACCGTACAGGAAATAAAGACTGTTTTTGACAAGGAGTTGCATATAACAAAAATATATTTTTGCCTGATAGTTAAACTGCAGTTCAGTCTGTGTGTTGCATAGAATTCCTGACCAATGGCAAAGCTTGATCTGCTGTAGCTAACATTGTAGATACTGTGCCACATGCATATTGCATACACACTGAAGTGGAAATCTTGCCTTGAGTGGAAATGGTCGATTCCACCAGGACCTACATGCGCACCACATAGCAGGGCTATTGCAACTTATATTATAATAGCCAATAAATTAAGACTACAAAACCTTTAAAATTCATACAATTTTAGCATAGTACCGTTTGTTATTGAGCATAAGATATGTCATTAAATTTAATTTCTTTAAAGCTTAAACTGCAGCAATGTGGCTATGTGGTAGTAATCTAGTCTTGATCTAATTCTGCCCCTGCTAACCCTTTAACACTTCCGCTACCGGCCGACAAAAATATATGTTGTTTGAATTTGTTAACATGTTCCTGGCCGACATAAACATGCGTTTTTGCTAATTAAAAGTTGTCGGAAACGTACACATGTTTTTATCCAAATTTCGCTATGGTATGTGCAAGGCACACAGCGATCACTTCGCCTTGTTTAACCGCTCAAAGCTGTTCATCAGGTGACCAATACTTTAAAGTTGCCAATGCTATTGTGAATTCCCATGTGAAGGTCGTGACCAGGTCCTGACCTGCCTTTTTGGCGATTTGCTTGATCTCATATTGATTTGAGTAATGATTTATTTCTCCTATCTCAGCATCTTGTGTCTGCACACAGGATGTAATGACTACTTGCGTCTGTTTTGCGGTCTCGAACAGTTCTGACCAAGAAAGTTGTTTTTCTGATTTTGCCACACCTAATGCATGATAAAAGTGCAGCTTGGGTCAACAAGAACTTAGTGACAATTTGGCCATCATACATAAAGACCAAATTCTGCTAACCGTAACAGCAAGTTTCTGATAAACTTAAAGACTGAAATCTGAGCTGTGGAACGCACACCATTTTTGGTATGTAAGTTTGTGATATGCCTGTTTTGGAGAGTTTAGCAAGCAGTTGCAGCTTGCCAATCAGCACTGAAGTAATTTTTTGATCGCAATCAGGCGTCTGAGATGTGTGTTTGAATTTACTGCAAATAACTGCATTGTGCGCTTGTCTAATCGCTATATGTCTGTCGCGCGCTCAGCTAATTGTTGGGAAGTTTGTTTGCTCAGTTTAGCCGCACTGGTAGAATGCTCTTAGTTTGTTTCTGTTGTGTTTCAGAAGCCGTACCCAGGGATCAATCGCTGTTGACTTTGCTTCTTCATTCGTGATAACAAAGGGTTTGTTCTGACTGCTCCCCGCCCTGTTTTCAATTTCTGTAGGAAATAGAAAGTCTGCAGTCCTGTGATGCACAGAGTTTGCAAGGTGTCAGTTGGGTGAGGTCATTGCATGCACGTTTCGAACCTTCTGTGAGTGTTAAAGCTGACGCTACAACAGTATGTAGTCTAAAAACGTGGTCCTAGGCAGAGTTTATGTAATTTTAGGTTTTGAAATTAGAATTCAAACTTTTTGTGGCTCAGAGGCTATGTAAATGCATGGCCCTTTTCAGTTGGTCCACCTAGGTGGGACCAGGGTTCGGCAGCAATGTATGTGATTTTGTACTATGTAAGTGCTTTGATATGCTGCCAAATGCTAGGAAAGCATGTAAGAATGTATCAGAAACATTTCTGTAAGCATGTTTAGGCATGTTGATGAAGTTTTGTTTGATGCCAGTGTATAGCTAGTTTTATTGTCTAAAAAAAGTGGTTCTGGTAGGCCCAGGCTTATCAAAGTGGTATGTAGCCTAAAATGTTTTGAAAGTGATTTGATATGCTGGCAATTGACTAGTGGAAAAGCAACAAACGTTTGCTAGGTTTACCGTTTTAGCCTAAATCTAGAAAACGCTTAGCAGCATCTGCATTTTGCAGAGGCAGACAGCATTTTGAATTTCCCACCAAAACTCCCGGGACCCGTTGATATCACTGCAGGGAAACCACCCAGGATCGAAAGTGTTAAGGCCTGCAGAGGGGACGACCATGCCCTTTGAAGTTATAATGAGCCATAACTCACAAACAGAGTGCGCTACAGAGTGAGTAAAGACATATTTAGATTCAGAAGACAGCAACACATTTTCTGAGGTATGTTGCACGTACTTGTGGCATGATTGTGTCATCTTTTGGGGGGAAAACAGTTTTTCACATTGCCAAAAATTTTCGTGGTTTTTATTCAAAGAGCTGTGGAGCAGAAACAAAACACATTGGAAATAAACTTTCTACACAAAAATATGTCAGTCATGAGCATAACTGTGCGAAACCAATTGAAAAAAATTAGCTTTCTTTTTTGGATGGGTATAACTGTGAAAAACCCCAAATTTTTGGATTGCTTTTGCCTTATTTGGGTCTTTGAAGGGTTATTTGTACCCAATCAACACACACGAAACGTCTGAAAATTGCAGAACAGATCTCCCTTGGTGTTGTACAACTTCCCATCAAATTTCAAGTTTAAATTATTGTAAGGAAAAAAGTTATGGACATTTTTATTGATAATTAATTGATTCCCTAAGGGATTAGCTAATTAATTTGTTGTTTTTAGGCCATAACTTTCTAACCAGCAACACTAGAAGGTCAATCAAGGGCTCTAATCATGCAGATTTTCACCTAGTTTATTTCAAAAGAAAAAAGGAAATTACCCTTCTTCAACTTTCCTACACCAAGCACACACAAAACTATTTGACAAACTAGGGGTGACTCTCTTGATCTTTGCACATCTTCCATGAACCCATTGCATTGCACTGTACTTCAAAAACAGCTTCATAAGTATGATCAGCTAACAACCCTATTTGTTGCGTAAGAAGTCTTATACTACTTTCTACTTTCTCATAATTTACTTTTACATCACGATGCAAAATCATCAGAGCAATTACACTGAAAATATTCTCTTTTGCAGATATTTTGCAAGTGTTTTGTTAACAACCTCAATCTCGATAGAGTGTACCAAAGATCCAGTTGTGCAGATGATTATCAGCATCGATTTTGTAAGTGCATGTATGTTTGGATAAACAGAGTTCTCATTGCTGTATGGCTGATGCTTGCTGATTGTTCAACAAGCTACATTTCTTTATAGTACCATGTTTGCAGGAACAAAAAGTGATTGTGATGTGATAAATGCGTTGTGACCTATGACCAAAAACAGCTATATATATATAACCTGGAAATATTTCCTTGTGTGTTTTGATGATGCACCAGCTATCACTCTATCTACAAAGCTGGTTGCGTTACGCTATTAGCCAAATTTGATTTATTAGCCAAGTTGGATTGAGTTTTAGGACACCTGTAGAAAATCTAGTTTTGTTCTGAAAGGTGTTATCAAAAGCTGTCCTTCCCTGACAGACACTCCTTTGCGAGGCTTACACCACTGGGCGAACAGAAACACATTTTAGCATAGTACTGCACTGCTTCAAAATTTGTGGATGCGATTAAGGTACTATTGTATTTACAGCAATTAGAGCTTGAACAGTAAGACTTCTCTGGGTCAATGCTGAATGTGTTTCATCTTTCACTAGGGTCATTCCATGTCAGGTGATCCAGCAAAATAGGGATTTTTCATCTGACCCTCACCAAAATTCACGAAATTTTATAAGGGGAAAGATCTCAGGCTTTTGAGCTCAACAAAGTTGGAATTTTTGAAATCCTACCTGTATTTCCGAAATTATGAGTATTTGAAATTGATGTTTTTCAAGAGGATTGGACCAAAAAATTCTTGGAATTTTGCTGTTGGAATTTCAACTGATTGTCACTCCTTTATACCTGAATATTTTCGTTCAATATTTTGCAGTAAAGTGGAAGGCTCCATGCTGAACAAATCAACACAGAAAGTTTTTCACTGGTGACTTTTGAACCCTGGTTAATCGTTGTTATAAGGCAACATGTTTTTCATGTGCATTCAAGCATGATGATATTATAAATACCTGTAACTCAAATAGTGCAACTTCAATTGACTTCATTTTTTTAAGGGCTGGTGTCATGGATATACTACTGTATCTGGGTCACCCATGCTTATTTTTTATCTTCAGGCAAAAAACATATGTTTATATAACAATATATATCCATTAACACTTTGAGAGCTGGGGTACGATATATTCGTACTTTGAAATCGGCCTAAAACCAACAGTTGTCAGTTGCCTTACCAACGCCCTAGCTCCTCCGCCGATTGTGCTCGAGAGCTGTTCAAGGGCTCAAACGAATCAGCCAGTCTTCTAGACTGCACACGAAAAAATTTTTTTTGGTTGGGGGTTGCAGATTTTTTGTGAGTGACGTCATAAGTCAAGTAGTTTTTGGGCCATTTTGGCTCATGTTGCCTGGCCTAGGGCTCAACCGCTAGGCCAAAGTGTTTCGCTGAAGTTTTCATTGGAAACTAGGCTCGAGTCCGAGTCTTTTGTGCCTTTGATCGACTTTCTAGTGTTTCTGGTTCAAAAGTTATGATCTTAAATAAACAAATTAATTATCTAATTAACTAATTAGTCAAAAATTTTTATTAACTTAGATCATAACTTTTGAACCCGAAACCCCAGCATGTCATCCAAAGTATCAAAAGACTTGGATTGTGGCATAGTTTCCAATAAAAACTTCAGCGAAATACTACCATCTAACAGTTGGCGCCCAGGGCCAGGTGAAGTTGGCCAAGGTGGCCAAAAAGCCTTCCACTTATGACGTCACTCACAAAAAACCCGCACTCCCCAACCAAATTATTTTTTGAGTGCAAACTGCAAGGCTTGCCGTGCGTCTTTTGACGCTTTGACCAGGTCTGTAACCCATACAGGAGCGGAGATATTCCCGCGCAAAGCCACGTGCGATCCAGCTGTTTTTTTGCGAACCGCTTGAATTAACCCAGACGTCAAAGTGTTTTTGTTAATCAAAAATATTTTTTAAAAATATTATCATGAAATTGAAAAAACTTAAATTTTTTAATTAAATCTAATTTAATTTTTTTATTAAATAAAATTTAATTTTATTTGTTTAATTAACAAATATATTTCAATGAATGTTTAACAATACAGTTCATAAGTATGCTCACTACCCTCAACAAAATTTTTTAAGATTAAAAACATGTTGAAAAATGTGGAAAAATTAGAAAAAAGGGTCAATTGTGCATATAGCTAAATTTTTTAATTTTTGAAATTTTTAACAAATAGCCAATAACATAAATTTGCATATATTATTTTCATGGTCAGGAAAATTACCATTACCATTGTGAATTCTAACATGTAATCTGATTTACAACATACTTAGTAGTAACTTGTTCTTTTTTTTCATTTGTAATTACTGATTATAATCTTTTTGTCTGGTTGATTTTCTTTATAATTCCATTCAATTTAAAAACCAAAGTTGTATGATCCAGAGATCTTACTTGATTTGATACAAACATAAATCTTATTTCCATACACATTGACAGTTGTTTTTGCTTCAAATTCACCCATACATTATTGTCTGATACATACTTCAGATAGCATTAGTTTTGTTTTGTCACATAATCAGTTATGTAGTCAAGACTAACCTTTGATACCAAGACCTTGTTAAAACTTCGAGACCGAAACTCAAGATTTTGAAATTTGTGCATTTTGCTGAAATTTTTCAAAAAATTATGATCACCACTTTTAAGTTGAATTTTTTCAAATTTCTGGCATTTTTCCAATCTGTTTTGGTTGTTTCTTACTTACTAATACAACAGAGAAAAAACTCGTTGAATTACAGAAGTTTTACAAATCCATATCCTTGCAATAGTCAAGACAACAGGCTTGTGACCGAGACCTGTAACCTTTGAGAGCAAGATGAGACCTGAAACCTTCAAGACCGAGACTGAGACTTGCAAAAATGGTCTCAAGACCAAGTCTCAAGACTTCATCATTGCAAATAATCCAACAAAGTTGTCAAATCAAATCAGTTGTTAAATTTTTTGACTTACAAAGTTGCTATCTTTTTATGGCCCGCCAATTTTTCGTGGTTGCCCTTATGCTCGACACGCACGGTCCAAGAAATTCAACAGCAATGAAATTCTTCCCAACATCAACCTCATGTAGTATACAAGGTAAATGAGCAGTAAACTATTTACTTTGTGTCCATAGACAATAACAGTATTAATAGAGCTAATTTCCTCAATTCTCTTCATTATCTTTGTTATTGATCTTGAAGAGACATGGTAGTAGCCACGGACTGATTTTGGCCATGGTTTTCAATAGTGCAGTTAAGGTAGCTCCATTAGTATCCAGCAAAAATAATCTTTTTGTGGCCAAAAATTGAAGAAATTCCATGAGGATGCATAAATTGTATTGAAGCATACTTGTTCCTGGTCAACATAAAATGAAGCTGCATTGCCTCTTGCAAGAGTTGCTAATAGTTTCACTTGAAAAACTAACATAATACTTTGAAAGTTGATGTCACAGATTGACTACACAAGTACCCTTGTTTAATCTTTCCCTGGTTAATCTCCTAATTTTTTGAGGGCATGATCTTGTTTGTTACTATTTGGCAGTTATGATTTTGTATAACATTTAATTTTTTGCGTTTTGAGGAGAATCTGATAGATAGGACACCACCTCAGAAAAAAATTAATTAAACAAAGCTCATAAAATAAAATTTTTGTCCGTTTATTACACATGGAATTATTATGATCAAACATCTGAAAACTGTTTTATCTTCAACATACTATCAGAACATGTACCATGTCAAACAAATAAATAAAAGTTCAGAATAGAAATTATCATTGCAGCTTGCTCTAGTGCATATATTAATTATGGGTCAAAATCCACTCAGTTACTTCAAACGATAAAAGTATATTGAATAGGTAAATAAGCAAAGGTTTCCTGAAACCAAAAAAATCTTCTACTCTATAGCTTTCAAATATAACAAGAATCAACCTCATACCAAGAGACCTTTTTAAGTTTTAAGCTATTGGAATATGGTCATGCATGAGTGCACACAAAACTATGTCTAACTTGACCTTGATTTACATAAGTTCAAAGTTCGTAAGGAAAGTGCCAATGATTAATTTTTAATAAACACACCCTCTGACACATTCTCACAAACTTCCAGCTAAAAATAATCATTAGATAAAAAAGATACAAGGGTATTTATGTCAGAGCACTAAATTCACAAAAAATATACGCAAAAATTAAATGGGAACACTGCAAATTTCAACCAGCCATAACTTTGTGAATACTGGTCCGATTTAAAAATTTCAAAATGTTTTGAAATCACTGATGTTGTTCATTTTTCATTGCCAATAACCAATGCCGATATTTTTGCTTTACTCAAACCCCAGCTGAAAGACATTACAGTGCATTTTTTCCTTCATTATGTGGGCCACATAAACAAAAGAAATAATTATATAAGTTACATTTATGCAAGAGCATATTGTCATTGTGACAAGTTAGGATCAGGCAGTGTCTATTTGCCTCATGAGGCAAAATATTGACTACTGGACCTATATTTCCTTTATCTGAACATGATCGGTTGAAATGGTCACATGACAAGTTTGAAATGCATGACGTGCTCAGTTGGCTATGACGTCTGTTCTGTAACAGCTCAGTCTGATGGATAAGTATTGTCATGTTTTCAGTGCTAGCTGTTAGCAGCTTCTTGTTTGCATTGTGTTAATTGTAGACTAAAGCTAAACCCTTGTCTCTTTGTGCATTGTACTTGTCATGTGACCACTTCAACCAATCATGTTCGACTAAATGCAAAATAGTCCCAGCACAACATTTACCTCATGAGGCAAACTAGACACTATCTTACAAATAAGCAATAAAATATACACAAGCATGAGAGCAGAGTAATTGTGAAAATTACGTTATGTTAATGCCATTACATAAATGACATAAAATGAAGGTGACTTGTTATATAAACAACAGTTATGGAATCCATCTAAAAATGTAGTCCAACAGGTTGAACATAAAACAGAGTTGCAGCATGTCAGTCAACAATATTTGAGTAACGAATTACCATAGGTACTCCAAGCAGAAAAAGATAGTAGTGTTGTTGCGGTATTATTTTGAATAGCATCCCCCTAAAAAATTTATAACACTGCCCCAGCAGTAATGTAGACACAATGCTACATTACAATGCATTAAACCAAATCACAATTTGTTTTCATGTATTGTGACAAGATAGTTTAATCTGTCATGGCTACTGCACAACATACAACATTAAATTCTGCAGGCAGTCATCTGCTTACTGCGTAAAAACCTACAAGCAAATATAACATCATAGAGCGGTTTATCGGGTGATTGTGCAGTAGTATGTTTATTATACATTATTTGACATAATCGGAAGGCTCTGTGCCATAAGGAACAAGACAGATAATTTGCATTAATCAGTCTAGGTCAGATACGAAGTAGCAACTTGTGCAGAACAACAGCGTAACGACTGTTATGAGCAAATATTGCTGATATATATTGGCGGAAATTTGCCAACATCACCATATTGGCTAATATATATTGGCATGCCAATGTACCGATCAAGGTCTACAAATGTTCACGTTTTTGCACAATAAAGAGTTAAAAATGTATCCAATTTAAGTTTATTTTAGGAAGCGCAATTTAGTGCAGAGTTATGCATTATGTTTTGACTAAAAATATGGCTGTATGTTTGGAACGAACTGTTCTTAATGATATATTTATCTGTAAAGCTAGCTCTACAGGTACTGATTTTAGTGAAGGCCAACAGTGGGTCTTTAGGGATTTTTCAAATGTTTTATGATTTGCCAATGTCTAGCTACATTTTGTGTAATTCTGTGTCAGCAGAATATGTCTTATTTTTTAAGAATATCTGCTGATTCCTTTCAACTAGACTAGTATTTCGGTCAGATGTGAAAAAATAATAGGCAGCGGCTATAGGTGTGCCAGCAGACCTTCATTTTTGA
>Ga0210059_1002762_pt1 | contig 27723 bp, 16 predicted proteins | sample Ectturendosymbi2_FD_188042 | JGI IMG/M metagenome (GOLD analysis project Ga0210059, IMG submission 188042) | Ecteinascidia turbinata endosymbiont from Florida, USA - Sample 2 (SPAdes) (version 2) | ecosystem: Host-associated > Tunicates > Ascidians > Unclassified | place: Key West, Florida...
CCAGCTGCACAACTGCGTTTGATTGAATTGCAATTGCTCTGATTACTTTGTATCGTAATGTAAAAGTGAATTACTCGAAATCAATATAGGACTTCGTGCGCAGCAAACAGCATCGTCAACTGCTTATGTCTCACAAGGCTATTTTCGAAATACGACGCTTGACTGATACTTTGTTCAGATAATGTGGACAAAATTTTTGAGGCTAGCTGTCGCACCTTTCAATATGAGAAGTTGCATATAAATATATAGTTTCAGTGGAAAGGAACTCACGTTACTTGGCGTGACGCTGAGGAAAGCCTAAAATGACTTAATTTTGTCTTAACCTAGTAGGTGTAAACAGCAGATGAAATTAGCCCGAAACTGCAAAACAAAGCGATCGTAATTGGAGACTGTCCTCTCGCCATGAAGCGAAATATTACAAAACAGCTTCTGCGTGTGTGTGGCAGTGTATGTGATTCTGACAGCATTAGAGCCAGCACTGCCAGAGGAGGAAATTCTGAAATACGTGTGTTCGACGCAATATCAATTTCGAGTGTTCAGAAACATGGACTGTCACTGCGCAGGCGCTATTTGGACAAGGCAGTAACGTTGTTGTTTTGTGATAGTACTATGCAACATTAGCAGGGAAATGTAGACTATTGCCTGTTCCGAAACAGGCCACATTAGAGACCTGAAGTGACAGCGTTTCGTATTTTATCGGCTTTAGTGCTGAGTACCTACAGTGCAAAGGGGTCGGTCATGACAGCCAAACAGACCCCCTAGATGTGCCCCTGTGTGCAAGGTCTTTCTGGAATTGAAATTAATCTGCAGAAAATGTATACAACAATTTTGTACCTGCTGTGACCTCTGAAATTGATTGGAGGATGTGTGGAAAATTTTTTCACCAATTTTGCGCTCCCCCATAAATATAAATGTGAGTGCAGGATAACATGGAAAGTTGTGTAAATTATAATAAAATTGTGCTTTAAGACTGAGGACATCTAAATAGAGATTTAACTCAGAACTATGATTAAAAGTGATGTTGATAACTCTGATTGAAGTGCTATTTTACAGTTGTACAACACTTAAGTTATATGTTATTGTTAATAGCTCGCACTCAGCTCATGACTTGTCAGACTGATTTTGAATGTTTCTGAAAATGGCCAGGATTGATTTGATATGCCTGTATATAGAGAATCTGTGGATAAATGTAAGTTGAATTAATGATGATAGATATTCATCCTCATTTAACAAACGCTTCTCAAAGGTGTTGAAATTATTGGATTCTTGGCAAAACAAAATAGTGAAGCAAGTTGTGGAAGCAAAATCAAATCCTGGGTCATCATCATCTAGTTTAAACAGGTATGTTTTGTTATAACATGGCTTTGCCATTGTGTTAAGCGTATTTTGTTGCATTTGAACAGATTTAGGTGGTTTGAGAAGGGTTAGCTTATAAGCATAATTTTTAGAAGATACCAAGACACTGTTTTCCAAATGAGCTTTAAGAATAGTTGGGCTGTCTTTGATAACATCAACTATAATGTGACATTTGTTCCAGTAAGTGGAGATCTGTTCTTGATCCAGCAATACTTTTCTGATTCTTTTTTTCTGTTTCTCTAGGCAGCATGTCTCATGTCACTCTAGGCAACCAAACCTTGTTTACAAACAGCGATCGTTTATGGGGCTGAAGTTTTACATTTCTGAAATTTTATAGAACCTCGAATACCAATTGTTCACCATTTTCATGGAAGCACTATGGCTCTTAGTTGTGCTGCCTGACAGGGTTCTCGCTATGGATCAAATAGTAGATTTTTGCCTATCAGTTTAGGTCTAACAAACAGAAACAATATTTCTCCAATCTGGCAATCACTGCAACTGAGCCTGGTCCTAGTGTGATAGCCACATTCGCCTCTAGGCATGTGTAGTGACAGGGCACCCTCCGAAGTCTTGAAACATTTTACATTTTTCAGCAATGTGCCATAGTTTTTTTGTTCTACACGAAGTTAGGAACAAGCCAGATCTGAAAGGTAATCACGCCACCTGGTCTTTGTCATCCTCTGGGTCACATTCTCATGGTGTAAATGACAAAATATTGCATTTCAACCTTTTGTGAGGTGTTCTGATAACCTTGCCAAACCATCACACATGTGATCTCTTAGTTCATGGAAGTGGATTGACATTTGTGATTTTACCAAACTAGGGTATTCACAAAATGTCATGCTTTAAACTTATTGCAAAAATACGATCTCTGTTGCTGTTATGAGTAATTGTTTGTAGCATGTAATAACGCATGCCTATAAAATGATTTAACACTGTTAAGGCTGGTTTACACTGGCGCACAGCGAGACACGCACAAGCACACACGTGCACGAACGCTGTTTACACTGGCGCACACATTCCGAGATGGCATGTCTGCAAAGCACGGACATAGCCTTGTGGAAAATAAGTTTTTGAAGCGTGTCAAGGTTGCTTCCTTGTTTATTGTTTGGACGGTTTACACACCAGTTATCTTTTGGTCATGGCTAGAAAACGGAATGGACTTCTTTTAAGGATGTGCCTAATTCTGTTGTACGAGCATTTGAAACAGAAGCCTAGATATTGGGTGCATCCCTTCCTGCAAAGAATTTCGCACAGAACGGGTATGGCATTTTCAATTATTCATTGTTGATGTAGGCCTACTACACATATCTAGGCCTAACTGATGCAATGCCGTCGTGCACGGTTTTTATGGTGATAGATTGTGGCATCATTCTGTGGCCCCGTGACCACATGCATGTTAATTTGACACATAAGAATAATGATTTGTCATTTTCACATTGCAATCACTTTGTGTTTGTATTTTCTGCAATCTCGTTACAATTTCAATAACTGTATAGCCTACTTCATTAGCACGGTAAAATGTATGGCTGCAGGCCATCAACGTAAGTTTACTAACATGATCTTTTCAAAATTAATCGCCCGCAGACGTTACGTAAAATCTTTTATGGACCTTGATGCTGGCAATCTTTGAATGCCCTGTTATACGCCTTGTACTTCAGTTTCAGCTGTATAGTGTACCAGTTTAGTTGTAAACTAGGTCTATTTAGTTTCTTTGCCAACCATGGCAACATGCTATTTTTAGGAGATTACTTTAACCTGATGCGTGACATGAGGGATTTGAGGGAGTTGTTCTTTTACACGTCATTTCGGATGACTCTGGGAAATTTCGACAGACTTCTGGCTAAGATAAACCGAGAATATGAAAGCAAAGTACGTGGCTCTGACAGCCCATTTCTGTTGCAGAGAGGCTTGTTGCTACCTTAAGTAGGCTAACATAGTGTGGTGCTGATGGCCGTGGTTGACGCTCATTGCAACGTTGTAGTTGTGGATGCTGGAGCGTGCGGAAAGCAAAGCGATGGAAATGTTTTGGCGAATTCAACATTCGGAACGAAACTTTTAAACATGGATTTGGCTTTGTCCCACCAGAGCCTATCACTGGAATAAGAGCGAACCTCGTCATCCATTCATTTTCATAGGCGATGAAGCTTTACCGCTTCTCCCCAACCTCCTCGGGCCTTATCCAGGCGACTATCTCCCTTATGAAAAGAGTGTATACAACTACAGACTGTCATGAGCACGCAGGTTTGTCGAAAACGCATTCGGAATTCTTGCTTCAAAATTCTGTTTTCTGGGCAGACCAATGATAATGTCACCAAACAATGCAGAGGCGATTGTCCTTGGAACAGTGGCATTGCATAATTTTTTGCGCCGCGAAGTTGGTTTGCACTGCATAGGGCCCAAATCTACAGATTATGAAACTTCGTGTGGCGATTTTCGACCTGGCCAATGGAGAGCTGAAGGCGTCGGCAACATGTTGTGCCCAATGCGACGACATGGTAAACGATCAACTGATTCAGCGGCTGCAGTGCGAGACGCTTGTAAGACATACTTTTGCAGTGAAGTCGGAGCCATTTCCTGGCAAGAAGCCGTAGTCAATCGCACATCATAAATGTGGGTGTTCGGAGGGCAATTTCACAAAAAAAAACTTCCGAGTGTAAAGTGTTACTACTTAAAGAGTACGTTAACTTCACCGAATGTAAGATGCAAACACACTGCGTTGTGGAACGTAACAATTATTAATTGCAGGAATCTTTCATTAGCAATTGCCATTTTTCTGGGGCCGTCAAACAGGAATAATTTTGAAATTCGTACTGGTGTTACTCAGGCAATAAAGGTTCGAAAAGTAGGACTCAACCGGGATCACACTTATTTAATGCCACAACCTATCTTTTTAAGGATTTTCATTGTATTTGACTATAAAACACTTCCTGAACATCGTACCTACATACGTTTACTCGCATTCATAGAACACGTAAGTTTTTTGCATATTTTCTGATTTCTTTCCCCGTATCTTGAAAGTAACGGCAGCACATGAAACTGAATAGGCCAGTTATTTAAAAGAAAGAAAGCCTTGTTTGCAACAAATCATGCAAATAATACACACTCAGAAGTACACACAACAGGTGACATTTGCGTCGATGCACATTTCTACTACAACGGCAAAGTCCGAAATGCAAAGTAAATTCTCGCTGAGGCTATGTTGAACACGCCGAAATGCAGTTTATACAGGAGGTTCTTCCAAGATTTCAGCCAGTAGTGCCATAACTTTTGCCTGAAATTGCAATCTTCTTGAAATGGGCAGTTTTTTAGCTTTGTTCGCAACACTTATGAAAAACGTTTGCGATGGACACTTTTCTGCAAAAAAAATGAACATTTAAAAAACACAAATACCGTTTCAGGTTTAACCGACCTTCATCCCTCTGGCACGTGCCCTTTCCACAAGAGTCAAAGGGGGTTCTATATACAGTACAGTTGTTTTCTACTTAGTTATTTAGGCGATGAGTGGTGAGAATTTACCAAATACACATGAGCACTCAGGATGCAAGTCTGCCTGGGGTCGTGATGGTATGCAAATTTTAAAAATATCTGAAATCAAATATGCTGTTGATTATACACACAGATAAATAGAATAGAGCAACAGAAGCGTCAGACGATAACAAAAACAGTGGATATTTTTGCAAAATAATTAGGAGTACCTTCCTCCCGCAAATCCTTTATGGCGTCCAAAAGCGAAATTTTACCAAATGGTTTTGAAATAGCAAGCGTTTTATCATACTCGTATATACTTACCATTTGTAGGACTGGTGTCGCAAACAGAACGTTTGTTGTATTTACTCGGTGTTATCGAAATATGAATTTCATGTGATTCCGTGTATTTTTCTAAAAATGTTGAAATGTTGAGAACTCCCAAACTCAAGCACAATCGATGAATGGCGCAGTTGTGCATGTCGTCACACACAGATGGTACCACTATATATAGGTGGAGCACCCAACCCATCACCGTAAGCAACTGGCAAGATACTATGAGGAGTCAGGGGAGGCAAGGGGGCCATGACCCCCTCCAAATTTCTAGCATACTTGGTCATTTTGTGCTTTGAGAGGCGGTGTCCCAAACAAACTACTGTTGCTTGCTTGCGGTCGAAAGATTTTGTCTCCCAAAAAAACGTTTTGGGCTGGTACTCTGTTTGCAAGACACTTGTGAGCATAACTAATGAGTGCATTATAAGTTTGCCAAGGAATGTGCCTTACCTGTTGGCGGATTGCTGACGACGACATTTGGCGAATTACGTGTCGTTTCTTCAATGATGTGCAAATAATCGAGTTCTTTATGACTGCTAGTCGTGCTGCCAACATGTTCTTCCAATAAGTTACACAGGGTTCTTTGTCAGACACCTTTTCCAACACATGCTCATCGGTAAGGTTAGAGGTTGTTCTAAAAAAAATTAAAAATTGTTTGAGATCGTTACTTCCATATACATTACAACAGAAATCAGTGAGTGGGTAACATCAGGTTGCATCAAGAGAAAACTTGGTCATTGTGCCATAAACACACACCACATTTGTAAAGGGTGCAGTTAACAAAACTGCAGTGATATGGGGGTAAACAAAGAATTAATCAAATCGGAGTTGAAAGTGAATACCCCATTCAGCAAGTCTTCATGATTTTGTATGCTACTTGGAAAAACACCCTACAATTATGGTACACTTTACCAAAATAAAGGAAGTTGTAATGGATAAATATATATGAATGAAATTGGTTTTATTTTATGGAAAATACTTTATAATTAAAAATCAAATGTAAGACTATTGACAGTAGCTATTATCTTGCAGAAAATCGTATGAAAATTAGCAAGAAAACAGTAAATTATTGCAGTTAATTTATCTAATGGGAATGACAAATTTTATTTGAAAGGTTATTATATATCAGTTTGCAACCCAGAGTATAAGGTCTCATGACACTAGCCTAGCCAGCCCATAAAGTTTGGGGGGCTAAAAAAATTTGTGACCAGAATGTTTGATTTTGGACAAATGACAGTATTTCCTTTGGGATACCGCCTCTCAAGGCACAAAATGACTATATTTTATAAAAATTTTGGGGTGGCCATCGCCCCCTGGCTACGCCTATGTCTCAAGACCCAAAGTTGGGTTGGGACCCACTGTTTTCAACCCCCTGGTCCATATCACAAGGGTAATCATACAGCACAAGACAAAAAGGGTTGGTCATAAGTGCGTTGCAGAGTAGATGCTAGTTGATAAACAGCAAACACAGGGAGGTGCCAAACACTGGAACAGTGCATCAGCTATAAATAATTGCTTTCACGCATCATACAACAGAAATCTGGCAGTTGGAGAAAAAGGAATACATTTCAACATCAGCTTCTGAAATAAACAGCTAACAAAGGCAGATTGGGAGTGCTCAAAAACATGATTTTTACTGGTTGTTGATTTAGACAGATAGCAGGTTGTCTTGATTCACATTCTGCATGTTTTCTTCGCTTGGTGTAATTTCTATTTAAGCAAGTACTGGTTTGCAGTTTGAGTTCTTACCAATATCTGGGGTACTTTTAAGTAATTGGTTTGTTGTCACTCTTTGTTGTGACCTCCTTCAGTATTTCTTCTGATTTCACCTGATCTGTTTTAAGCTTTCTTGTTTCTGCTTTCACTGGTATGTCAGATCTCCATGGAAGCTGATGCTATTGAGGTTAAAAATATTTGCAGGAGAAAAAAGAGTGCTCTCTGTCACCAATGCTTGTTGTTTTTGTGATGAACCGTATGATTGAAAAGTGCCCATAAGGTTTTTATTTGCTCCATTGACCCTGCGTTTTTTGATAATGCATTGCATTGTCTGTGTGGTAAAGAATTTTTAGAGATACGGCATTCTTTGTCAACAACATGGAATATTTTAATGCCAAAATTTCAATTGTGTGAATAGAAACTGCAATAAGCAAACGTGAAGAGTGAGGTGAATATAGAAGTTCCAAAGTTGCCAATAGATTGCTAAAAAGGCATTATTAAAGAACTAAGGAAAAGTTTGGATTTTACTCTGTAAGTTTTCAAAAATATCTTTGTTTCACCACAGCAGTGATAAAATCCATAAAAAAGTTCTTTGTCTTACACAATCTGCACTTCACTGTGTTAATGACAAAAAACTAATGAAAAGTGGCCTGGAATGGAACTTTAGTATGCAAGCTTAAACACTGTAGCTTAGGAACACTTTATCATTCCCATTTGGCGAACTCAATTTCTTGACTACAGAAACAGTTCAATAAATGTCATGATATCAAACAAACTCCATTTCTTTGCATTCACTGCTGCCATTCCAAATCTACACTTCTGCATTTTACTTTTCTCCCTCTAGTATTTCTCAATGCTCTCCAGGCATACTTGGAGATTTCCCCTACAGCAATATTAACAAATTCGTTCTCAGTTCTCACAAACACCACAATACGTACTTGGGACTTCAATGTTAAACTTTCATGCAATTATCATATGGTGTTTTTACCAGTATTAAATGTAACCTTTTTTATCTTTCTGTAGCAATGTAAACACTGTATTTTACTCATCATTGCTACTTGAAAGTATGCACTGCATTTACCTGTACAAAGCTTTGAATTTTGAAAAACACAATTTGTCAAAACTGCTTTTCACATAGTCTTGAATTATATCAAATACACAAAAAGTTTTTATGCTGGCTTCAATGGCACATGACAGAGTAATTAGGCAAAACTCTTACCTTTTCCTGTATAATCACACTGCTCAGCCACGGCATTCCAAGCATTGGTAGGTGTTACATTTAGATGATATGACTCAAGAGAACTGTCCCACAGGCATGGGTACTCCTGGACAGCAAGATCAAGCTTCTCCCGAGCATCATCAGAGGGAAAGTAATTCTGTTTCATGGCAGCTTCAGTAGTGAACATGCTTGTGAAAAAGGATTACTTTTAAATATAGCATGCCCTGAAAAGCAATTCACTAATGTACAGATAAAACTATTTCATGAGTTCCTGGCGAAATAGTAGCAAAGATGCTTTCCTAACAAGTTCTGCAAGTTCAAGTCCTGGCTTTAGAACATAAAACTATATCTTGTTTTAATAAACTTTGCTGAAAGTAAAAGCAGTTGTTCAGATAGACTTGTTTCCAATAAAAATTTTAGGTAGCCTGCTAACTGATAGATAAAGCATTAAAAGGTTGAAAAGAAAACATAGCATAGATACGGTAGGCTACTTCTGCACAGTCAAGCTAGCTTCACTAGGCTATAACATAAGAAATGCTGTCCTGAACATTAGCAGAACTACTACTGCTAAACTATCTCGGCAAGCATATTTATACATACTTTACAGCAACAACATAGAGGTAGCCTACTGATTGGTTTTGATGTTGAAGCTGTGTACTGTTGCGGCCAGTGGCCCAACTATATGGACAAGTACGTATGGACTGGAACCAGTGCTTTGTAATAGACTGCTCATTGAGCCATCCGGCTGGGCACAAACCGTTCACATGTTCACACAGCGTTTTACGTAACATGTGACTCAATATTAACGCCGTTCGTTGAATGCGTTTTTCTGCTCGCCTTTCTGTGCATGTATTTACGACCTCACGGAACCTTACTTGATCTCTTTTCGTCAGTAGTGCCGTGAGCGAGTTGTCGTCTGCCTGATCCATTAACTGTTTTCTGCGATATGTTTGCTGCTGTATCGTCATAAAAGACAAGTCGTTGTTTGTGTTAATGGTTGATAGGTTTTGCCGTTTTGCGTTATTACAACCAGCGCAGAACTCGAGGCAATAAATCGCCGCTTGCTCTTGTGTGTTACAGAGTGACACGTCAAGTGTAACGCCTTCATCATCGCATAGGACAGCGTGAATCAGATTCACAGCTCGTGCTTGTGTATTACAGAGTGAGACAGGTCAACAGTACCGTGTAGCTACAAACATTCTCCAACGATTTGCACAATCACAGCAGCCAGCGCAGTATGCAGCAGGCCCACCTAGTGTACCTCCACAACCAGGACCTCACAACAGCCAGCAGCAGACACACGCAGCAGGTGCTTTTCGACGCTGCGCACGAAATTCACTTCCATCCCTTTTCCGTGCAACATCGGACAAGCAGTACTTCATTTTGGAACATGCATGATCATAGCCACGAGGCGAACAAAGAAACAATTGTACATTGTGCACGGCTGTGCATCACCGTGTCCCAGTGTAAACACAACGTCTCCAGTGCAAGCGCTGAACAACTGAGACACACACAACAAAACAAAGCCTCGCATGACCTTACTAAAATAAAACAGACAAAGACTGTGCGGGAGTATGTTTTATCGTGCGCCAGTGTAAATCAGCCTTTAACTCTTTGGCGTCCGCTAGGATTCGGGGATTTAAAAAAAAAACGCCTAAACGCACGTGGCTTTGCGCGGGAATTTCTCAGGTCTGGTATGCTCTACAGACCCGGTAAAAGTCTCAAAAGACGCGGCAAGTCTTCTAGTCTGCACTTGAAAAAATTTTTTGCTTGGGGGTGCGGTGTTTTTGTGACTGACGTCATAAGTGGAGGACTTTTAGGCCACCTTGGCCCACTTTGCCTGGCCCTGGGCACTAACCGTTAGGTGGTAGTATTTCGCTGAAGTTTTTACTGGAAACTGGGCTACAATCTGAGTCTTATGATACTTTGGATGACCTGCTGGGGTTTCGGGTTTAAAAGTTGTGATGTAAGTTAGTGAAAACATTTGACTAATTAGCTAATTAGTTAATTTGTTTATTTTAGATCATAACTTTTGAACCGGCAAACGTGCAAACTTGTGTTACGTATAAGTAGGCCTACTCCCTGTGTAGACATCTTAACCTACACTCAGATGTCATAAGTAAAAAATAATGCGCCACGAATTAAAAGATAAGAACCGTACAACATTGAATGCTGTGCAAACCTGGATTAGTGCTCGCTGTGGCATAGGCACTTTATTGATGTATGCTGAACGAGACTGCGATATTAAAGTAACCTATTTCGTTTGCAGACAATCACCTGCTTACCACACCAAAACATGTGAGTGAATGTTACGTCATAGAGCGTTTTGTAATGACTGTTGCACAGCGGTCTGATTATTATGCATGAAGGCTCTGGGCGCTAGAAACAGGACAGAGCATTTGCGTTACTCAGGGTCAGAGACAAAGTAGCAAGTTGGGCTTCTGAACACTCCATGCAGAGCAACAGCGTGACACTTTTACGAGCAAATATTGCCAATATATATTGGTGGGATTTTGCCAATACAATACATCGTCAACATCATCATACTGGCACGCCGATACATTGTTTGAGCTCTACACCTAAAACCTGCTCCGCTTATGACGTCACCCACAAAAAACCCGAATCCTAATGGCGAGTTATGGAGTTGCAAAGTGGCATGAAAATAGCAGCTCAATGCATGATTTCAAAATGTGAGTATCTTGCACACCGACAGCAAACGTGTTAATAGAATAGTTTCACAATGAAACCTTGTCATGATTTGCATTCCCATTGGCAGCATCTGGTCAGGTCTAGCTCTTACCTGACTGTTACAAGAAAATTGAAACATATATGTTTTTAGGTGATGATGCTGGCTCCATATAGTTTATCACATCAGCACTTTTAAAATTGTTACCAAAAACAGTCAGAGCCATGTGAATTAAGTGAAGCAATCTGCATCTTCCAAGAAGCGACAGGTGATACAAATGTGTTGCCTGAAAAGGAATTTGCAGAACTGTTGAATTGCTGCGAGCAGTGGCAAACTGGTTGAACCTGCTTTTTTGCGCAATAAGCAATGCAATTGCACAAACAGCAGTGAAAATACAATTGCTTAGTATATCTTTCATTTAACTTTGTAGGATTTTGAAGCACTTAGGTGCTTTGTAGATTGATGATTGTAGATTGATAATGTTGTCCATTTATGTTTTTTTGGTATGGTGATGTGTACAGTATTTTTTCCCTAGAACTCCAATGTTCAAACTCTTTGTAAGCAGGTTATTCCGGAGAGACAGCTCATCTTCTGCCACATCAAAGTTTTCTCAGCAAAATTCTGTTTCATTTCAAAGAGGCTTTGGTGATTATGCATCAATTAAAGTTGTGTCTGAACCGCATGATTCGAATCCATCCATGGAAGTTGGATTTGCAGCGCTGCTTCCATGCATAAACCAAGCTCATTTAACTGTTGTCCATTCTTCTAGAGATATTCAGTATGAGGTATTTGTGCATTTCATTGGACCTGGTTTATGTGTTGAAAAGTCAGTAATGAAAAAAGTACTTCAAGTGCTGCTTTATTTTTTCAGTTTGTTATACTGCCAAAACACATCTTCACATAGGGTTAACTAACCTGGTTTTTCACCTTGCACCGGTTGTGTTTTTTTGAAATAACTGGTGATTAAGATTAACTAAAAAAAGATATTCAAGTTAATCATAAGCCCTGAGATGATTAACATATTTTCTCAAGAAGCAAATGGCAAATGATGTTTTCAACCATCTTCTTGTACAGAGATAGCTGAGTATTTGTGAAAAATGTTAGAGCCCAAAAAATGTTAGAGAAAAAGTAAAATGTTAGTCACAAAAATGTTAGAGCCATTTACTGATGCTGAGTGCAATGCATTAAATGCTATTTTGATTGCCCTGGACCAATGCCAGATGTCTGGCTCTGGACAATGCTGGATAGAAATTTAAAGGGTGCCTCAAGCCATTATGGATGCATCACTATCAATATACAACTGTTTCCGTTTAGAGGTTAGTGATGGAGTCTTCCAACTTGGTCTTGACACTTGTCACATTTTTGTGAGTCATGGTTTGAAAGGTTGCAGGTCTCAGTCTTGAGGCTATTGTATGGCTTGATAAAGCTTCCATAATTCAATCTGTTCACTGTCTGTTGAATCTGCGTGAAAGGAAAATCCAAAAAAGGTTGGAAAATGCAAGAAAATTGACAAATATACTGTACAGCTTGGAAGTGGTGATGACAATTTTTTGATTTATTCAACCAGAGTTTCCGTGATAGTGAAAATTTTTCATAAATGGGTCATTCCACATCAAGTCACCCAATGGGCTAAACCCTACCCTTTCACAATTGAATGAAATTTGGCATACATGTTGGTTTTGACCCCCCAAACCTCAAATCTAAAATTTTTCATTGATTGGATGATTGGTTTCCGAGATATGGGAGGGCAATTTTTTGAAAATTTCGAGAAAATGAGGTGGGCGCCCAACTTTAAATAACCATATCTTTTGAACTAGTGGTCCAATACGCAAAAGTAAGGTATCCATGAAAAGGGGAGAAAGTCAGGAAATCAAATCTGACATCGTTTTTGTGATTTGGGTAAATTTTGGGGTGATGACCTCTTGACCTATATTTTGACCTTGAAATTGACCCCGTTGATCAAACAACAAAATGCTGATGACCATTGGATATCATAAAATGTTGGCATTGCAAAGAAAATTGTAGTACACCATATAAAAACAATTGGTTTCCATCGTCAGCGGCAATTGCTTAACTCTTTGGTGTCCGGCTGCTTTTGGGGATTTTCGGAAAAAAACTGTCTAAACGCATGTGGCTGTGCACGGGAATATCTCCGCTCCTGCTTGGGTTACGGACCTGGTCGAAGCATCAAAAGACGTGGCAAGTCTTCTAGTCTGCACTCAAAAAAATTTTTTTTGCTTGGGTGGTGCGGTTTTTTCTGAGTGACGTCATAAGTAGAGGACTTTTAGGCCACCTTGGCCCACTTTGCCTGGCCCTGGGTGCCAACCATTAGGTGGTAGTGTTTCGCTGAAGATTTTACTGGAAACTAGGCTACAATCCAAGTCTTTCGATACTTTGGATGACCTGCTGGGGTTTCGGGTTAAAAAATTATCATGTAAGTTAGTGAAAATATTTGACTAATTAGCTAATTAGATAAATAATTAATTTGTTTATTTTAGATCATAACTTTTGAACCAGAAACGCTAGAAAGTCGATCAAATTGAAGTGCGAATATATCGTACGTCGGCTCTCAAAGTGTTAAGAAGGTTTCATTGCAACAAAGAAATTGTAGTGATTCTTTTAACATTCATGCAAGCAATCACAAGACAAAATAATTGCAGGTCCTGAGTCTTAGTAGCTATGAGAAATTGAAAAATCCACCTCCAAATGCAATTTCTAGTGAAAAACATTCCAGCACATGTACGATTAGACTGAATAGGGAAATGAAAGGTATGCCAAATGCTGCACAAACTAGGTGTACTGAACCAAATGCTGTCCAACCGCTAGATGGAAGTATTTCGGTAAAGTTTTCAATTCAAACTAGGCTGGATTCCAAGTCTTTTGAGACCTTGATCGACTTACTAGCATTTCTGGTTCAAAAGTCGTGGATCAAAATAAACAAAATAGTTATCTAATTAGTGGATCAATTTCATATTTTGTTGTTTTTAGGTCATAACTTTTTGAATCCGAAACCCTAGCATGTCATCCAAAGTATCAAAAGACTCAGATTTTTGCCGAGTTTCCAATAACAGTTGAGCGAAATACTACTGTCTAGCAGATACTACCATCTAGGGCCATGTGAACTTCGCCAAAAAGGCCTAAGATAACTCCACTTATGATGTCACTCACAAGAAACCCAAAAACAAAAAATTATTTTTCATTGCAAACGTGAAGGCTTGCTGAATCTTTTGAAGGTTTGAATAGCACTCTATCACAATCGTCGGCAGAGATGTTCCCATGCAAAAAAATGTGCAAACTGCGTGATCTTAGCTAAGGAATTATCCTCACTTCTGAAACCACTTATTGGAAACTCAAAACATTGCATTTAAAGAAACTCTTCAGACTTTGCATTATCAATTAATCTTGAATTACTCGGAACTGATGAAATAATCACATTGAATGAATGGACTCATTCATTGTGATATCCTTATGGACAGAAGTCCCAATTCAATTGGCATTAGACATACCTAAACAACGTCACAAATCGATTCTGAACTGAGTCAACACACAGGTTTGTCAACCACTGACCTTATCAAGGGACTTGAAGTTTGCTTAAATTCAACCAACTTAACATTTCATTTTAAACACTACAAACAAGTTTTTGGAACAGCAATGGGCTCCCCCATCTCATCAGTAGTGGCAAACTTAGTTATGGAAAACATTGAAATTCAAGCTCTAGAAACCTTTCCAGACTCTCCACGTTTGTTGAAAAGATATGCAGATGACACTTTTGTGATCATGAAAAGATCAAAATTGTCTAAATTCTTGACACATCTGAACACAATAGAAAGCTCTATCCAATTCACAATGGAAAAAGAAAAAGGATGCCTTCCGTTTTTGGACCTGTTGATTAAGCGTTCACCAAGTGGCTACTTACTCTCAGCAGTATATCGTAAGCCAACCCATTCAGGTAGATACCTCAACTTTAGATCAGAACACCCTATACAGCATAAGCAATCAGTCGTTAACACTCTTCTCGATGGAGCTGGAAAACTTTCCTCCACAGCCCAGGACCTGAACAGCGAATTGAAATATGTGAAACGAACTCTCTTGTTGAATGGTTACCTGAAATGGATGATTAAGGACAAAAAGAAGAAACGGTATAACAGATTGCCTGAGTTAGATCTGAAGTCATTTTACCTTACTCAGTAGACTTTGGAGAGACTTTGAAATGGATTCTGGAGAGACATCGTATGCGAACAATTTTCAAACCTATAATTAAACTAGGTACAGTCCTAGCTTCAGGAAAAGATGCCATGTGGGAACTGTGAACACAGATACATGGGAGAAATGAAATGAAGCCTGAGTACTCGACTGAAAAAACACAACAGGGACAAAAAACAGCGTTAACAAAACATGCAGCCCAATGTGGCCATGCTTTCAATTGGGATTATGCCCATGTTATACATCACGTAAATAGTTATCATAAACGCATTTTTTTAGAGTGTTTGTATCTTAATTTGAAAACTAACACTGTGAATGATAAAAGTGCAAACTTCCCGGCTATCCATTACGATGTTTTAAAACATGAGCAAAGCTTAGCTGTTACCGGACTTCCTTGAGCTTGTCTTCTTATTGGCCACCTTTGTGCTTGTAAATTTGCCAACTCCACCACGCAAATTTTACACTTTATTTGTTCACTATTTTACACTTTATTTATTTGTTCTCTATTTTACCCCATACCTTCACACTATATAGCCGTTTTGTGCATTTCTATGTAGGTTTTACCCAATTTATTGTGTTGTTATACTTCCTCATCTCCCAGCGTTTTTCATTTTACACTTTTACATTTTTTCTGTGACATGCTGTCACCCATTCCTATATGATAACATTTATTCTACAATGATAACATTTATTCTACAAATGCATTTGCATTTGTTTTGTATTAACTAGATTGCCCATTTATATTTCATTGGTGGTAAATTATTTCCAAAACAAAATAATATGACCGCCTTTGTGCCTGCAAATTTGCCAACTCTCACCACGCAATTTTTACACTTTATTTGTTCTCTGTTTTATCCCGTATCTTCATGCTATTTAACCAATTTTGTGCATTTTTATGTAGGTTTTACACTATTTATTGTGCAATGTGGTGGTCAGTTTTGCATTTTTTGTGTTTGTACGTCATACTGCTCATTGTTTCTTGTTATTAGTAAGTTGTATGTTATATGTGGTTAAAAACATGGCACTGAGGAAGCCCACTTGAATAGGTGGGTGAAACGTCATCTAGTAATAAAATAGTCGCCAGAAGCGCTAATTTATCTGCTTGATTTGAAACCTGGTGGCAAATGCTACAAAAAACATGAGTTGCAAAAAGAACAGTGTTAACATTCTTTAGTTTTTCATTTGACTCTCATCTGTGCGTCATTTGAGCTCAAATGTAATAGCTGCTTTTGCATCAAATATGAGGATTACAGGTGTTGCAACCTCTCTGCTGGCATTGCGCTGAATGCGTGGTTCACCATGAACGGAATGTGTGTGAAGAACAACACCCATATATAAGTGGCGCGAACAAGCAATAATATGGTGCGTGATCTCTATTGTTGCTTGCTGCCACAGGGTGTAGCTTTGCGCACATGCTGCTCGGGCTTTCCGATTGCAACAAAATGGTGCTGTGACCAGGATGTGAAGGTCGTGCCATGTGAAACCTTCACAAAGAGAATGGGCGATTGGTGCGGTTCATTGAAAAAAAAGGAGGAGATGTTGTTGCAGCCTCTCTGCTGGTGTTGTGCTGAATGCGTGGTTCACCATGAACGGAATGTGTGTGAAAAACAGCACCCATTTGTAAGTGGCACGAACAAGCAGTAATATAGTGATTGCGGCATGTGATCTCTATTGTTGCTTGCTGCCACAGTGTGAAGCTTTGTGCACATGCTGCTCGGGCTTTCCGATCGCAACAGTAGTGCTTATAAGATAGTTACCAATTTCGTATGGGAGCTAGAACTTTAGCAACTACTTTGGTGGAAGTATGTGCATTGAATGACATAGCATTTATAGATTGTTAGTTAGTGTTTCATAATACAAAGCTTTGATCACCTTTTTGGTTACCGCAATGCCACAAAATGTTTTTTCCACATGACAGTGACTGCTCCACATCCTGTTTCGCCTCCCACTGTAGATGGGAGCCATTTTTGCTTTTTCTTATATTCTGCGAGACTTTTTTAGATTTGTCCCATAAAGTTGTAGACATGGAATCAGCTTTGTATTTCTCTTGGGACTTTCAACAAGCCTGTAATGCATATTTGAATTCTTTCTTACTTTTTATCATACTATCAAATAGAGGTCCACTTTTGGGTTTATGATTATGAATCCAGTGTAAGTAGGCTTGTCAGGCGTAGCCTTGTTCCACCCAGGAGTATCTACTAAGTCCTTGTTCCACTCAGGAGTATCTATCTATTAAGGCTGGATGTTTCTATTATTGCATATATAGCAAAGCAATAAATAGGTGAAGTTGGAGTTAATAGGAACTAATGTTTATGACAGGACCAGAAGCACAACCTAGGTCAAGACATTGACTCACATCATCATATCTTTAGTTATCAGTGTTGCAATCAGAAAAGTGGAGGTTGCTGATTTTGAACTGACGTTTTTTTATTGTGTTTATCTTTAGTTACTATGTTTGGTAATTGCTTTTACAGGCTCCACCATATTTTATTGTCACAAGTGGAAGGTGGGGTTCACAGAATGTTATTGTCAAAAAGTTGAAAATTAGGAAAACTTCATGTTCAAGAATGCCTATGCGTGCGACAGATCTTTTTGTGGTTGATGTGAAAATCAATGGGTAAGTTGGTAGTTGAAACCATGATGGATGTTTAAAAATATTTGTTTTTACCACCATTGCAATTAGTCATTAATGTGAGCAATAACTTAGTCAATCTTTAAAAATTGCCATTGCCAGTGGAGCTGGCATTTTTGATGGAATTTTTCTTTTCTAGATACTAAAAATATCTGCACACAATTGCACAGTTTTAACTGATGGATTCAATGTATTTCTCCTGATTCACCACTTCCAAAAATTAATGATTGCTAATTTTGCCTTGTCTTTCTGTGCATATGTGCCACCAGCCAGCTGTATCATGCAGCATTTATAGTAGGGATGGGCATTTCAGAATAGTTTACTATTCCAGAATAGCTAAACCGAATCCAGAATACCGAATCCTATTCTGCCTTTTTCCTACCTGAGAATTACTAAAAAAAAGTTGTTCACTCAAAAACCTAGGAGGCCCACACAGCGCACTTAATCTGGCACTGGAAATCAACAATTTAATCATTTTATCACACAAACGATACATTTTCGCAGCATTGAACAACAAATCTTTTTATTTTAATGCAGTGGTGCATTTTTGCCAGGCGAAAGTGGTTATGCCAGATTTTGAGAATACTTTTTAGAATAAAACTCATTTTTCTAGGCTATAGGTGTCCTCAGACCCAATCAAATTTGGCTAGTGGCCTAGCACAACTATAAACGACTTCAACTAATTTCATACCAGTTAAACACATAAACAGCTTTATCGCATATGATTCCAGAATTCCAAACTACTATTACCCATATGATAAAATAGTACAGTTAATCACATAACGGTTATCGCATAAACTGGATATTTGAAGGGAAATGTTCTTTTCATTTGTAAACTTGAATGGATTAATCACATAGCTAACTTTGAAAGAGTGTAAAGCGCACTGTTCAGATGGTGTGAAACCTGAGTGCCATTTATCCGCAGCCACTGTTGCCGAAACGACTCCCTTCAACGACGTGCCAAATTCAACATCGCATGTTCAACTTCCAGGCTTCAGCATGAGTCGTGTCTTGTCCCTACGAGTGCGAAGCTTTGTCATGGAAGTAGCACTTTTGAAGTTAATTTTATGGCATTGGGTAACTACCAGATGCATGCGACTATGTTTAACACTTTTGCACCAGATGTGTTACATTCTCTACAGAACAAAAAAATGTCCACCTGTACTGTACACCAACTTCGAATTTTAGTTTATATTCCAAAGCACTGAGCACGGTACACTTCACAGTATAAAATGCTGATATATGCGGTACGGTCTGCTACAAACAATGCACTGTTTCAACTTTGTTAATTGTTTGACTTAACACTTTTTGTTTCTTCACATTAGTTAGATTCATTTGGTCAATGTCTTAACCGAATGATACATAAGAAATGCCACAGGGATCACAAAAGGTTCATGAAGCCACAGGCAAACAAATCAATTAAGTCTTCATGTGCAGCGCCCAGCTGTATCAGGACCAAGAAATATTCAAAATTTCTTGAGGCATTTCGAAATTCCACAGTTCTACAAATCTTTGTACATGGCAGCTGTAGATATAAGCGTGTTCCCAACTGCAGTGTATAGTCCAAAGCAAGCAGAAAAATGGCTGCAAGTGCAGGAAACATTCCACGACCAATATAGGCCATTATTACATCACACATGCAGTGTGTACATAAAGATAACATGCAATGCATGGGTCTGCGACAACTTCGGATTTACATTTCAACTGATGATCGTTGCTTTGCTAAACACTAGAGGATTTCAGAATTGACAATACAGTATCAGGAGCAAGGGATTTTTAGAACATCTAGAAGCATTTTTATATCCCAATGTTCATGCAATCTTCGTATTCGGTTCGTTGTCAAGCTACAGATACCAACGATGTCAGGTAGCACGCATGTGGAGTGACGTGGTTGTTTCATAATAATCGTATACAATGTTAGAAGGGAAATGCTGTTTCCTGTTCCAAAACACTCGCATTAGAAACCTATAGTGGCAGCGTCTAGTATTTGATCAGCATTACTGCTGACTACCTGCAGCACAAGGAGGCATATAGTGACAGCGAAGTGATGTGCCACTGATGTAATGCAATCCATTTACACTTTCAGAGGCAGGGTACGATATATTCGTACATTGAAGTCGGCCTAAAACTAGCAGTTATTGGTTGCCTTACCAACGCCATAGCTCCTCCGCCGATTGTGCTAGAGAGCTGTTCAGTGGCTCAAGCAGATCGGCCAGTGTTCTAGTCTGCACCTGAAAAAAAATTTTTGGATTGGGAGTTGCGGATTTTTTGTGAGTGACGTCCTAAGTGAAGTAGTTTTAGGGCCATTTTGGCTTATGTTGCCTGGCCTAGGGCCCAACCACCAGGCCAAAGTGTTTCGCTGAAGTTTTCATTGGAAACTAGACTTGAGTCCGAGTCTTTTGAGCCTTTGATCAACTTTCTAGCGTTTCTGGTTCAAAAGTTATGATCTAAAATAAACAAATGAATTAATTAGCTAATTAGTCAAATACATTTATTACTTTAGATCATAACTTTTGAACCCGAAACCTCAGCAGGTCATCCAAAGTCTGAAAAGACTCGGATTGTAGCCTAGTTTCCAGTAAAAACTTGAGTGAAATACTACCATCTAACAGTTTGGGCCCAGGGCCAGGTGAAGTTGGCCAAGGTGGCCAAAAAGTCCTCCACTTATAACGTCCCGCAAAAGAAATCTGCAATCCCCAACCAACAATTTTTTCTTCGAGTGCAGACTAGAAGACTTGTTGAGTCTTTTGAGCCTTTGAACAACTCTCTACCGCTTTCGGTGCCCAAGTTACGTGTGCAAAGCCATGTGCGATCCAGTTGTTCTTGCGTGAACCACTTGATTTAAACTGGCTTCGAAAGTGTTGAGGTTTTCCAAATGTCCACATGTTAACCGTGATCGCAACAGTCGCAACTTGGTGGTAGTTAACACTTTGACGTCCAGGTTAATTCAAGCAGTTCGCAAAAAACAGCTGGATCGCATGTGGCTTTGCACGGTAATATCTCTGCTCCTGTTCGAGTTACGGACCTGGTCGAAGTGTCAAAAGACTCAACAATTCTTGTAGTTTTGCACTTTGCATGCGCGGTGAGCAGATGATTGCCTGCGAACAAATCAGGGCAACTACCGCATTTTTCTGACCTTAAGGTGCACTGAAAAACCTTTCATTATCGCAACTACCGCATTTTTCTGACCTTAAGGTGCACTGAAAAACCTTTCATTATCTCAAAAATCGAAAGTGCGCCTTATAATGCGGTGCGCCTAATGTATGAATCTGGTTGTGCTTTCTCATCTAGAACCAGTTTTATGTGGTAAATGGTACCATTTATTTAATTGCTAGTTACAATTTTTTGTAAACAGACGTAATAAATCAACAGCAACTGCAATGAGCAGCACACAAGAGTAGCTAGCACATACCACAGATAGTATAACTCCGCGAGGCTTCTGACTACATTGGCACACTGACTACATTGGCACCGAATGGCCGAAAACATGCGTACAACTTTTAGTTTATTTTATTCGTCTCTAGCTGATCAGGCATGTGTGACAGATTACACTTCCTCATATGTAGTGACAGATTAAACTCCCAGTGGCGACTCAGGCACTCAGGAGTTATTGGGAAAGAGTTGAATACAGTTTGACTTATCAAAGTTTTGCTTCATTTAATGCGCCTTATAATCTGGTGCGCTTTATGTATGGAAAAAGAACAGCTGACATTCAATTTTTGATACTGCACCTTATGGTCCCGAAAATACGGTAGCCACAGTCAGACCTTGTTTATCCGAACTTCTTTGTTTTGTCAAAAAATGTCGGTTTAGCAAGGTATCCAGAAAATCGGAATCAGACCTGTAGCCAGGGGTGTATTCGGGGGCAATCGTCCTAAATTTAAATTTTGTTTGTTTGTGCTTCTCCAAATTTTGTATTAAAAAATGTAATAAAAAGAGAATTCGAGACCCTTAGAAATGTTTTGTGACCTCGCAAACCTTTAGACCTAGGCTATGGGTCTGGCCTAAGCGAAGGTTGAAGTTGTTTCAGACAAACTGTCAACTTAAGCAAATATGTAGACTGCATGTGAAGCATGACTAAATGAAACTCTCATAGTTGTTTTTGTTTATTAGCAGATCCGTATACATAAGCAACTATGCATTTGGAATGAGATTTAAACGCGAAAAACTGTACAGGAGACCTATAACTGCATCCTACAGGGTCTGCTACTGTTATATTCATTGTGCGTAGAAAATTGACTTTCACCCTTCCATTGTGATTTAATAAACAACAAACAGTTGGCGTAATCCGGTTTAGCGTTTTTTTTCTATTGGTATGACATATCCGTTCCTTAATTTCCGAGTCGATGTCGGACAGTGAGGTTTCCAGATTAAAGGGGTGAAATGCGTTGGGAGAAATCTGTTCCTAGCAATTTGTTTTGGATAGCGTGGATTCTGGTTGATCGGAGTTCGGACAAACAGGTGTGACTGTATTTGGAATAAATGGTGGTGTTGATCTGATTGTCAAAACATATAAGAAATTTCCAAGTGATTGCTTTCAGGCACAGTGCATTTATTACATCACAATTGCTGTTTGTTCCTACGAATATGGTGCTGAAAAGATACTTAGCTTGTCGAACATTCAACAAAATGTCAGCCATACAGCAATGAGAGCTGTTTATCCATACGTACCTACACTTATAAAAATCGATGCCGACAACCAGCTGCACAACTGCATCTGTGGAGTGCTGTCTGTCAAAGATGGTGGACGGTGGTGTTACAAATATACTTGCGAAATCACTGCGGAGAAGAACGATTGAATTGCAGTTGCTCTGATTACATTGCATCGTAATGTACAAGTGACTTACTCGAAATCAATATAGGACTTCTTGCGCGGAAACAATGTCGCCAACTGCTTAATTCTAAAAAGACTATTTTCGAATTATGATGCTTGACTGATTTTTGTTCAGATAATATGGCCGAAATTTTTTAGGCTAGCTGTCGCGCCTTTCAATATGAGAAGTTGCTTATAAAAATATAGTTTCAGTGGAAACGAACCCACGTTACTTGGCGTGATACTGAGGAAAGCCTGAACTCACTTGTCATAACCTAGTAGGTATAAACGGCAGACAAAATTCAGCCCAAAACTGCGAAACAAAACGATCGTGATTGGAGACTGTCTTCTCGCCATGAAGCGAAATATTACAAAACAGCTCCTGCGTATGCGTGGCAGTGCATGAGATTCTGACAGCATTAGAACTGGCACTTCGAGAGGAGGAAATTCAGGAACACGTGCGTTCGACGCAATATCAATTTCGAGTGTTCAAAAACGAAAAACGTTGATTGTTTCATGTCGCTGCGCAAGTGCTATTTAGACAAGGCAGTAACATTGTTGTTTTGTGATAGTATTATACAAGGGAAATGTAGGCTGTTGCCTGTTCCAAAACACCCGCATTTGAGACGTGCAGTGACAGCGTGTGATATTTTATCAGCTTTAATGCTGATCACCTGCAGTGCAAAGGGTTTGTCATGACAGCCAAACAGACCCCCTAGATGTGCCCCTGGGTGCATATGACAAACACGGTATGGATGAGTGCGAATGAGAAAAACCTGTTGTGTTGTTGTAAATGTATTTTAAACAATCCTCTCTTTATTTGATCACCCCATTGTTTTTTGTAAAACATGGTAGATCAAAGTAGATCAAATTAAACCATTCAAGGTGCGGCCCTCATTAATTCAAGGCCTGGCCCTGGGCACCAACCGTTAGGTGGTAGTATTTTGCTGAAGTTTTTGCTGAAAACTAGGCTACAATCCGAGTCTTTTGATACTTTGGATGACTAGGGGTTTCAGGTTCAAAAATTGTGATGTAAGTTATTTGACTAATTAGCTAATTAGACAATAAATTAATTTGTTTATTTTAGATCATAACTTTTGAACCAGAAACTCTAGAAAGTCGATCAAAAGCTCAAAAAACTCGGACTCGAGCCTAGTTTCCAATGAAAACCTCAGCAAAATGCTTTGGCCTAGTGGTTGGGCCTTAGGCCAGGCAACATGACCCAAAATGACCCCAAAACTACGTCACTTATGATGTCACTCACAAAAAATGCGTACCCCCCAACGATTTTGAGTGCAATCTACTAGCCTGGCCGATCCATTTGAGCCTTTGAACAGATCTCTAGTGCAATTGGCGGAGGAGCTAGGGCATTGGTAAGGCAACCGAAAACTGCTGTGTTTTAGGCTGAAATCGAAGAATGAATATATCGTACGCTGGCTCTCAAAGTCAAGATAGTGATATACTTTTTGGCTCTGTAAGACATTTGGTTAGACATAGCTGTTCTATCTGTGTATTCTATTGTTACTTCATGATGGAAACAATCAATTTTTTGGTGCTCCTCCAGTTGCACATGCCAAACAAGGCTGTTCAATCCATGTGCTGAGCCATGAGCACACTGCTGAAGTCAGCAGTGATGTCTACTGCTCAGTAGTGTAACTAGAGGTTTGAGACAGGAGGACAAAATTTAGCAGAAGGGGGCGTGCTGGCCACCTTATCTTCCTACTGGCATAGACATCACTGCAGCCAATATCTTAGCAAAATTGGCCCATAACTTTTGTGAATACGGTGTGACGTGGTTGAAATGCAAAAGTGTGTCCATAGATGGTGCAAGGGCTATGGTCGGCATTCGAAATGGTGTTGTTGCGCTTAGAAAGCAAGTTGCACCAGGGATTGCGAGTATCCAATGTGTCGTGAAGCTTTGGAGGACAAGAAGCTAGGCAGTGAAAAAGAAAATTACCAACTATAGCTGACGTCATGAAAATTGTGAAAGCAATGCCAAACAGTCCTAAAAAATTCGTGAGTTTGATGAACTTGTCATGAAAGTGGGAGGTGATGGACATCTTCTTTATCATTCCAGGATTCCCACACGGTATTGAAAGCATTGAAAAAGTATTGAATTTCAAAATCAGTTTTCAAGACCTTGAAAAAGTATTGAATTTGGCCAAAATGCCCTTTAGGTATTGAAAAAGTATGGAAATTCCAAATGGAAAAGATCAGAAGTGTGTGAGTAGAATAGTCTTTGAGTAAACTAATAAGTTTAAATTTATTGTTATCTAAAATTTTTATTGAGTGAATGGACAAGAAACATGCGTAACAAACAGCTCTCCAGTGCACCAAATAATGATTTTGTTAAATTTACAGTGTTATTGTTGTGTAGCAGCAAAATACACTTAATTTCGCAACCTTTTCCAATTTCTTATCTTGTGGGTTCTTGATCCACTGCACAAAGATTGGATTGTAAGGGATGTTGCTAACAGTATTGCTGTATGTTAAATATATGTAATTCCTCAAAGAACATCAACATGAAAAAATTTTTCCAGTTTCATACTGTTCTATCATGGTTTAAAGTTGAAGGCCGAATTATTGGGTAGTTAATCAGGTTACATTTTGAAATGGGTTGTGGTCTGCTAGATGAGCAACACAATTTTGCAGGAGTGCTGGGGCGCAACGGGTATCTGTAATGGTTTGCCCAGTTCCGCAAGGAGCTAACGACAGAGAAAGCAAACAGTTATTTGTCACGATTGGGAAGGAACTGTTACAAGCTGCACGTGGAGCAAGATGTTCATACTTCGCACATCTGGCTGAAAACAAAGACGCCAAGAAAACGTCAGGAAGTCAATGAAGAGGGAATTTTAGAAATCAAAGTAAAAAGCCAGGGCTGTGGAGCTGGAATCCAAGCAATTTTGGATGGTTGGAGCCAGAGCCTGAAATTTGGTTCTGGTTCCGTAGATATAATTTGTGGAAGAAGCGAGTTATACAAATGATACATTGTTTTTTTCTGATTTTTTGAACCAAATTGTGCTGGAGCCGGAACCAGAAACTTCAGATATCCGGAGCCTGAAATTTGAGCACCTGCTCCACAGCCCAGAAAAAAGCACAGAAGGCAAGAGAATGTGAAAGCTCTTCACAAAGCAGCTAGTGAATTGGCAGAAAAGCAGATTTAAGTCAGTTGACACTACTTACACAGTCAAACAGTTTCTCAAAAACAGCAGACATTAAAGAAAAAGCTATTGCTTATCTAGATGAACAGCTTAAGGAAATGTTTCGTGATTTAGGTAGTGCTGAGTAGATACATTCAGTAGTGGTCGATGGTACGAAATGTAGATCAGGGGTCTCAAACTCAAATTGCTCGGATGGCCAAATGAGGACTTATCAGGTAATAAGAGGGCCGTATTATGATGCTGACGCAACAACGGCGGTACCCGAATTTTACTAGAAGCAGCTTTTACATCTTATTTCCTGCAAAAGGTGGTCATGGGTTATGAAGAAATCAATTCTAGCCATCTCTGTGTTCATTTAAAAGCAGCTTGTTCACTCGCCAGCCGAGCACTTTTAAACATCGATGAATAAACTAGTAACTTAAATGTTAATTATTTGAAAACTCCCAAAAAGCAGTGTCGGCCACACAAAATGCCCGCGTGCCGCTTGCTGAGACCCCTGGTGTAGATGCGCATATAGTCTTCTGTTGCCTTTGGTTCTGAGTTTCATTCAAGTGTTTTGGTAACTCTTGTTTGTGTGTAGGCAAAGCAAATCAATTTAATTGCATTAATTAGGTTCGTTTTGATTGATGCAGTAAGTCTTCAGCCATTGATCTTGTTCCATCTTGTTCTTTGCAGGTTAGCACAGTATTGCTGAAGGCAAAGCAATTCATTATATTTGTGCAATGTGTAAAATTGAGTTTCATGATTAAGAATTTCGAAAAATGAAGACAAGGCATGCTTATTGAACTTTTTTAATTTGGTATTGAAAAGGTATTGAAAACGCATGGAAAAAATTTTTTGAAAAGGCATGGAAACCCTGGGTATTGAACTTTTTTAATTTGGTATTGAAAAGGTATTGAAAAAGCATGGAAAAAAAATTGAAAATACTTGGGAACCTTGTCATTCTGAAGTGTGGTGCATCTCTCATTCTCTCGTGAAAGAGTAATGGAGAGAATGTGGAATTTGTGACAGGAATTTCTTGTGTGATTTGATCGACGAAAAGATTATAAAGATCATTTCTTTTGCAATTTGTTTGGCTTGCTGGACTAGACATTCTGGTGACATATTTAATCAGCTGAAACTCAAGCGACGTCCACAATTGTTTAAACATGTAATTCAAAATTTTGCAGAAGAAATGTACAATAACAGCCTGATGAGTTTTAAGCCTACTTCCCCAATCAGCAGGCTATTAATATTTTTCGTGAACAGCATCCACCAGAGCATTTGGGCACAAATCTAAAAGACGACAAATGCTATCAACCTTTTATTAGCCATATAAAACACGCTGAATTCTGGGAAAGAGCCCTGGATGGCCTTCCCAAAGAACTTGAAACAGTCCCGTTGCCACAGGGGGCTTTGGTGGTCTTAGCTCCCCAAACAAAGCCCCAACCCCCCAAATTGACGTATGAAACACTATAAATAAGTGTTTTTTCCCAATTTCTGAGTGTCAAGCCCCTTGCACAAACATAAAGCCCCCTATTGAAGACTTTCTTGCTACAGTTCTGTCTCGAAATCCAAGCGCTCGAAGTTCTTGTACAAAATCCAACCTCCTACTTGGCTGAAAAAGGGTTTAGTTTTCTGGTAATTGACTGATACCAAAACAGGAAAGAGGAGTTGTATTCTTAGTAGGACGCTAGACGACCTAATGTGAGAAGCGATGGTGCATGATGTTGCACCAAACTGGTCTAAAATTGCAAGAAGTACGCAGCAACACTAAGCCATAAAAGTAATTGCATACTTTGAATGGATAAGTGATTATGTTCTGTGTACATTTTTGTACTTATTATTTTGTAGTAGGTAATACTTGGAAGCTCTACTTGTTTCTTGAGCATCAGTATCAGCCTGTGTCTTCCTTTCTATTAACTGCGGCGATTCTTGTCTACCCATATCTTCAACTTAAGCACTGTCTGTGCACACTGCACAAGTAACAAAAATCAGCACGCATTGATGTTATTTAATGGAAATCGATTTCGCCATACGGCATCTTCAGTCCAAGTAAATTAAAAGTAAAAACGAGTGGAAGTACGCAAAGCAGTGATTATTACGAAACAAAGACAAAGGTTGCGTGAAAAACATATTGAGCTAACGTTGACAGTA